>Ga0208747_1000193_pt1 | contig 17580 bp, 12 predicted proteins | sample Knorr_S7_td_AAIW_FD_185597 | JGI IMG/M metagenome (GOLD analysis project Ga0208747, IMG submission 185597) | Marine microbial communities from Southern Atlantic Ocean transect - Knorr_S7_td_AAIW_ad_750m_LV_A (SPAdes) (version 2) | ecosystem: Environmental > Aquatic > Marine > Oceanic | place...
ATGTGATCCAGAAACTCAAGACGGGTATTGGAATAATGTAATGAGTCATTATGACATGCAAGAAAAGAAATGGTTGAACTATCCGTCGAAGGATTGGTTCTATATAATACCACTAAGAGCTGGTGAGGCAGATATTGCTTATAATGAAAAAGAGGGAATAGTGATATTGCCGTTAAGTCTTGGATGGGATGCTAGTGTAAAAGCAGGGAATCATAAAGGCATAGGAGTTCCTCCAGGAGAATATAATCTAAACTATCCAAAACAAACACAAAATACAACAATATTAGCAATAGATGCAAACACCGGCGAAGAGGTTTGGAGTTACTTTATTGATGGAGTTGCATACAGGGGAGGTATTATTGCAACAGAAGACTTGGCAATCATACCGGCTGCGGATGGAAATTTGTACATATTAAATGTGATAACAGGAGAACTATTACATAAAATATTTCTCAATACGCCACTTACAACACAGCCGACAATTGGACGAAATTCAGATGGTGAATTTCAGATATATGTCATAAATGGAGGAAGAGGAAGAGAAGAAGTAGGCGGATTATCACATAATCAGATACCAGGGTCTTTGATTGCTTTAGGAATTTCAGAAGAAACCAAAATGCAAGAGAACATCATGAAGGAATCAGAAAGTGAAGATAATAATGTAGTCAACAGTAAAAGTATTGGACCAATATGGTATCTTATTCTTGGTATAATAGCAGCGAGTATAATTCTAATATCATATAGAAGAATTAGATAAAAAGAGATTTTTCACTAAACCTATTAGGGAAGACATGATAAATTTAGTTTGTGCAAAAAAGAGGCATATTAATTCTTATTTTAATTATTTCATTAGTAACTTTATTGAATACTGAGATAATGTTTTCTAATGCAATAGATGACGAGGGTTTTAATTCTGTTGCCCCAAATTATGATTATCGTGCAACTGGATTTAATCCACAAATGCAAATAAATAAAGAAAATGTAAATGATTTGGAATTAAAATGGGTACATGCATGGCCACTTCCTGAAGCAATAGATGGAATAGAACCAAGAATTGGATCTATTGCAAATCCAATAATTGTAGACGGAATTGTTTACAATAGAATGGAAGACCTAAAAATTTCTGCAGTAGATGCAAAAACTGGAGAAGATATTTGGTCATTTCAAGCAGATCCTTATCTAGTGAATGTAGAAATTGCAAAAAGAAATTTACCAGTTAATTTAGATTTTTATCCATCATTGTCAAGTCATGCGCATAGTTTTTCTTACACAGAAAACATGATATTTGCTCCTTGGCCAAACTGTCAGGTTTTTGGTCTTGACGCAAAAACAGGAGAGATAAAATTCAGATTAAAGACACCGACATGTAAAGATTTAGAAGGAAATGCAGGATTATTCAAAGGTCTACAATCTTCCGGTCCTGTATTTGACACAAATAACAGGGTACTAATTTATGGAACAGGAGGAAGAGAAGCAGTTGAAGGAGGAAGAGGGGCGTTTAGAGGATACAATCTTGATTCAGGAGAACTACTTTGGACATTTTATATTATGCCTCCGCAAGATGTGGGAGACCCGGAATGGACTATAAGAGTATCAGACAAGGGTTGGATTCAAGGAATAAAAGCAACTGAGATTCCAGAAGATGTTTTAAGAAATGACTGGGGTGAATGCCCAGACAATTGTGGTTTTGGAAAGGGAGATGTAGGAATAGGTTGGGGTCAATGGGCAGTGGATGAAGATAAGGGAATAGCTTATCTGGCAACAGGAAATCCATCGCCAAGTTGGAATGCCACATACAGACCAGGGCCAAATGTTTTCAGTAATTCGGTGATAGCAATAGAAACGAAGACAGGTAATCTACTTTGGTGGCATCAAATTGTATCACATGACTTGGGCGATTTAGATTGTTCGTGGAATACTGTATTAGCGGATGTAAAAGGTACTGAAACAGTGTTCAAGTTGTGTAAAGGAGCATACCTTTATGCAATGAATGCAGAAACAGGAGAATTACTATGGAGTACAGATTATCATCCGCATGTGAAAAGAGGAAACACAGGACCACAACCAAATTTTGATTTCGCTTTAGATCCAATGATTAAAGAGGATATGAACAAGCCATGGGTTTCTTATCCAAATAATGAACCAAACTGGAGAAAGGAATCAGGTGGGGCAGAATCTGATGTGGCATTTGCATATGGAAAGGTGTTTTCTACAACTTATCATAAATGGTCACTGCAGAAAATTACAGCTGTTGAACCATCGATGAGAAATTCATGGGGGAGAATCTCATTATATTCTGAACAAGAATTTGCATCTAATGCAACAGTATGGGCCCATGATGCAGAAACAGGAGAGTTGAAGTGGAAGTACGACATTGACAACGTTGGAATAAGAGGGGGCGTAACTGCATCAGGAGAGATGATTTGGTTTTGTGATACAGACGGAGTGATAAGAGCATTGGATGAAGAGAACGGTGAATTATTATGGGAAAGAATACAAGGGCATCAATGTCCAGTTCAACCAGCTTTTGGAGCAGACAAGGATGGAAATATCAAAATTTTTTCATTAATAGGAACTGGAGGGATATTAGGAAGGTCTGAACCAATACCAGGAGCATTACTTGCATATGGGTTGTCTGAAAATATATCAGAGAAAAGTATCCTGAAGAATCCAATAGAAGTGGTTGTTGAGAAAGAAATTGTAATAACAAAAGAGATTGTCAATCCGATTTCATATATAATACTAGGATTTTCAATTGTATTGATAATTATTTCTGGATTAATTTTTAGAAAGGCTAAAAATTAGCGTATTTGATTAAGGATTGTCAAATATCCCAAGTTCTTCATAAGAAATTACTACATTGCGATTTAGAACACTGAAATCCCCATATTTGTACCATTTTAATGGAAATACAGTTCCTTCAGCAACGACTTCAGTTTCAAAATTCGTAAAGTCCCATCTGTCATCAATAATAAGCCATTGGCCATCAGAGAACTCCCATACAGAAACCGCATTAACATCCATGCTAAATTCGCCAATTAGTTTTCCCTCACCGTGATTATAAAGACTGTGAACTACAGTAGCTTGATCTCCAGTAAATGTAACTTCATAACTAATCATATTGAGTTCAAGGGTCATAGTATTTCCAAGAATTGTAGAAATCAGAATTCGTATATTGTTAAAGCCTTTGTAACTGCCTGCAAAAGCGCCTGCTTGTCCAGTCCACTCAGCATAAGTAGCTTTATTATTTGAATAATAAGTTAGAGTTTCTCTGCTATCTCGAGAACCAAAAGCTGCATGATATTCATCAATTGTAGTTCTTAGTAATTCTTTTTGTGGATGATCGCCACTTATTATGGGTTCAGCTTCGACTATTTCAACTATTTCAACTTGAGCGGGTTCTTCACCTTCACGTTGTTCCCCTTGAACAGCAACTTCAACAACACGTACTGGTTCATTTACTATTTCATTGTCAGGAAAAACAGGAATAGAAGGGTATGTAATTATTCCGACAATTCCAATTATTCCTATAAGAAAGAATACTGAGGCCACCTTAGTTCTATCGGATTTTGTTAATGTAGCCATCACTAAACACTAAGATCCAAGTTTCCAATTTCCACTTGTAATGAACATAGTAGCAGAGATTGCTAGAATAATAAATGATATAATTATCATAAGATATGAAATTGGACTAATTATTGTTTCGGTTCTAATTGTTTCAATTTCTGTAACTACTTCTTGAACTTGAGCTGGAGCGGCAGGTTCGCCAGGATCTGCAGGAGCAACTACTACCTCTTCAGAAATAACAACGTTAGATTCATCACCAAGTCCTAAAGCAATCATTGCACCTGGAATTCCTGTTTGTCCCCAAGATGCAATAGACATACCGCCAGTGTTAACAAATACTTTCATATTATCCAAACTATCTGCACCAATTGTAGCTTGTGTCCATAAACCAATTCCAAAGGAACGCTTTGAAATAACTTCGCCAGTTTCAGAATTTAGAAGATATAACCAACCATCTCCTGAAGGTACATAAACAATTCCTCCAGACACTGTTAGACCGCCTCTAAAGCCAGCGCCGTCAATGAAGAAGCTCCAAAGCTCTTCGCCAGTATTCGCATCTAAACCATAAATTGTTGAATTTGTAGGATGTTCGCCCGAGACACACATATTAAGCGTATTGCCAAAATCATTAGGATATTCAGGAACGCAAATTTTTACAGGCATATTAAATGAACCGAGATATAATCTCTCTCCGTCATATGCCATATCAGCTTCGAGTATTCCTGCATAATTTGCACTAAGAAAAGTTAAATTATCTGGAGATTCGCCGACATGAGATGTAGGCCATGCACGCTGAAGATCCTCTATATTCTTTGGATCAGGATATGCCATTCCAGGTTGTGGCAACCATACACTAGGAGGATGATAGATCCAAAATGGTTCGCCAGTTGCTGCATCAAGTGCATACATGAATCCATTCTTACAACCTTTGAATATAGCTTTCTTACCTTCTACTTCACCAAGGATTGCATTCCATGAGCAATCATAATCCCACATATCATGTGGTACTGTTTGATACCACCAGATAAATTCGCCAGTAGTTGCATCAAGAGCTACAATAGCACTTCCATAAAGATTAACACCAGGTCTTCTTAATGCATTAGGATAAGGACCACTTTCTCCAGTTCCAAGATAAACAATACCTGTTTCCTCATCAATTAGATAATGTCCCCAAACAGTTGCAATAGTACTAGCAGTATGAAGCTCATTACGAGAACTTTGTGGATTAATCCAGTCATTCATAAGATTTTCTTGAGGAACTTCATTACATGGAACTCCAAGTCTACCAGTGTCTAACCATTCTGGATAAGAGAAGAACCATCCTATATCACATTGATGTAATGCCCATTCAGGATCTCCTTCTGCAGGTGGAACCAAAAATGTTTGCCAAATTCTTACTGGATTATCCATATCACTTACATCATAACCTGCAATAAATGATCGTCCGCCATTACCTGATGAACCCATGACAGGAACAACCATAATATCTCCATAAAATTGTGGAGGATGAGTTCCTATACTAGCATAATAACCTTGATTTCCCCAAGCACGAGCTTCTTCCTCGGTTCCACACATTTCTGTGATTGAGAAAGTGATATCTCCAACGAGGGAATCATGTCCGTCAATTTGACAAGATTGTAAACTTGGAATAATTATTCCTCTATCATCATAATAATTTACTGCGTGTGTATGAGGTAACATTCCTTTAACGTGTGGATAGTCTTGTTGTAAAATATCATTATCATAAGAAACTATATCATTCCAAATCATACCACCACTTGCGGCATCAACAGCGACAAGAGCCCTTTGATTTGTTGCAGAATATGCAATACCGTCAACAATCAAAATAGGTGAACCTGAACCAGCATATGTTTTTGCGCCGCCAATAGTTGGATAAGTTGTTGGAGGATAAGGATAAATCCATTTCATTTCAAGATTATCTGCATTATCACGATTAATCATTGATTGAGGATTATGACTTGTGCCATACTTGCCATAATTAATCATATCCCAATTTGACATATCTCTAGTCAGTTCCTGACCTGATGCAATTGTAGGGTTATCGCCAAGATTAAGAGGAAATGCAATAGCTGCAATTAATAAAATAAATAATACGAATAGTTGGATTTGTCTCACGAAGTAAATTATTCAAAGTTATTAATAGGTTTTATCAGAAATTGAAAATTTCATATATAAATATGCCTGAAATTTGTTCGAGAGAACATAATTTCACAGTTGGGGCGGGCATCATTGGAAATCTTATGAAAGTATATAACAAATAATATTATGGAATAATTATTGGAATCAAAGTCAGGAAATTTTAATTTCCCAATCATTATAATTATATTTGCAGTAGCAATAGGGATTCTATTTCTAATAAATTATCCAAGTCCGGTAGAATTGAATTCTGATCAACAGAATGGAGAAGAGGATGAACAACAAATCGAAGTAGAAGAGGAACAAATTGAACAAGAAATAGAGATTATAGAAAATCCAGATATGCCAGTGATAGAACCAGAACTACCACAAGTTGTAGAACAAATTATTCAAGAAGAAATTGCGGATCAAATGAATGATTGTCCATTCGGTAAAGAATTAAGATCAACGCCAGAAAATCCAATGACGTATACATGTAAATTAATTACGTTAGAAAATGGTGGACAATTTGGAGATGTAAGATTATCAATTAACGAGGGAAAATTTGAGCAACCAGAAATACAAGTAAAGAAAGGAACAACAGTTACTTGGATAATGAGAGACAAGACGGCAGGAGCTGGAGGAGATGTTCCTTACCACCAAGTTACGGAAGAAAATGGTTTATTTGATTCTGGATTTTTGTTTGTATCTGGAGATAATAAATTCAGCTTTGTATTTGACGAAGTGGGTGAATTCAAATATTTTTGTCCGCCGCATCCTTGGATGGAAGGAACAATAATAGTCGTAGAATAATATAGCACTTGTAAATTCTTTTTTAGTAAAGGTATTTTATGAATTTTTGTTAAAAAAAAATGATGAGATATACCAAGTGATAATGAATATCAGAAATTTTGTATTTAAAAAAATATTGGTTGTCCCCGAAGGGACAACTAGATTATTATGTCGTTCTTGAGCGTTGGAATAGAACGCCAGCTACTACGATTAGAACTACACCAAGTCCAATAGCTACATAAGATACTGGGCTGATGACTTCTTCAGTAGTAGTAACTTCTACACTTACTTCTCTTTCAACAACTGTTTCGATAGGGACTTCGACTTCAACGACCTTCTCTACTGCGACTTCGACTTCAACTATTCTTTCGACTTCAACTACCTCTTCAACTATAACTTCTACTTCTTGAATTATAGTTTCAATTTCAGGTAAGATGTCAGGTAGACCTAAAGCAACGAGTGAGCCTTCAGTTGCAGTGTTTCCATATACGAAACCACCACCACCACCTACGTGAATGAAGATCTTGTGTTTTCCGTCAGAGTCAGCGCCAATTGTTGGCATTACACTAACAGGTACACCGAAGAATTTTTTCTTAACTAGTTCACCAGTGTTTGCATCGAATATGTATAGATTTCCGTCACCTGCATATCCATATACAGCTGCACCGGTAGACATTAATCCACCACGGAATCCTACATCAGGAATGAATGCACTCCAGTCTGCTTCGCCAGTGTTAACATTGACTGCATAGATTGTAGTATTGACAGGATGTCCACTTGCCTGAATGTTACTTGCTTGGTTACCAAATTCTACAACATTACCAGTTGTTGTCCAACGTGGATCATTGTAATTTGCAACGAATATGTGTTTGCCGTTGTAAGACATATCAGATTCAAGTGCTCCGGCTAGCCATGGATTCCAAACAACAGGTTCTGGATTAGGTGCGTTTAGCCAATCTTTGCCCATGTGTTCTTTTGTCATACGACAACATGCTTCACCGTCAGCGCCTGCGTTTCCGTCTTTATCTAGACCGTAGTTAGTACCAGGTGCAGTTCTCCAAGTTGTTGGAGCTTCCCATACCCATACAGGTTCACCAGTGGCTGCATTCAATGCATATGCCATTCCGTTCTTACATCCTTTAATTAAGACTTTTGTTCCTTGAGCTTTGGCCATTATGCCACCCCATGAACAGTCCCAATCCCATAAGTCGTGAGGATTAGAATGGAACCACCATTGAATTTTACCAGTATCTACTTGAAGTGCAACTATGGCACTACCAAATAAGTTAGGTCCAAATCTGTACGATGCATTACTGTAAGGTCCTACATCTCCAGTTCCAATATATACTAAACCGAGTTCCGCATCAATTGGATAATTACCCCAAACTACTGACATTGCGCTAGCAGTATGGACTTCACCGAAATGAGGAGTTCCTTCTTTCATATTGATCCAGTCATTTTCAACTGCATCGTCTGGAACTTCAGTACAGTTTATTGCAAGTTTTCCAGTTTCAAAGAAGTCAGGTGCAGAGAAGTACCAACCATTTCCGTTTGCTTCTGTACAAGCGTCAATAGCCCAGTTTTTCTGTGTACCACGATTATCTGGCATTAACCAAGTGTTCCATAATTCTACAGGATTATTTGGATCAGACATGTCAAATCCTTTGACAGAAGAACGTCCTCCGCCACCACTTGCGCCCATAATTGGCCAAATCATTGTATCTCCGCTAAATGCTGGAGGGTGATTTGATTGACCTGAAATTCTACCTTTGCTTCCGAAGCTTCCGACTATTCCTTCATCAGGATTTCCGTATTGAGCTACTGTACCACAAAGTGTTTCAACGCCAATGCTCCATGCCAATGAACCGTCGCCTGCGTTCCATGCGCTAAGTAGACAAGGTTGACTACTTGAAATTAACCAGCCACTATCACCGAATTGTCGGTAATAATTCATAGCATGAGTATGTCCCCATGCACTTTGGAAGAATGGATACTCTGCAGTAATTGCAGGTCCATCCCATAAGTTTGCTGGTTCATCAGTAAAGTAAACTTCTTCACCGGTCTTTGCGTCAACTGCATGTATTGCACGTGAGTTTTTACTTACATATGCAACGCCGTCAACAACAAGAACTGGTGAGCTTGAACCAGCTTGGGAGTTACCCCAAGAGAAGTCATTGGTTGGGTATGGAAACAACCATTTCATTTCCAACCATTGAGCATTTTCATTGTTTATTTCGAACTGTGGACTATAACTACCACCAGTAGGTTGATAGTTAATAAATTCCCAATTACCAGTAACTACTTTTGGTACACCACCACCGCCTGGAGGACCTCCAGGGTCAAATGCATTAGCAACTAATGCAAATGAAGATAGTGCCAAAATTAAAGCAACTAGTAATCCAACTATAGTTATGTGTCGAATCATGCGGAATGTTGGTCAATTATTTTATATAAATTGGCTGTTAAATTAAGAATTTATCATAAAAATCTAATCAAAAAACTAATATTTTATTCATATATGATTAACAATAATGCAACTAATGCACAAATTGGTCATATTGTTATTATTAATAATATCGCCGAATGTTGAAGCGACGAATAAAGAAGATACAATGATTGAATTGTCAGTTGTTAATAATAAAATGCAGAACAATATAGTTGATGTATCGGTAAATTTATTCAATGCGGATGGTAAACCGGTGAACAATCAAATATTGATTTTTTATATTAATGACAGGATTTTTACAAACAAGATTACGGACGATAAAGGATATTCAAGCATTCAATTCCAAGCTTTGGAAGAAGTATACAAAGTACAAGTAAAATTTGACGGTTCACAAACATACCGAGAAACTGAAAGTGAAATCATCATAGTGCAAAAAACAAAGGAAAATAATGATATTGGGCAGAAGATTCCGAATGAACTTTTAATTGTAATTTCAGTTCTTACTTTAGGAATTGCTGGAACAGGAATACTATACTACTTGAATAAAAATTCAAAAAGAGAATTATAAAAAAATTATATAGTTGCATCCTGTCTACGGAAGATAAGATATGAAATAGCAACTGGGACTACAACCCATAAGATAAGAACGACTGTAAGTATTCTTGATGCAGTAATTGATCCATAATTTTGTAGTAAGTATGCAGCTTGTGGACCAAGTTCTCCTCTAAGTGGACTTTCAGCCATATGCATTAAAGCAAGTATTCTTGTTGTTTCCACAGGATTCGCTAAAGTAAGAGGAATTAACAATGAATCTGCATCGAGTGCAACAGTAATAACACCTAAGAAACCACTATCATAAATTACTACTAGAACAAACCATAAGAACAATCCAGTGCCTATAGCTGCAGCACGAGTTTTTACTGAAACAGATACAATGAATCCTAGACCGACAGATGCGCCAGCAAGTAATAGTGAATATGCTAAGGCATATATGAAAGAAGCAATAAATTCAGGATTAGTAGAATAAACAATAAGCTCGGCACCGCCATAACCTAAGAACATAGCCAAAGTAAGAGCTGTTACTAGACCAAGATACTTTCCAAAGAATACTTCAAATTTTGTTGCAGGTTGTGCAAGAAGATACTCCATAGTTCCAACCTCTCTTTCACCAGCGACAGAGGTAGAAGACATAGCTAATGAAACTAATGGGACAAGAGGAACTGCAAGTGTGACAAGTGTTCCGACTACCATACCAGGATAATCTCCTGGCAATAAACCGCCAGCTCCAAGAATAATATAAGGCACACCAAGTGCTAGAAAGAAGAAAGTTACACCGAAAGTAATAAGCCATTTACTCTGAAGAGAATCTTTCAGTTCTTTTCTCATAATCATAAGAAATGGACTAGTCATTAATTTTCCTCTCCAGATGTAATTTTCTTAAATGCGTCTTCAAGATTAGGTTCTTCAATTTTGAAATCATTAATTGTGCAGTCTTTTTCTCGCAAATTATTAATAACAGATATTTTCTTCGATGGATCAATACGCATTTCAAACCAACTACCTTTTACCTGTATATCATTGGCTCCTGCTTTTTCGAGTGCAGAAATAGCATCTTGTTCCTTTGCAGGATCAGTAATTTCTACAAACATTTGAGAAGTCAAATCTAATTGTTTGAATAAATCACTAACTGAGGACTTTACAACAAGTTTTCCTTTATTTAAAAGCATAATTTTTTCTGCGATATGATCAACATCACCTAACAAGTGAGTAGTGAGAATGACTGTCTTTCCTTCTTTTACAAGCAGGCTAATTAAGTTCCTAAATTCAACTTGACGATTAACGTCAAGATTTGCAGTAGGTTCGTCTAGAAGAAGAACTGGTGGATCAGAAAGTAAAGCAATGGCAAGCATAAGTCGTTGTTGCATTCCGCCAGATAATGCTCCGACAGGTTGACGAGCCCATAGCTCAAGGCCGACAAATTCTAGGAGTTCACGTAGACGTGAACGTTTTACATCACGCATATCACCAAAGTATCTCAATGATTCTTGAACAGACATTTCATTATACAATGAAGGATGTTGTGGAACATAACCAATCTGATTTTTTGCTTTCTTTGGATCTTTCTGAATATTGTAACCATCAATTTTAATTTCACCTGAAAATTCTTTCAAACCTAACAAACATTTCAAAAATGTAGTTTTACCTGCACCATTTGGACCCAACAATGCCCAGACGCCACCACGTTCAACTTGAAGTGATAAATCATCTAGTGCTTTAAAATCGCCGTATTGTTTTGTAATGTTAGCAGCATCTACAATAATATTTGTTGACATAAATCTCCCCTGATAAATCAATAATAATCAAACTATTAAGCATTTAGTACAGTTAGAAAGTGAAAGGCCCTACATCATCTGCGCGCTTTTGAACAATATTTAATGCGTCTCGAGGAGAAAGGTTACCTCGAATTACTTGATTAAGTTGGTTTAACATTTCGCCTTCAATTGAATCCCATTTAGGGAATCCGGGTTTAATATTAATCTCGTCTCGATCTATAGCATTCTTAACAGTGTCAAAATGTCTTATAGTTCCTTCTTTTACTAATTCTTGAACATGTGGATTTTTGTAAACAGACTTTCTAGTCGGTACTGCAAGAGCTAGTGGATCCATAGCTGCAATCAATTGCATAGAAGATACAGTAGCCCATTGAATAAAGACCCATGCAGCTGCAGGATTTAATGAATATTTTGGAATAGCTAAACCTGCACCAGAATAATGATGGGATGCACCGGCGTCGCCAACAGGATTTCTAGCATAACCTACATCACGAACTACAAAAGATTCTCCAGGAATGTCCATCAAAGATGCAAACTCGGTGAGATTAATACATGTAGCAGCTCGTCTTTGAGACATTGATTCAGCTGCAGGAGCCCATCCATAGAATGCAGAATTAGGTTCTGCGTATTTACTTACTTCTGAATAATGTTCTAATGCAGAAACAGCAACATCGCTATTTATATCGGCAGTGATAGTACCGTCTTTTTTAATATCCCAGAGTTTACCGCCAAATGAATATAACCAATTATGAAATTCCATGATTATTGATGGGAATTTAGCAGCCATTAATACGGTACCGAATTTCGTTCTAGAAGGATCATGAAAATGTCTTATGTCGGCAAGATATTCATCCCAAGTAACTCCAACTTCACGGCCTTCTTCAGAATATAGGTCCTTTCTAAAAAAACGAATCATTAAAGGAACTTCTTGAGGGAATTGAGTGAAGGTTCCATTAAAATCAATATTCCAAGGCGCACCAAGACTTGGTGGATAAGTACATGTGAAGTTTTTTACAGGAGTTACAAAGTCGTCTACATTAAGTCCTGGATAAGTAAGTTCAGGATAGGTTTCCATTAAATGTTCAATAGTCAATATATGTGGGGCAAAACGACCTACTTGAGAAACGTCGATATTCATTATGTCAAAAAGTGGAGATTGAGTAGAAACCGCCAATAAACATTTTGAAAGATTATTTTTATAGATGTCAAATTCCAGTTTCAGCTCTACTCCAGTGGAGGTTTCAAAATCAATACGATTACGATGTAATGAACGAGGGCCAACTTCAGCCTCTATGGCAATTCTCAAACTATTTCCGGCTATTTTCTCAGAGACTGATTCGAGCCAACGAATGAAGTCAACATATTCGTCAGGAAGGTAATTTTGTGGATTTTTTGGTAATGCAAGACGAGTATATCGATCAGCAAGAGCGCCAGGGGCGCCAGGGTCAGTTGTAGTAGGACTTTGAGTAAGGTTGTTTAGTCCATAATAGCCAGCTGCGCCAAGACCAACTGCAGCTCCAGCTAAACCTAAAAATTTACGTCTAGATACATTAGATGACAAATGTTACACGATATTTTTAGTTTAAGATAAACATTGCTTTTTCGAAGTGTCGTTACCACTAATTTCTAAATATGAAATTATTAATAAATTACAAAGTATATTCATAAACAACGTAGTGATTAGATATGGCTGAACTGGTAATTGAAAAATTAACAAAAAAATTTGGAAATAATATAGTTGTTGATAATATTAATTTTACAGTGCCTAGTGAAAAATTTGTTACGATTTTAGGTCCTAGTGGATGTGGAAAAACAACTGTATTGAGGTGTATAGTGGGAGTTGAGAGGCCTGATGGAGGAAAGATGAAACTTGGTGATGAAGTATTATTTTCTAAAAATGAAAACTTGTTTATTCCTACTGAAAAACGAGGAATGGGAATGGTATATCAATCATATGCGCTATGGCCTCACATGACTGTTTTTGAGAATGTTGCTTATCCTTTACAAATTAGAAAGATGGAAAAGAATGAAATTAGAAAAAAAGTTTTAGACATATTAAAATTAGTAAAATTGAATGGACTTGAAGACAGATTAGTGCCAAATCTTAGTGGAGGACAACAACAAAGAGTTTCTTTAGCAAGAGCATTGGTATATAATCCAACTTTATTATTACTAGATGAACCGCTTAGCAATTTAGATGTAGTATTAAGAGATGAGATGCGTACTGAATTGAAGGATTTACAGAGAAGATTAAAATTAACAACAATATATGTAACGCACGATAGAACTGAAGCATTATCATTGAGCGATCATATAATCATTATGGATAAAGGAGTAATCAAAGCTACAGGAACGCCAATAGATTTATTGAGAGATCCTCCAAATTCTTATGCTGGAATTATATTGGGAGATATGTCGTTAATAAAAGGAAGTGTTTCAAATAATTCAGAGAAAACTGTAGAGATAAAGATAGGAAATCATAAGATTGTTTGTAGAAAACAAAGAGACTGGAATGAAAATGAAGAAGTCGGAATATTAATCAGAGGTACAGAAGTAGTCATTCATAATAATAAAAGGTCAGTCAATAATCTTTTACCTGCAAAAATAAAAAGTGCAACTTATGCAGGTCAAATTGTTGAGTATAAAATGATAGTTGATGATCAGTTAATCAAAGTTCCAAAGAGTATAGAGGAATTTATAATTCCTGAAGAAGGAAGTGATGAAACAATACATTCTCTTCATGAGAGTGGAGAAGATGTATATATCGAGATACCAGACTCGGCATGTCATGTTGTAAAAGAATGATTTGGATTAAATCAGTAGTCACAGGTAATCTAAGTGACTAAGTTAGAATAATTCTACATATAGTGTTTTAAATTAAATCTATAATTTACATGCTATGACACAAGGATATGAGAATCTAGAGTTAAAAGAAATGGAAAGAGCCGCAAAAGAAGATGGAAAACTAATCATATATGCTTCATTAAGAGGAGTATTACAGAATTCTGTCAAGGCATTTCGTAAGAAATATGAACACCTAAATTTACATGTTGAATATATTTCATCCCACCCAGTACCAATTGAAAGAAGAATTGAACGAGAGGCAGAATTATTCAAGGATCTGCCAAGTGATGGAGATAACAGGCATATCGAACCAGGTACTGCAGATGTAGTAATGATGCCGCAATTCATGCTAATACAAATGACAAACAAAGGAATGCTGCGAGAATGTAATTCATACATAAAGAAGACGCATCTCAAATTATGGCCAGACATAATTAAAAATGAAAAAGCCACATGGGCAGCAATGGCAGTTGAGCCAACAGGAGTTGTTTACAATGATGCATTATTCAATAAGCTATATGCCGACAAAGGGGGTTTAGATTATCTTCCAACGACATTTGATGAATATGTTGATCCAAAATGGAGCGAAGTTAACGGAAAAGTAGGAATAGCTGGACAGAAAATTCAGACAAGTCATGCAATTCAATCACTTGTAAGATTTCCTGAAGGAAAGATGGGATTCTATTATTTAATTTCATTGAAAGAACACATAGGTGAAAGTAAATGGACCGAGCTTATGAAATCAATGGCAAAGAATGTTGCACCTGCCACGTATGAATGTCTTCTACACATGACACATAATCTAGGTCTGGGCCAACACGTTTTTGGTCTACCAGCAACACTTCGTAAACAAGGAATGGGAGATGACTATTCTTACATGAGAGAAGGAGGTTTGAAACCACTCGTATTAACAGACATTCCGCCATCGGCCATAGCAAGATGTGCAGGTCTAACAGCTGCAGGTAAGAACAAAGGTGCAGCAGAGTTATTCTTTAACTTCATATGCAGTAGTGATTGGCAGAATGAACTAGGAAGAACACTAGATGGAATGGTACCAGCACGACCTGGAACTGTTACTGAATATTGGGTAAGTCAAGCATTAGACAAAGGATTCATCCACTATCCAAAAGAAGAACACGTTAAGAAAGAATCAGAATACGTGGAAGAATTCGAAAGCTTAGGATTAGGTAGTAACTTACCTAAAGGCATAGGTTAGTAGAAGAATTCTTCATAATTCATAAAATATATGATAAGCATCAAAAAGATGCTTATCAACTAATTTTTCTTCATTATCAATAAGAGATTTCCATAATAAACTTATTAATATTTTGCAATATTTTATTAACCTTTAAATCCATGCAAAGGTCAAGTAATTCAATGATTATAAATAAACATGGAATTTCATTTTTTATTATATTTTTATTGTTAGCAGCAAGTATACCTGTTGCTATTTCTCAGGATGCGGAATTGAATTGGATAAAACCTGCAGCAGATGAACAAAATACAAATTTTCATCCACAGGATATAATCAACAAAGATAATGTAGACAATTTAGTTCTGAGTTGGATATATCAAGTTCCTGAAGATCCATTCAAGATTCCATATGTAGCCCCTGCTTTAGGTCTTCAAACGGCGCCTTTGGTTGTAAGTGGAATAGTATACATTGCAACATTCTATAACAGAATAATTGCAATCAATGCAGAAACTGGTGCAGAGGTATGGCAATATCAAGCAGATGTTATGGAATTCGTTGATGAAGAATGGTGGTGGCCCGTATTGAGTCAGAAGAGTCTAACATATCACGAGGGAACAATATACATGATGGCATCAGATTGTAGAATAATAGCACTGGATGCATTAAATGGAGCAGAAATATTTGTAATAAAAGATGTTTGTAAAGATGTAGAAGGAAATACAGGTCTGTACTTTGGAGAACATGCTCCAGTAGTTTTTGAGAACTTGTTAATAGCAAGACCTTCTGTGCAAGACGGTGGCGGAAGAGGATTTGTTGTTGCTTATGATATAGATACGCAAAAGGAAGTGTGGAGATGGTTTTCCGTACCTCCATCAGGAGGAGATCCTGAATGGGGATTAAATGACGTAAGTAAGGGTAATATCAATCCATATCCTGGAGATTGGGGAAACACTGATTTGATTGGAGGAGGAGCTGTCTGGAGTATGTTTGGAGTGGATCATGAAGAGAGAACAATATATTTCACAACAGGAAGTAGTTCTGGAGTATTTGACGCAGCATTAAGGCCTGGTCCAAATTTGTTTGCAAGTTCAATAATTGCATTAAATGTAGATAATGGAGAAATGAAATGGTATTATCAAGTTGTACCACATGACATAAATGACCATGAAGTTGGTTGGAGTGTAATTCTTGCAGAAACAGAAATTAACGGAGAAATGAAAAAAGTTGTAATGGCAGGTTCAAAAACAGATCATGTTTTTGTATTAGATGCTGAAACTGGTAAGACATTACATACACCATTAATGTTAGGAAATAATGCATTCAATGTGCCAAATGATGATGCAGGGAACAATGCAGATTTAACAGTATCACAGAGATCTTTAGTAGGCAAGTCATTTTGTCCTGGAGGAAACGGTGGAATTGAACATGCAGGAGCATTTTCATCAGGAATATTATACTACGTAAGTCAGAAAGTCTGTTGGACAGTTACAGAGGGGCCGGTAGACTATAAAGGAAAAGATATTCAAGGATTCATTTATGGTTCGGTGCCAGGGGAAAGGCAGAATTCAACGTTGTTCTCAATTGATGTAAATGACATGAGTATTAATTGGGTATTTGAAATGCCAAACCGATATCAAAGTTCAGGAGTAATGGTCAGCGGAGGAGTAGTATACTTAGTAGACAGAGCTAGTGTAATGTACGCGGTAGATGTAGAAACAGGCAAGGAATTACGTAAGATACAATGGGGAGGATTAGGAGCTGGAACAGTCACATTAGGTGCAACGGCAAGAGGTGATATGATGTTATTCGTGCCATCTGGAGGAGGTCAAGTTGCTGCAAATACACCCGGAATAATTGCAGCTTTCAAGTTACCAGATGATGGAACAGGGCAAACAAGCATAATTGGAAATGCTCAAGAAAATATATTCATATTGATTGCATTAGCGGCAGTAAGTATAGCAATTTATTCGGTTTACAAGAACAAAAATAGAGGTTGAAATGAACGAGGTATTAAGAAATAGTCACAGCGACGTGCGTTTTCTTAGTACAAAAATAACACCGTTTGTAACTGCGGCGGTTTTGTTATTTTTATTATTGCAGATTGTACAAAGTGCAGGCTTGTCGCAATCGCAGATTGGTTCAGAAGAAGATCAGTTTGGCAATAGTGATGTTCCTTCAGGTTTTGGCGATGAGAATCTGTATACATTAGAAGTGAATATAATTTTAAAAGAAGAAGTTGAGCCATATCTACGACCTGTCAATGAACA
>Ga0208747_1000200_pt1 | contig 17402 bp, 19 predicted proteins | sample Knorr_S7_td_AAIW_FD_185597 | JGI IMG/M metagenome (GOLD analysis project Ga0208747, IMG submission 185597) | Marine microbial communities from Southern Atlantic Ocean transect - Knorr_S7_td_AAIW_ad_750m_LV_A (SPAdes) (version 2) | ecosystem: Environmental > Aquatic > Marine > Oceanic | place...
GGTGCTATGACTTTTATTTTTGGGTTAAAATAATGGTAACCAAGTTCAAATCTAACTTGGTCATTTCCTTTACCTGTCGATCCATGTGAAACTGCATAAGCTTTATATTTTTTAGCTATATCAATTTGTCTTTTTGCAATCAGGGGTCTTGCAATAGATGTTCCTAATAAGTAAACACCCTCATAAATTGCGTGTCCTCTAAGCATTGGATAAATGTAATCTTTTACAAATAAATCTTTAAGGTCTTCAATAATTATTTTTCTTACACCAAGTGTTCTGGCATTTTTTAAAATTTTTTTTCTGTCAATTTTTTGACCAATATCAGCTGTGTAAGAAATTACCTCTGCATCATAATTTTCTTGAAGCCATTTAAGAATTATAGAAGTATCTAGCCCACCCGAGTAGGCTAAGACAATTTTTTTTTTTGACATGTATTAACTACAGCTTTTTTTAGCCGCACTGTAAGCTTTTCTAAAACCTAGCAAGGAATAATGATCGATAGTTTGACTGCCTTGTATATTATAACCAGCAACCATTAGTCTTGAACCTTTTTTCAAAACTTTTATTAATTTTTTTTCAGTTTTATTTTCTTTAAACCAAGCAAAATTTTCTTGAACGGTTGAAAAAATTAGGACAGTTTTACCTGATTTAGCGGTAACTTTGTTTTTATCATTAAATACATATCCTGCTGTCACGCTTACCTCATCTTGAATTTTATCAACCGATCTAAAAGTCACGAAAAGTCTTGCCTCTCTTTCAGTTTTTTTTGGTGCCTGTAGTATTGGAATTGACTGAGCAAAACAAACTTTGTTTTCATTTTCTGTCATAGTGAATGTTTCCCAATCTTTAAATTTTCCAATACTTTTTAAGCTTTCATTTCCAAAAACAACATTTGGAATTAAAAATAAAATAAAAAGAATTAAAATTTTTTTAATTTTTAAGGACATGGATTTGTATATATTGAATGAACACTATTAATATCTTCTATAATTTCTTTATTAAGTTTTACATTTACACTTTCTATATTTATTTTCAACTGCTCCATTGTTGTTGCTCCAATAATTACACTGGTCATAAATGGTTGAATTTCACAAAATTTAAGAGACATTTGAGCAAAATTTAGATCAAATTTTTTTGCTATATTAAAGTATTTTTCTATTACAATAGATGCATTAGGTTTTTTGTATCTAGTATAATAATCTCCAAATAGTTTCTGTCTTGAATTCTCTGGTAAATTGTTATTTCTATATTTTCCTGTTAGAAATCCTCCTGCAAGCGGGGAATAGGCTAATAGTCCACTTTTTTCTCTAATTGAAATTTCAGCTAAGCCTATTTCATAAGTCCTACATAATAAATTGTAGGGATTTTGGACAGACATTATCTTCGGAAGTGTTTTTAATTTTGAAACTTCCAAAAATTTTGATAAACCCCAAGAAGTTTCATTTGATAATCCAATATAACGAATTTTACCCTGCTTTATAAATTTTTCTAATGTGATTAGTATTTTTTCAAAATCATTATTTTCAGAAGTATTTTTAGTTTTGAAACTTCCAAACAATTCATTAGAATCATCTTTATGTTCATAGCCTAATCTTCCAAAAAAATTAGTTTTTCTTTCTGGCCAATGTAATTGATAAAGATCAATGTAATCTGTTTGTAATCTTTTTAAACTTTTTTCTAAAGCTTCTGTAATACTTTTTTCAGAGTATTGTGTGCCACCCCCGCGAACCCATGAAAGCCCAGGTCCTGAAACTTTAGAAGTTAAAATAACCTGATCCCGATTTTTTTTTTTTTTAAACCAATTTCCAATTATTTTTTCAGTAGATCCATAAGTTTTTTCAAAACATGGGGAAGGATATATTTCAGCGGTATCGAAGAAATTTATACCTTGATCTAAAGCAAAATCCATTTGTTGAAATCCATCATTAGAACTGTTTTGTTCTCCATAAGTCATTGTACCAAGACAAATTGTACTTACATTTAAGTTGGTATTTCCCAATTTTTTAAAATTCATAAATTTTTTATTATTAAATTCTTCTATAGTTAATATTTTTATTGCAACTTGAATTTTTAGATTTAAGTTAATATATATATATAAATTATGGAATTTAATAAGCAAAATATTTTAAATAAAGTAAAAGCTGCTACACAAACAACTGTAGTAATGGATGAAGGCCTACGGGCTTACATGCTAAAAGTTTATAACTATATGGCAACAGGAGTTTTGTTGACAGGAATTGTTGCTCTTATCTCATTTAATATATCAGTAGTTACAGATGCCAGTGGTGCAATTGTTTCTTTTACAGAGTTTGGAAATACTCTATTTTTTTCAGGTTTTAAATGGTTAGTAATGCTGGCCCCTCTTGGAATTGTATTTTACATGAGTTTTGGAATAAATAAAATGAGTGCATCAAAAGCGCAAACAGTATTCTGGATTTTTGCAGCTTTGATGGGACTTTCCTTATCTTGGATATTGCTGGTGTATACAGGAAAAAGTGTTGCAAGAGTGTTCTTCATTACTTCAGCTACTTTCGGTGCAATGAGTCTTTATGGTTACACAACAAAAAGAGATTTAACAAAACTTGGCTCTTTCTTAATGATGGGTTTAATTGGAATTATTATTGCTTCCCTAATTAATATTTTTATGAAATCTTCCATGATGTATTTTGTTATTTCAATTTTAGGTGTTTTAATCTTTGTTGGTTTAACTGCTTATGACACACAAAAAATTAAAAATATGTATGTAGAGAGTGATAGCGGAGAATTAATAGGGAAAAAAGCAGTGATGGGCGCGTTAACACTTTATTTAGACTTTATTAATTTATTTATTATGCTTTTAAGACTATTTGGTCAAAGAAGGTAAAAAATTAATTTACGATTTTATACTTATTCCACTTAACTTTATCGATAAGAGTTTCTAGATTTTTTGACATGCTCAATATATTGCCCTGGGCATCTGAAACATAATACCTTAGATTATCGTTTTTAGTTTTAAAATTTTTATAAATATTAAATATAGCATTTTCTGATGCCCTTTTAAAAATGTTAAAACTCACATTTTTTTTTGAAATGTTAAATCCATAATCTTTCCAACTACCGTCGGAAACCATTTTAGCATATAAATTAAGAATTGTTTTTAATTCATTTTTGTTGAAAAAAAAAATTTCTTCTTTTAATTCATTTTTCGAATTATTAACTATTAATCTAGGTTTATTCATTTACTGTTCTTCAATTTTATATTTATTTATTAATGGTATTTGAAAAGCTGTGAAAATGAAAGTAATTGGTAATAGACCCCATACCTTAAAATTAACCCAAAATTCCTCTGTTTGGGTTTCAACTACTGTTATATTTAATAACGCTAAAAAAATGAAAAAATAAATCCATCGATAATTTAATTTTTTCCATCCCTCATCTTCTAAATTCAGGGTATTTTGAAAAAATATTTTTAAAAGAGGTTTTTCTGAAAAAAATTTACCAAAAAACAAAACTCCAGCAAAAAGTAGGTTTATTATTGTGGGCTTATGGTAAAAAAATATTTTATTATCAAAATATAATGTTAAACCACCAAAGAAAGTTACTAAAATTCCACCAATCAGAGGAACCATTGGTATTCTTTTTTCCAAAAAATAAATAAATGCAAGCGAAATTAGTGTTGCAATAATAAATGGTGGTATTGCGACTTTAAGATCTTTATCACCTTGATAATAAAAAATAAAAAAAATTAGTAGGGGACCAAAATCTGTGATAAATTTTATTAGAGATCTATTCACTAAAAGATATTAACATATTAATTAAAATTTAAATAATTTTTTATTGATTTTTGTTTAAATGTAACTAGTCTAAAATTATAAAATGAATTCAAATATAGCAAAATTTTCAATAGGAGATATCGTAAAACATAAACACTTTGATTTTAGAGGTGTGATATATGATGTTGATTTTGAATTTGATAATTCAGAAGAATGGTATCAATCAATTCCAAAAAATGTGAGACCTAGGAAAGATCAACCTTATTATCATCTCCTGGCAGAGAATGATGATATTACATATGAGGCTTATGTTTCAGAACAAAATCTAATAACTGATGATTCTGATGAACCTATTAAACATCCACTTTTAAATGAAATTTTTTCAGGAAAAAGGGGATCAGGATATTTTAAACCCTCCAATTAAAGTTTGCCATTATTTTAACATAGTTATTACAAATCTTAGACATATAAAATCTGTACCTTAATGGCTTAGCCTAATTAAGAGTATAAATTTCTTCATCTCCCTCTTGACTTTTAGTTAGGCTAATTTTTTTAAAAAATTTTCATCTCAAATATTTTAGCTATATAATAACTTTAAATGCTAAAAAATTTTAATCCAAATAAAGCTTTTTTTTTAACAACAAAAATTTTAAAAACTTTATTTTTTATATTTATTATTATTTTAATAATTGGATTAACCGAATCTTTATGGATATCACCCGAAGATTACAAACAAAGTCATGCAGTTAGAATTATGTATGTCCATGTTCCTGCGGCATGGATTTCTTTAGGTATATTTACTTTTATTGGAATTTTATCATTATTTAATTTTATTTTTAAAAATAAAAATTTTTCTCTAATAGCAAAAAGTTTATCTACATCTGGATTTGTGTTTTGTATTATTGCATTAGTAACAGGATCAATTTGGGGTTATCCAACATGGGGAACATGGTGGGTTTGGGATGCCAGAATAACTTCAATGTTATTGCTTTCTATTTTTTATTTGATGTATATTTTATCTTGGAAAGTTTTTGAAAAAAATATAAATCAAGAAAAAATTTCATCAATCATTGCAATTATTGGTATGATAAATGTTCCAATAATAAAATTCTCTGTAGATTGGTGGAATACACTGCATCAAAATGCAACAGTGAAAATATTCTCAAAATCTAGTATACATCCTTCAATGATGTTGCCTTTACTAATAATGACAGTAGCATTTGCTTTATTTTCCTTAATAATTTTTATTATGGAATATAGAGCTGAAGTTGTTAAACTAAAGAATAAAGGATTAGATAGATTATGATTAATCAACTTTTTTTAATGAATGGTTATGGTGTTTATGTTTGGTCAGCGTTTGGATTTACAATTTTTTGTTTTATTTCCTTATATTTAATTACTAAATTTAAGTTAACTAGAGAACAAAATAAATTTACTAAAAAATTTGCAGGTTTGCCTCAAGCTAAAATTGAATTAGCAAAAACACAAAAAATTAATAAAGAAATTATAGTTAATACACCTAATTTTAATTTTTAAATTTTCCATCTTATGTATGGAAAAAAAGTAAAATTTAGAGCTGCTTTTATCTTATTAGTTTTAATTTCTTTAGTTTTAATAATTTATCTTTCTCTTAAAACATTAGAGGATAATGTTGTTTATTTTCTATCACCTACAGAAATTCAAAATAAAGAAGAAATAAAAAAAAATGAAAAGGTTAGAGTCGGTGGCATGGTAAAAAAAAATTCAATTAAATCTTATACAAATTATATTAGCTTTATATTAACAGACTATAAAAATGAAATTAATGTTACTTATTCAGGAACAATTCCAAATCTATTTTCCGAGGAAAAAGGAGTAGTCGCTGAAGGTACTTTAAAAGATAAAAATTACTTTATTGCAAACAAAATATTAGCTAAGCATGATGAAAATTATATGCCTCCTAAAATAAATAATTCTTTAGATAGCAAATAAAAAAATGTTACCAGGACACATTGGATTTATATCTTTAGTTTTTTCGCTTTTTATATCGCTTATTTTATTTTTTTTTATTTTTCAAGATTATAAATCGGAAAGCCAAGCCCCTAGTTTAAAAGTTTATAGTCTTTCCTTTTTACAATTATTAACAATAATAATAAGTTTTTTTTGTTTAGTATTATCATTTGTCATTTCCGATTTTTCACTGGCAGCCGTTTATCAAAATTCGCACACTACTAAACCTTTATTATATAAAATTTCTGGAACCTGGGGAAATCATGAAGGAAGTTTATTGCTCTGGTTATTAGTTTTATCTATATTTTCTTTTTGTTTTTTAGTTCAGTCAAAATATACTCCAAAAAAATATCGTTTACTTACAGTTTTATTTCAAAATATAATTACAATAGGATTTTTATTATTTGTAATTAAAACATCTAATCCTTTTTTAAACTTATTTCCTGTGCCCAATGAGGGTTTAGGCTTAAACCCGATTTTACAGGATCCTGCTTTAGCAATTCATCCACCTATTTTATATTTGGGGTATGTAGGAACTTCAATTATTTTTTCATCAGCGCTATCCGCAATGATACACAGGTTTGTTAATCCATCCTGGGCTGATTCAATTAAAATTTGGATATTAACACCTTGGATATTCTTAACATTGGGAATTATGCTTGGTTCGATTTGGGCATATTATGAATTAGGTTGGGGAGGATTTTGGTTTTGGGATCCAGTAGAGAATGTTTCATTAATGCCTTGGTTTTCATTAACAGCATTGGTTCATTCTATTATCATTCTTAAAAAAAGGGATACATTTCACTCATGGGTGTTAATACTGGCAATTATAACATTCACACTTAGCATGAATGGTACTTTCTTAGTTAGATCAGGAATTTTAAATTCGGTGCATACATTTGCGAATGATCCGGAAAGAGGGTTTTATATATTAACATTTTTATTTTTACTAATATTATTATCCTTAATTATTTTTTTTATTTATCAGCCAAAAGATAATTCAGTAAAAAGTTTTTTTTTATTTAGCAGAGAAACTGCTATCTCAGTAAATAACTGGTTTATGATGTTTTTTTTATCTGCCGTACTAATTGGAACGATTTATCCATTAATATTAGAAATAACAAAAGATATAAAAATTTCAGTCGGAGCACCTTTTTTTAATATAATAATTATTCCCTTTTTAGTTCCTTTTTTATTTTTTATGATTTTTGGACCAAAATTAAAATGGATAAAAACAAATGAAAATTTAATGTCAAAAAAATTAATTTTTAATTTTTTTCTTTCACTTGTCTTTTCTTCTATTATTTATTTTTTTTGGGGTAAAACAACTTTGTTAAATTCTATAATATTTTTATTAGGTTTATTTTTGCTACTTACTTTATTGTTTGAATTTCTTGAAACAATTACAAAAAAAAATAAAGTTAATATTCCAAGGATCATATCCCATTTTGGTTTTGGATTGCTTATAGTTAGTATTTCTTTAAATACTATTTTCTCTGTTGAAATGGATATAAATTTAAAAATTGGAGAAAGCTATAAATTTAAAAAGTATGAATTAAAATTTAATAGCATTTCAGGAAAAGTTGAAAAAAATTTCAACAGTTTGTTGGGCAGTTTTAGTTTAATAGACCCTAAGGGTGACATTTCTTATTTAAAACCAGAAATAAGAATTTATAACCAACCAAGTATAACAACCAGTGAAGCAAATATTAAGACAAATTTTTTTTATGATAGGTTTATAACTATGAGTAATATTCAAAATAGTGAATTTTTTAATATAAGATTTCAACAAAAACCTATGATGATTTGGATATGGATTTCGGCTTTGCTTATTTCACTAGGAGGTATTTTAAGTGTTTTTAGACAAAAAGATTAATTTCAAAAGATTAATAATATTTATTTCAACTTTTATATTATTATTCCTATTAGCAATTATTTTTTTTAAAAGTTTAAAAACTGAAAATGTTTATATTCCTAATCAATTAATAGGAAAAGAAATACCAAATTTCGCTTCAAAATCATTATTTGAAGATCAATATTTGGAGTCGGAAAAAATTTTTATTAACAAAAAATATTACCTTATAAATATCTGGGCCTCTTGGTGTGGTCCTTGCAGAGATGAACATCCCTATCTAGTAAAATTATCACAAAATGATAAATTAAAAATTGTTGGTATTAATTTTAAAGATAAAAAAAATAACGCATTATCTTTTTTAAATAAACAAGGTAATCCATATAAGCAAATTTTTGTCGATTATGATGGATCTTTATCAATTAATTTAGGAGCTTATGGAATTCCTGAGACATTGTTAATTAATAATAAGAAAATAGTTTTATTAAAATTTATAGGTCCTTTAAATTCTCAAAAATACCAAAAAATTATTGATGCTATTAATAATGAAAAATAAGTTATTTATATTAATTTTAATTGGACTTTTTTTTAGTATTAATAGCAGTTATTCTAAAGAGGATCATTTAGATGAACTAAAAAAAATATCAAAAAATATAAGATGTTTGATTTGCCAAGGGCAATCAATTGATGATTCCAATTCTGATTTTGCCATTAATATTAAATATGTAATTTTAAAAAAATTAAATGAAGGATCGTCAGAAGATGAAATTTATGATTTTTTAAAAAGCAAATATGGCGATTGGATAGTATATAAGCCAGAATTTAAATTATATAATTTGCTTTTATGGTTGATTCCTTATTTTATTTTTTTTATTGGAGGAATTTTAATTTATCAAAAAATTTTTAAAAAAAATGAAAAAACCTACTAATGCTTAGATTAAATTAGACTTTTAAAACAAACATTCTAAGTATATTCTCGCTTTAATGATAAAAAAAATTATTATTTTAATAACATTTTTATGTAATGTTTTGTTTATAACGTATTTATTTGCTGAAGAAAAAATAGTGAATGAAAAAAATACGGAAATAAATGTTTATAGTGGCATGTTTGATTTCAGTGATGATGGAGCAAAATCAACATTATTTGGCTTCCAACATCAAAATGAAGAATTAAAAAGAAATAGTTTTCTTGGAACACTTTCGCCAATTACAGGAGGAATGCTTACTGCAGATAATGCAGTGTACTTATATACTGGAGTGCAAGCAGACTATGACATTGGTTTACTAAAATTAACTCCTAGTTTTACTCCAGGAATTTATAATCAAGGTAATGGCAAGGATTTAGGTCATATTATAGAATTTAAAAGTGAAATCCGGTTATCTATGGATCTCTCAAAAAATAGTATGTTTGGAATGTCTTATAATCATATTTCTAATGCAAGTTTAGGAAGCAAGAATCCCGGGGCAAATAGTTATATGTTTAATTTTCTCAAAAAATTCTAATAAGTAAAATAAATTTATGAATTTAAAAGATTGTCATAATTTTGATGATTTTAGAAAATTAGCAAAAAATAAATTACCTTCTCCAATTTTCCATTATATAGACGGAGGAGCAGATGACGAAGTAACATTAAAAAGAAATACTGATTCATTCAATAAATGTGATCTAATACCCAATGTTTTAACTGATGTAAGTAATGTAGATTTATCAACGACAGTTTTAGGAAAAAAAATTGATTTTCCATTATTTCTCTCAGCAACTGCTATGGGCCGTCTTTATCATTATCAAGGGGAGCGAGCTACCGCTAAAGCTGCTGAAAAAATGGGTACAATGTTTGGCATATCAACAATGGCGAATGTGAGTATAGAAGAAATTGGTGATTTAACAAATAGTCCAAAATTATTTCAACTTTATATACATAAAGATAGAGGACTTACCGATAACTTAATTGAAAGATGTGAACGTGCTAATTTTGACGCGATGTGTTTAACTGTAGACACTGTAGTAGCCGGCAATCGAGAACGAGATCATAAAACCGGGTTTAGTACTCCTCCTAGATTGACATTAGGAAGTTTATTAAGTTTTGCTTTACATCCAGAATGGAGTCTTAACTATCTATTTCGTGAAAAATTTAAACTAGCAAATATTGTACATATGACAGAAAAAGGAAGTAGTATTGATAGATCAGTTATGGGTTATATCAACGAACAGTTTGATCCTTCAATGAATTGGAAAGACGCAGAATATTGCGTAAAAAAATGGAAAAAACCATTTGCACTTAAAGGTGTTATGTCAGTTGAAGATGCAAAAAAAGCAATTGACATTGGAGCGAGTGCAATAATGATTTCAAATCATGGTGGAAGACAATTAGATGGTTCCAGAGCACCTTTTGACCAGCTAGCAGAAATTGTTGATGCTGTAGGAGATAATATAGAAGTAATACTAGATGGTGGAATTAGAAGAGGAACTCATGTTTTAAAAGCTTTGGCCCTCGGAGCAAAAGCTTGTAGTTTTGGTAAAGGATATTTATTTGCGTTGGGAGCAGGGGGACAAAATGGAATTGAATCCATGTTACAAATAATGAAAGCAGAAATAAAACGTGATATGACACTAATGGGATGTAGATCTGTTAAAGAACTCAACAGATCCAAAGTTGCGTTTAGAAAAAACTAACATTATCATTTAATTAATAAATGTATTATGAAAATTGCTAAAAGTGTAAAGAGACTTGGCACCGAAGCGGTCTATAGTATATTTGCAAGAACTAAAAAATTAGAAAAGGAAGGAAAAAAAATTGTTGATTTAAGCTTAGGACAATCTGATTTTAAATCACCAAAACATGTAGTTAATGCTACAATTCAAGCTTTAAAAGATGGTCATCATGGTTATACGCTACCAAATGGAATAATTGAATGTAGGGAAGCTGTAAGTCGAAAAATCAAAAATCTATATCATGCCAACATTGATCCAGAAAGAATAGTTATTATGCCTGGTGGCAAACCTACAATGCATTATGCCATCTCTTTTTTTGGAGAACCGGGTGCAGAAATTATATATCCTGACCCAAGTTTCCCAATTTATCAATCAATGATCAACTATACTGGAGCTAAGGCAGTTCCTTTTGACCTAACTGAAAATAAAGATTTTTCAATTAATCCTGATAAAGTTTTGTCTTTGATTAATGAAAAAACTCGATTATTAATTTTAAACAATCCACATAATCCAACTGGCGGTTTCACAGAAAAAACAATAATTGATAAACTTGCCAAAGGTTTAGAAAAATTTCCCCATGTAGCAATTTTAACTGACGAAGTTTATGATAGATTGATTTTCGATAAGAAGGAAATTCCAACTTTTTTTAATTATCCCAATCTTTATGACAGACTTATTGTACTTAATGGTTGGAGTAAAACTTATGCTATGACGGGATGGCGACTAGGCTGGGGAGTATGGCCAGAAAATTTAGTAGAATATGTATTTAAATTTTGTGTAAATAATCATTCATGTGTAAATACTGCGGCTCAATATGGTGCGATTGCCGCATTAGAAGGACCCGAGGATCATCTTAATGACATGATGAAAGAGTTTATTATAAGAAGAAAACTTATTGTTGATGGATTAAGAAGCTTGAAAGGTGTTGAATGTAGTTTGCCAGGTGGATCCTTTTTTGTATTTCCCAATGTTAAGGAAACTGGGATGAATGGAGAAGAATTTGCAGAGAGATGTTTACAAGAAGCTGGAGTTGCTATAATTCCTGGCACTGCATTTGGAAAATTTGCAAAAGATAATGTAAGATTCAATTTTGCGACTTCACAAGATAATATTTCTCAGGCTTTAGAAAAAATTAATAATATGTTAGGTTAAAGATTATCAGATATGTCCGAATTAGCCTTACCAAAAATAGATAAATCAACAATTTTAAATAGAAATAAAATTGTTAGTAATTTAAAAAAAATAACAAAATCAGAAAACGTATTGGATCACAATGATGAAATAAAACCATATGAAACTGACGCATTATCAGCCTATAAGCAAAAACCTCTAGTAGTTGTTTTGCCAGAAAATGTTCAAGAAGTAAGCAAAATTTTAAAATACTGTAATGAGGAAAAAATTAAAGTTATACCAAGAGGTGCAGGTACTGGTTTATCAGGCGGAGCTTTGCCTTTGCAAGACGCAATACTTTTGGGTCTTGGTAAATTTAATAAAATTTTAGAAATTGATTTTAACAACAAATGTGTAGTTGCTCAGCCTGGAGTTACAAATTTGGCAATTACTCATGCAGTTCAACATAAAGGTTTTTATTATGCTCCTGATCCTTCAAGCCAATTAGCATGTTCAATAGGTGGAAATGTAGCAGAAAATTCTGGAGGTATACATTCTCTAAAATATGGAACAACAACTAATAATATTTTAGGTGTAGAGCTAGTTTTGATGGATGGCACAGTTTGTAGATTAGGTGGAAAAACACTTGATCAAGAAGGTTACGATTTACTTGGATTAATTTGTGGATCAGAAGGATTGCTAGGAGTAATTACAGAGGTAACTGTAAAAATTTTAAAGAAACCACAAACTGTTAGAGCGGCCTTAATAGGATTTCCTTCAATAGAAGATGGAGGAAATTGTGTTTCAGAGATAATTTCTAATGGCATTGTTCCAGCCGGTATGGAGATGATGGATAAAGCTTTAATTGAAGCGACAGATAATTTTTGTAAAGCAGGCTATCCTCGAGATGCAGAAGCTCTAATGATTGTTGAGCTGGATGGAACAAATTCTGAAGTTGATGAACTTATAAATAAAGTAAGTGATATCGCAAAAAAAAATAACTCTACAAGTATTAGAACAAGTAAAAATGAAAAAGAAAGATTAGCATTTTGGGCTGGCAGAAAGGCTGCTTTTCCAGCTTGTGGAGCAATGGCACCAGATTATTACTGTATGGATGGAACAATACCAAGAGGCAAACTTTCAGAGGTTCTTAAAGAAATAAATAGATTATCAAAAAAATATAATTTACCAGTTGCAAATGCATTTCATGCAGGCGATGGTAATTTGCATCCTCTTATTATGTTTGATGCTAACAACAAAGAGGAGTTTAGAAAAACAGAGGAGTTTGGAGCAGAAATTTTAAAGTATTGCGTAAAGGTTGGTGGAGTATTAACAGGTGAGCATGGAGTTGGAATTGAAAAGAGGGAACTAATGTGTGAAATGTTTAATGATAATGATATTCAACAACAAATTAAAATTAAAAAATCTTTAGATGAAAAAAATCTGTTAAATCCAGGAAAAGTTTATCCAATACTAAGAAAATGTGCAGAGGAAGGAAGGATTCATGTCCATAGAGATGGAGAAAAATTTCCAGATCTCCCAAGATTTTAATGATATATTAAAACCTAATAACGAAGAAGAGGTTTCTCTAATAGTAAAAGATCTTTATAAAAAAAACCTTCCAACTGAAATTATTGGATCCAATTCTAAAAATTTTATAGGCAACAAGCTACAATGTGCCAAAGTACTAGATCTTTCAAAATTATCTGGAATTGTGGAATATCTACCTGAAGAACTTTATATAAAGGTAAAGGCTTGTACTCCAATAGTAGAAATTGAAGAAATTTTAAAAAAAAGTAATCAACAACTAGCCTTTGAACCTATTGATTTTGGTTATATTAATTCTTCTAAAAGCAATAAAGGTACAGCAGCAGGTTATTTATCATGTAATTTTTCTGGCTCTAGAAGGTTTAAATCTGGAAGTGTTAGGGATCATATTTTAGGATTTAGAGGAGTTAATGGCAAAGGGGATATAATAAAATCAGGGGGAACAGTTGTAAAAAATGTTACTGGTTATGATTTTTCTAAACTAATCACTGGATCTTTTGGGACTCTGATTGCATTAACAGAACTTACTTTTAAGGTTCTACCAATGAAAAATTCAAGCGGTACATTAATAATTCATGAGGATAATAAAGACGAAATAGCAAAATTATTTAATAACCTTTTAGGTTCTAGTAATGAGATATCAGGTTCAGTATTTGTGCCAATTGAGCCAAGTAATAAAAAGTTTAATAAAAACCGTGAAGAAATATTTAAGTTTAATGATCTTAAATACGAAGGACCTTTTTTGGCTATAAGGATGGAAGGATCAAAAAAATCAATTGATGAAAGGATTAGAGATTTATTAATTGAATTAAATCTTAAAAATAAAAAAAAATCTATTTTAGATCTACATCAGTCATTATTGTTTTGGGAAAAAATCAATAATCTTGAATTATTTTCAAATATTAAAAATAGCTTAGTACGAGTCGTAGTACCACCTTCCAAATGTATTAATTTAATGAAATATTTAGATCATGATTACAAATATTATATTGATTGGTGCGGGTCATTATTTTGGATAGAAGTATTGGACATGAATCAAGAAAAATTAATTACTATAAAAGATTATATTACAAATTTAGGTGGATATATTACTGTTATAAAAAATTCTGAAAATTCATTTCCAATACAAGATATTTTTACAATTGATGAAACGAGATTGTATATATCCAAAAAAATTAAAGAAAGTTTTGATCCTAAAAGGATATTTAATCCTGGTAAAATGTATAAAGGAGTTTAATGCAAACTAATTTTACTGAAAATCAATTAAAAGATAAAGATAATAAATCTTCAGAAAAAATTTTTAGAAAATGTGTTCATTGCGGCATGTGTAATGCTACATGCCCAACATATCAATTATTAGGTGATGAATTAGATGGGCCTAGGGGCAGAATCTATTTAATACAAGACATGTTAGAAAATGAAAAAAAACCATCAAAAAATGTTGTTAAGCATATTGATAGATGTTTGTCTTGCTATGGCTGCATGACCACATGTCCATCCGAAGTAAACTATATGCATTTAATTGATCATGGTAGAAATTATGTGGAGAAGAATTTTCAAAGGCCTTTTTTTGATCGAATAATTAGAGATGCTTTATCTAAAATACTTCCAAATTCTAAATTATTTAAGTTAATGAGCTATTTAGTAAAACTAGGAAAACCTTTTCAGATTTTTTTGCCTTCCAAATTAAAAAATATGATGAAACTTATGCCTTCATCTTTTCCAAAAAAAACTTTAAAAGAGAAAGAAATTTATCGGGCAAAATTAAAAAAACCTATTGCAAGAGTAGCTTTATTGACAGGATGTGTTCAAAAAGAGCTTTCACCTCAAATAAATGAGTCAACTATTAGATTGTTAAATAGACATGGAGTAGAAGTCATTGTGCCAAAAAAAATACAATGCTGTGGTTCACTTAATCATCATTTAGGAAAACAAGACCTTGCGCATAAAGATTTTATAAACAACATAAATATTTGGTATGATGAATATCTTAGAGGCAATCTGGATGCAATCTTATCCAATACATCGGGTTGTGGAACAACTTTAAAAGATTATGGTTTTATATTTAGGAATAACAAAGAATTAAAAAAAAAAGCAAAGAAAATTTCTGAGTTGACTAAAGATGTTTCAGAATATTTATCTAAAAATTTAAATCTTAAATTTATAAGTAAAAGTAAAAAATTAAAAATTGCCTATCATTCAGCATGTTCAATGCAACATGGACAAAAAGTACATTCTCAACCTATGGAACTTTTATCTAAAACTGAAAATGAAATATTAGAAATTCCAGATGGACATATATGTTGTGGCTCAGCAGGTACCTATAATATTTTACAAACAGATATTGCAGATAAATTATTAAAAAATAAAGTAGACAATATTGAAAGTTTGAAACCTGATGTTATTTCAACAGGAAATATTGGCTGTATAACGCAAATATCTAATGCTACTAAAATTCCAATTTTACATACAATAGAAATTTTAGATTGGTATACTGGTGGACCAAAACCAAAAATTTTAAACTAATTAATTATGAAAAAAGTATTAATAACAAGAAAATTGTTAAGATCAAACGAAGATAGAATTTCTAAAATTTGGGATGCTAATTTAAATTTAAAAGATGAGGTATATTCCCAAAAAAAATTAATCGAATTGAGCCAAGGGTGCGATGGAATTTTAACATCTTTAACTGAAAAAATTGATGAAGGCGTTGTTCAAGAATTATCTGAAAGTGTAAAAATAATTTCTAATTTTGCTGTGGGTTTTGGAAATATAGATTTAGAGGCAACTAAGAAAAGAAATATTGTAGTAACAAATACACCTGATGTTTTAACGGATGCTACAGCAGAAATAGCAATGTTGTTAATTCTTGGTGCAGCAAGAAGAGCATCAGAAGGATTATTATACGCAAAAAATAAAAATTGGAAATGGTCTGCTGATTTTTTAATTGGAAAACAGCTCCAAGGTTCTAGACTGGGAATTTTAGGAATGGGAAGAATAGGAAGAGCAGTCGCTAAGCTTGCAAAAGCATTTGGAATGGAAATTCATTATCATAATAGATCTAAATTAAACTCTGATCTTGAGATGGGAGCAATATACCATAGTAGCATTAAAAGTTTGTTTTCAGTTTCTGATATTTTATCCATTAATTGTCCAGCAACAAAAGAAACAAAAAATATAATAAATAAAGAAACACTCGAATATTTTCCACCTGGGGCGATAATTACAAACAGTGCGAGAGGAGATATGATTGATGATGAAGCATTAGTTCAAGCTTTAATAAATAGAAAAATTTATTCAGTTGGGTTGGATGTTTACAACGGAGAACCAAATCTTTATTCAGGATATTTAAATCAACCAAATGTTTTTATTTTACCTCACCTAGGAAGTGCTACAAAAAAAACTCGCACTGCTATGGCAGACTTGGCAATTAGCAATATTGAGGAATTTTTTAAAACAGGTAATTGTAGAAATAAAGTCAATTAGAAAAAATTATGAAAAATGATGATGTAGTAATTACATGTGCAAAGAGAACACCTATAGGCTCATTTAATGGATCATTATCTAAATTTTCTGCAGCGGAACTTGGATCTTTGGTGATTAAAAATTGTATAACTCATCACCCAAATTTAAGAAAAAGTGACATTGATATGGTTTATATGGGTCAAGTATTACAAACTGGTACAGGACAAAACCCAGCAAGACAAGCTGCTATTGGTGCAGGAATTCCTAAAGAAAAAACTTCAACAACTATTAATCAAGTTTGTGGTTCAGGACTTTCAGCAGTTACTTTAGCACTGAACTCACTGAAATGTGATGATGCTAAAATTATAATTGCTGGCGGACAAGAAAGCATGAGTAATGCTCCAGAATTTTTTACAAATAAAAATGAAAAAAAAAATTCAATGATAATTGATGGTTTATGGGATTTTTATAATAATTATCATATGGGTGTAACAGCAGAAAATGTTGCATTAAAATATAAAATTACCAGAGAGGAACAAGATGAATTTGCCTTTAATTCACAAAAAAAGGCAAGTGCTGCAAATCTATTAAACAAATTTAAAGACGAAATTGTTGATATAGCAATAAAACCTGGTGTAGTGCAAAAAAGCGACGAGCATCCACGAACTGGTACAACTATTGAAAAATTATCAAAATTAGAAACAATTTTTAAAGAAAATGGAACTGTAACAGCCGGCAATTCTTCAGGAATTAATGATGGTGCGGCAGCATTAATTTTAATGTCTGAAAAAGTAGCAAGAGAGAAAAATATGCAACCATTAGCAAAAATTAAATCTTGGGCCCAATGTGGTGTTGATCCATCAATTATGGGAACTGGACCAATTCCTGCATCAAAATCTGCACTAAAAAAAGTTGGATGGAAAGTTGATGATTTAGATTTAATTGAATCTAATGAAGCTTTTGCGTCGCAATC
>Ga0208747_1000201_pt1 | contig 17340 bp, 15 predicted proteins | sample Knorr_S7_td_AAIW_FD_185597 | JGI IMG/M metagenome (GOLD analysis project Ga0208747, IMG submission 185597) | Marine microbial communities from Southern Atlantic Ocean transect - Knorr_S7_td_AAIW_ad_750m_LV_A (SPAdes) (version 2) | ecosystem: Environmental > Aquatic > Marine > Oceanic | place...
AAGAAAACGAAACAAGGGTGACCTACAAAATTCTTCCCGGATCCTTCCAAACCTTTGGCTAACCAGACGTTTAGAAGATCTCTTTTGCGACGGATCTCCTTAATAGAGAATCACCCCTTCGATGATCTGCGGTCAGGATCTTCGCTAACGCACTTTGCGCGCAATTGGTTTGCAACTTTGACACCAACCGCGCTACTACTAAGTGTCTGAGACCATTCTCTACCCGATACCACATGACTGACCAAGATCCTAAACGCTTTCAAAGTCAGCGTATGCCGGCTCTCACCCTTCTGGCTATCATTATCTATTTTGGCGTGGGCTACCCACTGGTAAACAAGTTCTGGCCCAACTCTGACACTGGGCTCTGGGTTTTAATTGTGGTCGGCCTGGTCGGTGGCTATCTTTTTAAGAGGCGCCAACGACGAAGGGATCAAGACGTATGAGCAGAAAACTTCAGAGGTAACAGCTAATGTGGGATACCGATATAGGGTGAATTTCTCTGAGACAACAACCATGAAACAAATGCAATTAATTAAGCCTGGCGGGTTAGATAACCTTCGCTTAGTTGAAGTAGAGGCGCCCCGAGTAAGAGACAACGAAATACTCGTCAAAGTCGCAGCCAGTAGCCTGAACTATCACGACTTACTGGTGGCTTTGGGTTCGATTCCTACTGAAGACAAACGAGTTTTGTTGGGCGATGCCAGTGGTGAAGTCGTCGAGGTAGGCGCCAGCGTATCCAAATGGCACGTGGGAGATGAAATCATAAGTGCCTGCTTCCCGAAATGGATTGAAGGTCGGCCAAAACGAGAGTATTTGAGTTTTATAGGCGACAATGAAGATGGTTATGCAACCGAATATATTACCCTCCCCGAAACAGCAGTCACTAAAATGCCTCAGGGATGGAGTCTCGCCGAAGCGGCGACCCTGCCCTGCGCTGGTTTGACGGCTTGGCGGGCATTGGTGGATGAGGGGAATTTGCAAGCCGGAGAAACCGTTCTGATTCAAGGAACCGGGGGCGTATCAATATTTGCGTTGCAGTTGGCAAAGTATATGGGGGCAAAAGTGGTCGCCACTTCTTCTTCTGATGAAAAACTCGAGAAACTGAAAGCCTTGGGTGCCGACGAACTCATTAATTACAAAGAAACCCCTAAATGGGGCAAGGAAGTTTCAATCAAGACCCATAACGAAGGCGTTGATCACGTGGTTGAAGTCGGCGGCGGCGGCACTTTCAGTCAATCGGTGACTGCCACCAAATTAGGAGGGCACATTGCCATGATTGGTGTTCTGAGTGGGCCGTCAGCAGAAAACGTAGTCCTACCGAAGATATTTCTAAAACAAATCAGAACCAGTGGCATCGCGATGGGTAATCACCAGTCACAAATCGCAATGGTCGAATATTTGGAGAACTCAGGTATCAAACCGATTATTAGCGATACCTTTCATTTGGCTGATTTGGCAACTGCTTTCCAACACCAGATGGACCATAAGCATTTTGGAAAAATTTCCATCACGATGAGTTAGAAATGGTTTCAAACGTTACGCGGTCTCTTAAATCACGATGCAAAGACGCAGGGCGTCGTAGATCGCAGCGTGGATATTTCGGCTGTTGACTGCATCACCGAAACGGAAAAGCTGGAAAGTGCCAGCTGGATTGTTGACCACAGACTGAGGCTGGCCACCCAGTAGAGACCCCTGGTCAACTTCGCCATGGTTCCTCGAATCCGGCTTAAGTTCAAAGTAAAGGTCGTCAGCTGGCAAGGTACCATGGTCTACGACTACCTGATCGACTCGTCGGTGCGCTTTTTTCTGCGTGTATTCGCTGTACAGGGTAATAGTAAGTCCGTCGTCTTCACGCGAAATTCCCGTCAGACGTTGATTGAGACTGATTGTCACATCGTTGCCATAGAGGCTTCTCAAGTAAGCTGGATGATTTGTTCCGCCAATGTCGGGTGCGATCATCATTTCCGGCGACAAATATTCTAGGTTACAGCCACTCTCGGCCAAGAACTCGGCACAGGACGCCCCAGCGTGCTGCCCGTTGTCATCGTAAAAAAGTACATTTTTCTCAATCGGTACTGAGCCCGAGAGAATGTCCCAACTCGTCACCGCCAGATTCTCGCCTGTGGACAAGCGTCCAACGCTGGGAACACCACCGGTTGCAATGAGTACAAAGTCGGGAGATGCCTGTTTGACCGTATCGGCATCGGCATAGCAGTCAAAACGCGTCTCGATCTTCAGACGCTGGCACTGGTCAAACAACCAGTCGGTTATACCCAGAATCTCCTTTCGTCGGTTTACCCTAGCGGCAAGATTGACCTGTCCACCGTGCAGATGAGAGGCTTCCATCAACAATACATCGTGCCCGCGTCCAGCACAGACCCGGGCAGCCTCGAGTCCTGCTGGACCAGCGCCGACCACTACAACACGCCGATAAGGCCCACCGCTTGGAGTAATGACCTGCGGCACGCTGCGTTCGCGACCTGTGGCGGGATTGTGTAGACACAGTGCCTCGCCCTCACCGTAGATACGATCAATGCAGTAACCAGCACCGACGCACGGGCGGATCTGGTCTTCCTCACCGCGGATGATCTTGGCCACAATGTGCGGGTCAGCAAAGTGTGCACGTGTCATGCCAACCAGATCCAGCAACCCTTCCCTGACGGCATAGCGGGCAGTCGCGACATCGTTAATGCGAGCAGCGTGCATCACCGGCAGGTCGAAATGGCGTTTAACCGCACCAGAAAACTCCAGGTAAGGGGCTTGCGGTGTACCCATGTTGGGGATGACATTGGACATACCCGCGTTGCTGTCCACGTGACCTCGGATCACGCTAATAAAATCGATCATGCCGGTATCCACTAAGATCTCTCCGATGCGCAAACCTTCGTCGAACTGGATACCACCTTCCACATCCTCGTCGAACGACATCCGCACGCCCACAATGTAGTCATCCCCTACCTGCCGTCGAATTGCCTCAAGTACCTCCAAAGAAAAGCGCATCCGGTTGTTCAACGTGCCGCCGTATTTGTCGGTTCGGCGATTAATGGTGGGCGTCCAGAAGCTGTCCAGTAGGTGGCCGTAGGCTTCTATCTCGATACCGTCTAGGTCCCCCTCACGACAGCGTGCCGCCGCTGTCCCATAAGCTTTCACCACGCGCTTGATGTCCCAGTCCTCCATAGTCTTGGGAAATGCCCGATGGGCAGCCTCGCGGACAGACGAAGGCGCGATGACCGGTAGCCAGTTGCCTTTGTAATTGGAGGTACGCCGGCCGAGGTGCGTGATCTGGCACATCGTGGCCGCACCGTATTCGTGCACACGTCGAGCAAGTTCCCGAAAGTGCGGTACGATGCGATCATCGCCGGCATAGAGGTTACCGTAGGCAGGCGGGGTGTCAGGTGCCACCAACGTGCCGCCACCGAACATGGTTAGCGCAATTCCACCCCTGGCTTTCTCCTCATGGTACAGCTGATAGCGTAACGTCGGCAGACCGTCTTCAGCATAGGCGGGTTCGTGGCTGGTCGAGATAACGCGATTTTTCAGCGTCAGTCCTTTCAGTTGAAAAGGCTTAAGCAGTGGATCGTTCGTTTCCATAATGCAAGCTGAGAACTACCTGGATGCCGTTAGAAGGATTTGATAATTCAATCGACCATAGGGTCAATAACATTGAGAAGCACTGGAAAATACTGATCCCCGAAACCCGCCATTTCAGATTCAGTAAGCCGCTCCATAGTGACCTTCGCGCACTTCAGATCCAACCCAACAGAATTGGCCAAATCTAGAGCATAGCCAAGATCTTTTTTGGCGTATCGCGTGGAAAAAGCGCGACTTGGAAAGATGCGTGGCAACATCGATTTTATACCGTGATTTCGAAGCGCAAAGCTATCACCTGACCCTTTGGATAAAACAGACAACAACGTGTCTAGATTAACTGAATTGCGCCTCGCCACCGCAATGGCTTCAGTTAAGGCGCAGACGTTCTGAAACAACACCATATTGTTGAGAATTTTCATAATCTGACCAGATCCGACTTCCCCACAATGCGTGACATCACTGCCCATGAGCTTCAACACCGGCAACAACCGATCGAATAGAGTTGCATCACACCCCACCATGACGCTGAGATCACCGCGAATGGCCGCTTCCCGGGTTCGTGCGACTGGTGCATCCGCAAAGTCGATGTGCCGCTCTTGGCATTGGGCTGCTAATTCCCGGGTCAGTCCAACAGGTGACGTACTCATATCCACCAAGGTCGAAGACGCCTTCATGTGGGCAACAAGCCCATCGGGCCTGCAACACACCGATTTAACCGCTTCACCGTCAGGCAAAGACAAAAAAATGAGTTCACACTGATCTGCCAGATATTCGAGGCTTTCCGCTCTTGCTACCCCCTCCTCGGCCAGCCGTTCCAATGGATCAGGGAACAAATCAAATCCGATAACTTTTGATCGCGTTTTCTTGGCTAGGTTTAAACACATGGGTTCACCCATGACACCCAAACCCACAAAGCCTATGTTGGGTTCAACTGTTGAGTTTGTATGTTCAGCCATGGAATTTCCTCCCATACATTTTCACTATGAGGCAACGATACAGTAGTTTCCCGCCCGACAACACATTGCAATTACAACGATATAATATTAATTGATGACAACTAACACACAAACATTCCAATAGAATCCACCATAACAATGGCCGCAGAACTACCGTCACTCGCCCAACCGCTGACTGATACCCCCGAGACTTCTTTCACATTGTCATCGGCTTACTACACTGACCCCGGTGTTTTCGAACTCGAGAAAGAGAAAATTTTTCACCGGAGCTGGCAATACGTTGCACCGCGTCAAAGCTTTGCATCTCCGGGTGATTATGTCGTAGTCGACATTTGCGAACAGAGTGTCTTTGTGATTTTGGGGGACGATTTCGAATTACGCGCTTTTTACAATGTCTGTCGTCACCGTGCCCATGAATTACTACAAGGTCAGGGCAATGTGGCCAGTGCGATTGTTTGTCCATATCACGCCTGGACCTATAAAAAAGATGGTGCCCTCCGCCATGCGAGAAATACTGCCGATCTCGCAAATTTTTGCCTTGAAGATTACAGCCTCAAATCAATTCAACTCGAGGAATTCGTCGGCTGCGTGTTTGTTAATCTCGACGCCGAAGCGCAACAGCTGTCGGATCTTGTCGCTGACCTCGAAGCTGATATCCGATCCCGTGTGCCCTTTCTAGACAGCCTTCGAGTACCCATGGCTAACACATTTGGTCCAACTACGATTGAGGCTGGCTGGAAAGTAGTTGTCGACAATTACGTTGAGTGCTATCACTGCGAACCCGCACATCCAGACTTCGCGTCGTTAATCTGCATGGATGACTACCAGATGGAAACCTTTGGGTTATGGTCACGCCAAATTGGACCAAGAATACGTCATAAGAATTCAGCATACGATGTAACCGCAGATCAGGGCTATCAGGGTGCTTTGTTTTGGTACCTATGGCCCAACACCACGTTTAACATTCTGCCAGGCGCTGATGAGATGAATATATCTGCGGTTCGTCCACGGAGTCTAACGAGATCGAGTTTTGAGGGTCATAATCTGTCGGTCGACAACAAACAAAACACCGCCCGCAGCACATACACTGCCAATGTTCTGGCACTAGAAGATATTTCCCTATGCGAATCGGTGCAGAGGGGTCTCAAATCCCATAGTTATGATCAAGGACGGATTGTCGCCGACAAGCAACTGTCTGGTATCAGCGAACATGCGTTGCACCACTTTCACAGGCTGGTGCATCAAACTCTGCAAACAACTTCCTACCATTCATAAACGCTTTAGAGGTTCCATCGCCACAAACTTGAATTTGTTGTTGGGTTGTGGGTATCAGGACCTAGGCACTACTCCCAGTCCCGGCGTACGGGCAGCAGGCACATAGACGTACCCATCCATCAGCCGCCGGGCGGTTCGGGAGATAGTCGCAGACGCGGCGTACCAAGTGCCATCTTGCCGCTCGAGTTTCGCGTCAACGTTCGTAACCCCCGAGGGATGGGCAAGCCGGAGCTCGGAACTGCCGCAGGCGGTGTCCAACATTCCGCTCACTAGAGACCCATCAATCCGAGCTGTGGCGGCTATACAAAGTGCACCGGTAACCGGAATTGCGCGATGGGGCTGGCCAAGCGAAATCATTCTCACCAAGATGTCACATTCAGCCGCTGAGACAATCTCGCCAGCCAACGTTGTCATGTCCTGGGCGGGCGACAGGAACGCGACCTTCGGGATGCCCGGAATACGGCTTGCTTCACCGATGTCTTGCGCGATTCCCATCGAGACGCTTGCTTGACAGCGAACGGCTTCAAGGCTCTCCAAAATTTCTGGATTCCGCTGAATGTCATCTGGCATTTCGGCACCCGTCAGCCCAAGGTCCCTGGCCCGAATAAAAACACAGGGATTACCGGCATCTGCCATTGAGGCAACGATTGACTCTGCGCCCGGCAACTCAATCTCGTCGATGGGTTTACCTGTGGGCAGCAGATGGCCCGTCGCACCCCCGCCTGGGTCTTTAAACTCCAAGCGTACGGGCGACCCCAACCCCGCGACGCCTGGCAGCAACATTTTTCCATCAACCACGGCCTCGCCTTGATCGACAGAAAAACTCGAGTGAATCATCCGGGCCGTGTTAGTACTAAATATTCGCACACAGGCTTCGACACCAACCGGAGAGACCAACCCTTCGTCCACCGCAAACGGTCCGACAGCCGCAGACATGTTCCCACAACTCGCGGACGAATCTACCAAGTCTGTCGCCGGGGTCAATTGAAAAAAGGAGTAATCGACGTCTGCTCCGGGTCTCTCAGACGGTGAAATGACGCAGACCTTGGATAGCGAAGAGATACCTCCCCCCATACCATCGAGTTGCCGACCGTAAGGGTCGTTCGCGCCAAGTGCAGCGACGAAAAGTTCCGGCCATAGGCGGACATCGGTGGGCAAGTCACGTCGATGAAACATGAGCGCCTTGCTGGTACCGCCGCGCATGAATACGGCGGGGATTTTATGCTGTTGCATAGCCAATACCTGACGAGTTATGCCTTGATTATCAATTGGCTGCAAAAACGCACAAAAGGCAAGTTAAAGAATACTTCGATTAATCCAACAGTTCTTCTTCCAGCGGATAAGTCGAGAGCATGTCGTAGCCATCGTCAGTCACTAGTACCTGTTGCTCCAACTTGACACCTTCCCGCCCCCCTTTCGCACCCACGTAACTCTCGACACAGATCACCATCCCAGTCTCGAGTTTCCCATCGTAAGGTGTTGGGCCTCGAAATATTGGTTTAACCTGAGGATATTCGTCACACATGCCAACGCCGTGGATTACACAGACATAGGCATTTTCTTGAAATTCCTCAGTTTGCACCCAGCACTCACGCTGAAACTCATTAAACGTGATCCCAGGCCGAATCAACTTGAGATTGTGTTCGATCTCCTGTAGTGCCAAACGATAGAGTTGTTTCTGCTTTTTAGTTGGGCGACCTGGGCCACAATGAAAAGTGCGGGAGATGTCGGCGCAATAACCGTATGGACCGATCATATCTGTGTCGAAACCAACAAGGTCACCAGCCTCGATCTGCCGCAAAGAGGCTTCCTGAAACCAAGGATTGAGACGTGGCCCTGAAGCCAACATTCGCCCATCGTGCCAATTACCGTGGTTTGCAAGATTGGTGTAGTTCAGAATCCCCCACAATTGCGCTTCTGTAACACCACTCGTTAGGGCTTCCTTCATCTTGCCAATGCCATGCTCAGAAACAGCAATGGCCCAACGCATACAGGCAATCTCCTCTTCAGATTTAATCACTCGGGCTTGCTCCGCGATGGACACTCCATCAATCACATCGAGTCCCCGCTTCATCAGAGCTTGTGTTAGCGTTGGGTTGACGTACTCTACTGCCACACGAAAGTTGTCGGTACCAATCTCCCTAAGGTAATCGACAAGATCATCGGCCAACAGACTCGCAGCATCTGAAAGTTGATCACCGCCTTCAAAATACGAGATGGCGCGAGCTGGTCGGGCGTCGTCGACGGGCGAGATATGACCTAACACCCCGTAGATAACGACAGGGCCATCGACCGGAACGAAAAGATAAGTCGAGGGAATGTGCGACTGGAAAAGAGGGTAAGTTGGGTAATCGACCGCATAACGAAGACTGACTGGATTGACCAGCACGCACATCGAGGCTTCGGCCTCGCGAAGTTCGGATTTAATTCTCTCCATCCGATAGGTGTGGAGCCTATCAAAGTCGATTTCGGGGATCTCACGATACCGGCGAAGATCACTCCAGTCGTCTTGGAGAACCATCGAATCAGGTGAAGAAGGGCTCATGGTGTGGGCAACTATTCAAACTGAGAATGCATGCGAAATATTCTTTTCTTTAGAAAAGCCCCGGTCGCAACGGTGAAGCCGCAACCAGTCCGCCGTCAATGGTGACCGTCTGGCCGGTCATGAACGTCGCCGCGTCTGAAGCCAACCACACAGCGGCCCTTGCAACATCCTCTGGCTCACCCAAACGACCCACTGCGTGACGGGCCAGCGCATCCACCTTCGCCGCAACAGGGTCTTTGGCTAGGGCGAAGGCGGCATCGACCATCTCCGTCATGATCCAACCGGGACAGATGGCGTTACAACGGATTCCCTGCTTACCATGGTCAATCGCAATTGATCGCGTCAGCCCATGGACAAAAGCTTTAGATGCGTTGTAAAGCGCCATCGAGGGGTCTGCGTGCTCACCACTAATTGAACCGATATTGATGATTGATCCGCCACCGATCTCTGCCATCAGGGGTATGAAACGCCGGCAGGCGAGAAAGACACCTCGCGCATTCACCCCCATCAGTTGTTCCCAGTCCTCGTCGGTACTGTCGATCACCGATTTTTCGATCTGGATTCCAGCATTGTTGACTAGGATATCGACCCGCCCGAGAACATCGAGCGCACACTCTGCCAACGCATCGATTTCGGTAGATTGACCTACGTCAACCTGCAGCCAGTGCACACCGGCAGGCAGATCAATATTCTCCGAATTACGGGCACAGGTGAGCACCTGAGCGCCTTGTGCGGAGAAGCTCTCAACAATGCTCTTGCCAATGCCGCGACTCCCGCCGGTGACCACGGCGGTTTTGTTTTCCAGAAGGTTATTCATGGCAAACGCGCCTGCCTATCATGGCTCGCAAGCTCGTTCGTAGGCGGCCAGTATCAGGCTGTGAAAGTGATGCACGCCATGTTCACTCAAGCCCGAACCGTTCGGATCGACGAGGTAGCGGCCCCGCGTGAACGCCGGGGTGCGCATGCCCCGTTGGACGCTCTCAACTAAGGCGATGTCCTCGGGTTGCAGCACGGTGTCAATAAAGCTGATTGCATCCAACTCCGCTTCGGTGGGGGCTGAACTTTCGAAAAAGAAGTCGAACTCCTCGTAGGTCTCTTCAGGGCCGACAGGAATAAATCGCCAAACCATGAAGTTGCCCCGGCCAGGATAACGCATCAGCGTAATATTGGGCCACAGGTACCAAACCGCATGATCAGTGACATTGGCTCCATCAACGCCATAGGCTTGGTTATCACTGCGTCCGGCTTTTGCCATGTGGCTGGAATATATGCCATGGGTTGTTACTTTGTAGGTATCCATCTCGACAAGAGTGCAAAAATCCTTGTGTGCCACGGGGCAGTGATAGCACTCCAGAAAATTGTCCACCACGGCCTTCCAGTTGGCCTGGAGCCGGTAAGTCAACCGGTGAGCAAAGGTAAGTTGGCCAAGATCCGGTGCGTAGGAAAGAACCTCTTTGCCAAGTTGTCCGGATTGTCTTGCAAGCGATTTTGCAACGGGATCAAGATTGACAAACACCAAGTGGCAAAAAATTTCAACCTGGATAGTGCTCAAGCGAACATCACCTTCGCAGAAATTCTCAATCAGTTCGCTACGCCGAGCCCTTTGCAAGCCCCCGTCAAGATTGTAGACCCATGCATGATACGGACATGTGATTTTGGTGACGAAGCCTTCGCCGTTAAGCAGTTCATGGCCTCGGTGCTGACAAACGTTGTAGAAGGCGCGCAACTTACCATCTGCACCACGTACTGCAAAAATGCCCCGGCCCTGAATGTCACTGGCAATGTAACTGCCGGTTTCGCGAAGTTTTTCCTCGTGGCAGAGAAACTGCCAGGTTTTGTGAAAAACCTGCTCGCGTTCGATGCCCAGAAACCGCGGATCGACATAACAGTCGCTATGAATCGTACTGGATCGAGCCGCATCCATGTCATAGCCGCCACTAATGTGATCAATTTCGTTTTGTGTCAAGTGTAGTGTCATCTGCTTATGAGTTCATTGCCGAGCAATAGGGTCAATTTATGGACAAAACTATAGTACCCAGACATTTCATCAATTCTGAATGATGCAAGCTTGAATGGATAGACTGGCCTGGAAAATGGATTAAACTGGGCCTCGGACAATCAATTTCGCTGGCGCGGAGTCTGATGACATTCAATTTAGAAAATCTCGACAAATTTGTCGAAGATCCGGCAACGTCCTGGACGCTGCCCGGTAGGTATTACTTCGATCCCGATATATACGCGAGGGAACTTGATTCGATTTTTTATCGGACGTGGCAATACGCGTGTCACGTGTCTTTGCTTAGTGAGCCTGGTCGATACTTTGTTAGAGATATTGGAGACCAAAGTATTGTCGTGCTGAAAGACGAACACGGGGAGATTCGTGCTTTTCACAATGTATGCCAGCATCGCGCTCACCGATTGCTGGAGGGTGAAGGAACAACAAACAACAGGATAACGTGTCCGTATCATGCCTGGAGTTACGATCTTTCAGGCAAGTTGAAATTTGCCCGTGGCAGTGATCAAGTGGAGGCATTCCCAAGAGATGAGATCCAACTTCAATCAGTTTTGGTAGACACACTATGTGGGTTCGTGTTCGTTAACCTTGACCCTCGCGCGAGTCCAATGGCGGAAATTTTCCCAGGGCTTGAAGAAGAAATTCTGGCACTTGTACCGAATACTGCCAACCTTGTCCGTGCGCACGTTCAGAATTTCACACTAAAGGCAAACTGGAAAAATTCGATCGAAAACTATTCAGAATGCTACCACTGCCCTAACCGTCACCCATCACTAGTGAACGGCGCTCTCGACATCACACATTACAAGATAAAAATTAAAACGGGTTATCACCGTCATGTAACAACCGATGTTGGTGACCAACAAGGATACACAATCAAAAAGGATGGCAGAGAGAGCTTAGGTGAGTTTGGCAGTTGGCTATTATGGCCAAACATGGTTTTTGAGATTTACCCAGGGGGAAATCTAACCACGTTTAACCATATTCCAGGAGGCCCCGAGAATGTCATTCAAGAAACGGAGTGGTACTTCACAAACCAAACACCTACAAATGAAGAACGAGAGGTCATTGATTTCGTAAACATCGTCCGGGAAGAGGATATCCCTATCTGCGAAAACGTCCAACGTGGCTTACACAGTAAAGGTTATAAACAGGGCCGATTAATTGTTGATAGAGAGCACACCTACGTTAGTGAGCACGCCGTTCATGATTTCCAATCCCGAGTAGTTCGCGCACTTCGTGAAAATGGGTAGGCTCAGTCTCAATTTCACCATGGGAACTCAATGCCCTGGCACCCCCAATTAGTTTTTCAAAGTGCGTTCGAATAAGGCATGGAGTAACTCCCAATGCCGCTCGGCCGCCTTCTTGTTGAATTTAGACCGGCACGGAAAGACGAAACCATGATGGGCGCCTTCGACCCATTCACAGTGGGCGTTGGTGCCAACCGCATCTAACGCGGCAACCAGTCGATCATAATGTGCACGATCGACATAATCATCATACTCAGCCGCCATGACCAGGATCTCACCAACCATCTCGGCAGCTCGGGAGTGTGGTGAGTCTTCGGCATCAACAGCAAGACGCACACCGTGAATAGATGCTGCCGATTTTATGACGTCGGGGAACTCAGCTGAGAGCCACAAAGCGAATGGGCCGCTCATGCAGTAACCCGTCACCCCTATTCGACTTGCATCCGCGACAACATCCGCATCAGCATAGGCGATCATCTTTTTGGCATCTCGCGCAACCATGTCATTCCTAAGATTTGACATCAGCTTGAACATATATTCAGCACTCGCCGGATCTTCCCGGTGCAGAGTGAACGATCGCACTTCACGGTAATAAAGGTTCGGGAGCATCACGTAGTAGCCAGTCGCACTGATGCGCCGAGCCATGTCGTGCAGTTCCTCGCGCTTCCCCGGAGCATCCATCAGAAACAACACCACTGGGTAAGGGCCGTCCGCGTCAGGATGGCTGATGAAAGTAGCCATAGTGCCATCATTTGTCTCGATATCAATGTGGTGTTCGATCATCAGTCAATTCTCCAGATGCCTATTGGCGCAACGCCCGGTTTACCACATGACCCGCTCTATTGCGATAACGGGCTTGAGCCTATACCGCTGCACCATAGTTGCTCTGCCAAATGCGCTCCAGTTCCTTGCCGACAGCATCTGGCAACGGCGCCATGGCGGTCGCTGCCAATGCCTGAACTAGATGATCCAATTCCGCCAAGCCAATCACCGCCGCGTCCACGTGAGGGTGATCGAGAACAAAGCGAAGCGCCTTCTGAGCCGAGGTCCCGGGCACGTCTTTCATAACCTCGGCAACCGTGTCAGCACGAGGCCGCTCTTCCTCATAACTCGCGCTTTCTGCAACCGGAATTTCTCGGCCGTGGCGATATCTGCTAGCGAGCAACCCAGCAGCGTAGACTCGAATGCCGAGGACACCAACATCCATTGCTTGGCATCGGCCTAATAATCCTCGGTAGTCGTTGCTGTGCCACTGTTTAGCCACGTCAACCCCTGCGCTAGGATTAATCAGGTTGAAGTACACCTGTGCTGTGTCAACGCGACCAGAATCAACGATTGTTGTGCATGCAGCGGGATCGCCGAGGGCAGTAAAGCCACAATGGTCAATTGCACCCTCACTCTTTAGCGTGTCGAATGCATCAGCCACACCACCTTTACCAAGTACCCGATCGACCGGTAAGCGTTCGGGGCCATTTCCTAACTTGTTATGCAACTGCAGAAGAGGAACGTGGTCCAATTTAAGTCGACGGAAACTTCGCTCCAGAGAATCACGCATCTGACCGAGCAGATCACCTCCAGCGTCATCAATAGCCACCTTAGTAGACACTTGCGGCCGGACGTTAGCCTCGAGTTCAGCCAAGAGCCAACCGAAGGCTTGTTCAGACTGGCCGTCACCATACGAGGGCGCCGTGTCGATCCAGTTGATTCCGCCATCGACGGCAGTGCGCAGAACCGCGCGCCGGGTATCATCGTCGGCATGCAAAAATACGCCGCCGACGTAACCACCACCCAGGACGATCTCGGAAATTTCTAATCCAGTTCGACCTAATCTTTTTCTCTTCATTGGCTCTATTCACCCTTTGTTCAGCAGATGGGGTTCATCGTTTATGGTCAGCGATAGCACAATCTTGTGATCGTCACCCAAACAACGGGCAAATACCATCTGCTGGGGCAATCATTTTTACCCCCAAATGTTCTGTGGAGTCTATTACCATAGCAGGACCAAGCTCGGACCGTTGGGACGAGTAGAAGGAAAAACGAGTACTCACCGTACAAAACACCTAGCAACGACAACACATCCCCTATTTCGAGGAACTGATCAATGACCGCTTTGACACCCAATGTGACTGGCCATACGGGGCTCGACCCGCTCGCATCCCGCTACGTTGATATAGAGAATCTCGCCTGGGAAGCGTCAAATTTTCCGGGGGTCGACTTCAAGACGCTGTTAGTTGATCCGGAAACAGGCATTTTGACGACCCTCGTGCGAATGGCACCCGGCGCTACGCTACCCGATCACGAGCATATGGAAATCGAACAAACCTACGTACTCGAGGGACGATTGATGGATGACGATGGTGAAGTAACTTCCGGGAACTTCGTCTGGCGTCCCGCCAAGAGTCGGCACTCGGCCCACGCCCCCGAGGGCGCCTTGCTGCTTGGCATCTTCCTGAAACCAAACCGCTTCTTTCATAAGGACGGCTCACAAACCGATTTTCTCGGTCGTGACTACGACAACACCTGGAACCGTTAACGGTACACCTAAGGTTATTTACAACGTCACCAGAATTGTACCGAACGGTCAAATCGCATATCGCCAGTTACGGTTAGGCAAAAAAAAGCCCTACCCCGAAGGGTAGGACCGCCAAGAGCACTTCAACCAATTACAAACTGTGCATAAAAAATACAGACTCAATTACACCAATTTAAGGAGGAGGGGACAGTTAACTTTACATAAGCAACTCAATGAGATGGAGGATTGCCGTCAGGCAGTGAAGAGCCAACTGGGACCCGAACAAATTCCCAGCTGATTTTGCCGCCACGAAGATCGGTCATCTTGATAGACACCCTGGCAGGCAGTGGCCGTAGTACACCGTCTATGACTCTTTCCAACAGGCTTGGAGAGGATTTATCGTATGTTGCCAATTTTTTCTCCACAGAATCTACTTTAATGCAAACTGGTTTGTACTACAAACCATAGTATATAGCCACCTCGGGTTTTTTTGCAATAGGTAAAATTCACCCAATTGGTGGGCTTTTTTGATACAGATGTTCCCAATCCTGCCATCCAGGCCACACTGTAGGCGAGAACTATCAGAGTCTCGCGACGTCAACTGACGCCGGCCAACACCCCCACATGCTTGTTTAACTTTCTACGCACGATCGCGTGTAACTCAGCAATAGAACAATTTCTTATCGAGCAAACAGGGGGAGCTGGGCCTCAAGTTTTTCAGTATTAATTTGGCTCGATAACACTTTACTTGTATTTATCTTCTCAGGATAAAATGCTTTACGGTAAAGAGAGCACGGAGCAATCAATGATTCGTTCGGCTGATTGGTATTTTGATTTCATCTCGCCATTTTCTTATCTCCAGTTTAAATCCTTCCAACGCCTTCCAGATTCGCTTGAAGTGCGTTTAGTACCGGTCTTATTTGCCGGTCTTCTCAATCATTGGGGACAGAAAGGGCCAGCGGAAATTCCCGCCAAACGGATAGAGATGTATCGTTACTGTCACTGGTATGGGGAGCGTTCCGGAATCCCTTTTAGGACTCCACCCGCGCATCCATTCAATCCCCTTAAAGTGCTGCGACTCGCATTAGCACTAGACGCGAACCACGAGGTTGTAGAGCACATCTTTGATTACATATGGGGCGAGGGCAACGTTATTCACACTGAAGAAGGTTTTAATTCCCTCGCTTCACGGATGAAAATTAAGGATGTAGACGCTCTTATCTCGTCCAACAAAGTGAAAAATGCGCTGCGTCATAATACCGCACGAGCCGTAGCAGCGGGCGTTTACGGGGTTCCCACATTTGCCGTTGACAGCGAACTTTTCTGGGGATTCGACCGAACAGACATGCTGCTTGAGTACCTTGACAACCCGGCCATGATGCAAGTTTCCGAGATGCAACGTCTCACTCAAGTACCAAAGGCCGCGGAACGAAGCTCTGAACGTTAAGCGAACTATCCCCGCTCCGCTGAAGATGTACTAGAACAGAGTCTGCCCCATTCGTATTGCGTCTACTTGCATAGCGTCAATTTCTCATAAGGGAAGAGCTCCTGGGGCTGGCTTCAGTAAACCTTAGTCTTTGGGAGGTCGTAGTCCAAGGTTCAAATCCGCTCACGTCGGCCATATACTCAAGCGACAAAAGCTATGAGCGATTTGCCAGCCGTGCTGCAACGCTCTCATCCTATTGGGGCATTGTCATATGAGTTACAAGCTTTATTACGCAGAGCCCAGTGCAGCTATGGGTGCGCGGGTTATTCTCGAGGAAATCGGCTCGCCCTATGAACTTGTATGGACAGATATTTCTCAGAATTCGACCCGAAAACCTGATCTTCTTGACTTGAACCCAAATGGCTGGATCCCGGTGCTGGTCTGGGAAGAAGGTGCGATCTACGAGTGCGGTGCGATTACCGTTTTTCTCTGTGACCGCCACCCCGAGATCCAGTTGGCGCCCAGAGCAACCGATCCTGATCGGGGCTTGTTTCTGCAATGGCTGTTCTTTTTCTCCAGTTCTTTGCAAAATGCTTACCAGATGACCTATTACCCGAATCGATTCTGTGCGTCGAGTAAGAACGAAAAGAGTGTCAAGAATCGCTCTACGTCACGCCTCGAGGAACTGTGGCAGGTGGTTGATGATGCGATCGAGGAAAAAGATTGGCTTCTCGGAAAACGATTCAGCGCGGCTGACGTCTACCTGTTTATGTTGACTACGTGGCTGTCCGAGTCGCACCAACACCCCGCCATTGATTCGTTTAAAAACGTAAAACGGGTCGCTGCAAAGGTCATGCAGCGTCCGTCCGTTTGCTCCATCTACGAGTCGTACATTTCTGATATCACTGCTGGCAAAAAAAGTAACCCATGATCCGATCAGTAACCATAGGCCAACCATCTTCAGTTTCATTTTACGACTGAGAATAATTTTCGAAAGGTATCCCAATGTCCGCACAAAAACGTATCCAGCCCTTATTTCAATTGGACAACAAGGTCGCCATAGTGACTGGTGCCAGCAAGGGCATTGGCGAGGCGATGGCTCGGGGCCTAGCCGAATTTGGGGCCAAGGTTGTGATCAGCAGTCGCAAACGAGAATCGGTCGATGCCGTGGCTGAATCGTTTCAAAACGACGGACTCGAGGCAATCGCGATTGCCGCGAACATGGGCAATGTCGAAGAAGCCCAAACCCTCATTGATCAAACGGTAGATGCGTACGGCGGCATAGACATTATCATCAATAACGCGGCGGCCAATCCCGTCTTTGGCCCAATTCAAAATACCGAAGAACGCGCCTTCGACAAAATCCTTGATGTCAATCTCAAGGGTCCATTTGAGCTATGCAAAAAAGCCTACCCTATCCTCAAACAGCGAGGCGGGGGATCGATCATTAACATCAGCTCGATCGGTGGACTGACTCCCGAACGTGGCATCGGCATTTACAGTGTCAGCAAGGCAGGACTTATCAACCTGACCAAAGTGATGGCCCAGGATTGGGGAGCGGACAATATTCGGGTGAATGCGATCTGTCCTGGTTTAATAAAAACCAAATTCAGTGAGGCTCTCTGGGGGAATGAGCCCATTTTGGACCGATTCTTGCAACAAATTCCCCTGAACCGAGTCGGGACCTCTGACGATGTCGCAGGACTGGCCGTTTATCTGGCCTCCGATGCGGCGGCCTATTGTACGGGTGGTGTGTATTTAATCGATGGCG
>Ga0208747_1000202_pt1 | contig 17330 bp, 15 predicted proteins | sample Knorr_S7_td_AAIW_FD_185597 | JGI IMG/M metagenome (GOLD analysis project Ga0208747, IMG submission 185597) | Marine microbial communities from Southern Atlantic Ocean transect - Knorr_S7_td_AAIW_ad_750m_LV_A (SPAdes) (version 2) | ecosystem: Environmental > Aquatic > Marine > Oceanic | place...
TTCTGCTTTGAATAATTGAACACCACCAACACCAAGTAAAGGGAGAATGGCAATCGTGAAAACAATAATTCCCATTCCACCTATCCATTGAATAAATGAGCGCCAAAAGAGAACACCATGAGGAAGACTTTCAATTCCATTTACCAGATTCGGCAGCGTTTCAATATTTCCAATAATTGATGCACCCGTCGTGGTCACTCCAGACATAGATTCAAACCATGCATCTGTAAAGTTGGGTATTGCTCCAGTTAAATAAAATGGCTGTGCACCAGCTAGAGCAACCAAAATCCATGCTAGTGTAACAATTACAAATCCATCTTTGCTATTTAACGAGCGATTTTTCCGGGTGAAAAACCAAACTGGGAAACCGATCAAAACACAAATGGCAGAAGATTTTAAATGTCCAGCTAAATCAGGTTCGTTGTATCCCCAAGCAATCAATGCAGGCAATATCATCGTCAAACCTGTCAGTACCAGCATTGCTGCTAAAATATTGAGGATAGTTTTTAAGTTCATCAGGCTTCAAATAATTTTCGCAAATTTTTCACAGCGCTGGACTTCGCAAATACTAAAACCGTGTCCTCATCTGTTAATTGCGACGATCCTCTTGCGATTGCTAAATGACCATGGTGATTGATCATACCAACAATACTATCTTCAGGAAATTTTATTTCTGACAAAGGGGCCTTCGTTACTTTACTGCCCGGTTCAGGGCTGAATTCGATCACATCCACATCAATTTCATCAAATGTTGTGACAGATTTTTCAGTCTGGTCACTTGCAATAAATCGTAAAATAGAATTTACGGTGGACATATTTTTACTCAATACTGCACCTAAACCAATTTCCTGAACAATAGGCATATATTCGGTTGTGCTAACGTGGATAACGGACTGTTTTACACCTAAATGGTGGGCCAGCATACCGGATAATAAATTGGTTTGCTCACTTTCTGTTACCGCAATAAAACTATCCGCATCCTGAATATTCTCTGCTTTGAGTAACTCTACATCTGTACCATCGCCATAAAGTACCATTGTTTCTTTTAATTTCGATGCCAGCCATTCAGCTTTATCTCTGCGGTTATCAATCATCCGCACACTCATTTCATTTTCCAATTCTGCTGCAACACTGCGGCCAATTTTACTTCCCCCCAAAATGATGATTGAATTCGTTTGCGTGGCTTCTTTCCCCAATAAAATCATCAAAGGTTCAATCCGTTCCGTTTTAACTATAAAATAAGCTGTATCCCCATCAGAAAATATAAAATCAGACCAGGGAACATGAGATTCCCCATTTCTTAAAACAGTAATAATTCCAAATTTAAAATCACGCTCTTCATCACATATTTCCCTCACTGATTTTCCAATAATCGGGCATTCTTTTTCCAGGCGAATGCCCATCATTTGCATTCTCCCGCCTTCAAAATCCATTACTTGAGTCGCATAGGAATGTCGAACTAACTGAACAATTTCACGACATGCCTCTTTTTCTGGATGAATTACAAGATCAATACCAAACTTTTCCGGTTTAATAATAGAATCTCTAGTTGTGTACTGCTGGTTTCTTAGGCGGGCAATTATCTTTTTCGCTCCCAGTTGATGGGCTTGTTGGGAGGCTATCAAATTGACTTCATCCACTCGCGTTAGCGACAGCACATAGTCTGCATCCTGGACATTCGCCATAGATAGGTTTCTGGGACTCGCGCCATTTCCTTCCAGCACAATCACATCGAGACTTTCGGTGGCCCGTTTACACTTTTTTGGATCCAGATCCATTACAGTAATATCATGGTCTTCCTGGCTCAATGCTTTTGCAACGTGAAATCCAACTTCTCCTACCCCGATAATTACGATGCGCATAATGAATCCTTTCTGGTAAAAGCTACTATTTTAAGTAATTTTAACCAATTTATCCCATTCTTTTTCATTATTCACTCTCACGGTAAATATCAGCACCTAGGGACTGAAATTTTTTTTCAATTCCTTCATATCCTCGATCGATATGGTAAATCCGACTGATGTCCGTTCGTCCTTCTGCCATCAGCCCCGCTATAACCAAAGAAGCACTTGCCCTGATATCGGTTGACATGACTTGGGCCCCCCTTAACTTTTTCACACCACGAACAACTGCCACATTATTCTCAAGAGAAATATTTGCACCGAGGCGAACTAGTTCAGGTACATGAGAAAATCGATCATGATAGATTGTATCCATTATTATACTGGAGCCATTTGCAAGAGACATTAATGCGATCCATTGGGCTTGAAGATCGGTAGGAAACCCGGGATATACATCTGTTGTCATATCCACCGCTTCTAATTGATCACCTTTTTCGATAGAAATGGAATCACCATCCACATGTATTCTGCAACCTGCCTGCTCTAATTTTTGCATTACAATTGATAAATGAGCCGCTTTAACATTTTTAAGGGTAATATTGCCTAACGTTGCACCTGCCATGAGAAAAGTCCCTGCTTCTATCATATCCGGAATTGTTGTTACTTCGACTGGATTTAAAGAACCCACTCCATGAATTTTCAATATGTTTGTACCAACGCCCTCAATTTGGGCACCCATTTCATTGAGCACTTCGCACACTTGGACAATATGCGGTTCCATTGCAGCATTGGTAATTCGGGTTGTTCCTTCTGCGAGAACGGCAGCCATTACAATATTCGCAGTTGCACCTACGGATGGAATTTCAAAATGGATACGTGCACCTTTCAGTTTTTTTGCCCGCGCAATAATATATCCATCTTCTAAAACAATCTCAGCACCGAGTTTTTCAAACCCTTTTAAATGATAATCCACAGGCCTAGGCCCCCACGCACACCCACCAGGTAATGAAACACGCGCTTCGCCAAACCGACCCAAAAGCGGTCCCATTACATAAAAAGAAGCCCGCATAGTTTTCACTAACTCGTACGGAGCTTCGAATGAATTCACCTTTGAGGCATCTATAGTAAGGCATTGTTCACGAAATTCCGTTTCTGCACCCACCATACCCAATAAACGGATCATTGTATTGGTATCCCGTAAATTTGGGACTCCATTAAGTTTTGTTTTACCATCCGCTAGGAGCGAAGCAGCCATGAGCGGTAATACGGCATTTTTTGCCCCACTAATGGTTACCGATCCACTTAAAGGATTACCACCATTAATAACTAATTTATCCACGAGCCTGATCTGTAAATCGTTGCAATGATTTTATTTTTTTTATTGGCACATTTTCCCCGCTGAATAATTCTGCGATGGCTTCAATTTTTTCATTATCATTCAAATAACGGGCCACAACTTCAGTTTGTTCATTTTTTATTTTTTTATGAATAAACAAATGATGATCTGCTATGGAAGCAATTTGTGGCAAATGTGTAATACAAATGACCTGTTTATCTCGGCTTAATTTTTTTAGAGTATCTCCGACTTTTTCTGCTGCCTGACCTGATATACCAGTATCAATTTCATCAAAAATCAGTGTCTCAACAGGATCACTTTTTTTCAAAACTGATTTAATCGCCAACATAATCCTGGAAACTTCACCACCAGAAGCAATTTTAATTAGAGGTTTTGGCAATTCTCCTGGATTTGCACTTAAGAAAAATGAAACCTGATCATATCCTTTTGATCCATATTTCACAGATTTATCCTCAAACTGGATAAAACTTTCACGATCTTCTACTTGGGTTATTTGAACCTGGAATTTTGCCCCAGCCATATTGAGTTTAGACATCTCCATTTCAATTTCTGAGGAAACCTTTGCAGCAAATTTCATCCGAAGCGTATTCAATTGACCTGCTAATTTTTGATATCGTTTAATCAAATGTGTTTTTTCTAATTCCAATTCAGAAATTTTTTCATCCAATCCGGATAAACCAGCCAATTCATGATCTGAATTTTGGATAAATAATCTGATTGATTCTATCGACCCTCCATATTTTCGTTTTAAGCTTTCAATAGCTTGAAGTCGTTCTTCTACTTCCTCGAGTCGTTTTTGGTCATATTCAATTGATTCCACATGCTGAATCATACCTGCAGACGCATCTTGAATGGATACCGTTGCCTGATCAATAGAATCAATAAAAGGTTTTAGGGACTCATCGTATTTTGATAATCGTTCTAATTCATTTAGGGCAGAAGCAAGTTGACGATAAATGGAATGGTCATGCTCCGTTAATGATTGATTCAAATTTTGTATGGTCGAAATCAATTCGTCAACGTGATTCAATCGTTTAAACTCTTTTCCCAATTCAATATCTTCATCGATTTGAGGATCGACAGCTTGAATCTCTTGAATTTGAAATTGTAGCAATTCCTTTTGATTAGAAGAATTTTTTTGCAACTTAATCGACTGATCTAATTCCTGAATAGTTTGAATTAAATCCGAATATGTCAATGCTATTTTCCTGATTAAGTCATTGGAATCGTAAAAGGCATCTAAAAAATCGATATGAGTTACGGGATCCATAATATATTGTTGTTCATATTGCCCGTGAAAATCGGCCAGCGAATTAACAGTTTCCCGATAGGCCGGTTCTAATATAGGCTTGTCATCAATAAAGGATCGGGTACGTCCACTTTTACTGATTAATCGGCGAAATATTTTTTCTTGACCATCTACAGATAATTCTACTTCAACAATTGCCTGTTGCTGGCCACTGCGCACATCTGTTTTATCCGCCTTAGCGCCAAGTGTTATACCTAATGATTTCAACAGAATGGATTTCCCTGCCCCTGTTTCTCCCGTAATTACTGTTAGACCTTCATTAATAGGAAGGGAAATTTCATTGATAATTGCAAAATCTTTTATGTAGAGCTGATGTATCATTTCTTATCATTACCTAAAATGAGTAAAGCACCAATGGTGACACCTATCGTATCCGCTAACACATCCCAGCCGCTAGAAAACCGCCCTGAAATAAATGATTGCAAGTATTCATCCAGTCCGCCAAAAAAAATACCAAATGGGAGCACGATTATTAATGTTCGATATGATATTGTATTCATGCTTTTCATAGCTAGAATTCCCAGAATAAAATACTCAATAAGGTGAATTAGTTTATCCCAGGTTAAAAGCCAAGTCTTTGGAAAATCTTGCGCAGGGATACTAGATAAACCCAAGATCAGTATCATATATGCCACTAATAAAATTCGAAATAATTTATGATTCATATGCCTGAAGGACTCTGCCAATCTTATACAATAAATCGCCTGAAATCATACCTCTCTGACTAATCGATTTTGCCAATTGATCTGATGCCTTCCCATGAATAAATACGGCTGATTTTGCTGCCTCCACTGCATGGTAACCCTGCGCCATTAATGATGAAACTATTCCAGTTAATACATCACCTGAACCTGCAGTAGCCAGACCAGCATTCCCTGTAGAATTAACGGCACCTAGAGTTTCCCAAGCAACTAAAGAAGGGGCAAATTTAGCAATCAATATACCAGGAAAACTCGGCATCATCTCATCAATCGTTTTTGGTAAATCTTTTTGAATTGATTTGGCAGTTTTACCTAATAAATTGCTCAATTCTCCTATATGCGGGGTTATAATAAATTCATTTTTGATTTTATTAAATAAATCAAAATTATTATAAAACGGAACCAAGCCATCGGCATCAATTACCATTGGTTTATCGATAGTTTTGACTATTTTCTCAACCAACCTTGCGGTGCCCGTATTTTGACCAATTCCCGGACCAATGCTGAAAACATCGCACCAATCAATCCAAGCCATGATTTCATCATAGTTTTCTTCAGTGAAATAACCGCGCTCTTTATCTTCACAAGAAATGGTCATCCCTTCTGTAATTTTTTCTTCATATACCAAATTGAGTGATGACGGAGCACAAGTGATCGTTAGACCAACCCCGCTTCTCAAAGCCGCCATAGTTGCTAAGTAAGCCGCACCTGTCATTCCCTTTGATCCAGCAACAATTAAAACTTTCCCCTGTATGTGCTTATGCGTTGATTTATGGACAGGTTTAATAATGTCTTGGATTTCTTTATCTGTAATAGTTGACCAAACCCTACCATTCAAATCATTAATAATATCTGGAAATCCAATATTTACAGGATGAACTTCACCGGAATTGCTTTTCCCCGGTTCAATCATCATGCCCAGTTTCGAATATCCCATTGTTACGGTATGATGGGCATTGACAGCATATTCATCAGCATAACCACTATTTGCATTAACACCGGATGGGATATCAGCTGCAACTATCCATTTACAATCATTGATCCATTCAACCCATGGGAAGAGATTGTCGCGCATGGTACCGGTAAAACCCGTACCAAATAACGCATCGATCATTAAATCAAAATCGGGTTTTGTTACAGGAGGATTATGATCATAAATAATCGAGACCTTATCACGACTACAATGGTCATGAAAAAATTTAGAATCACCAGTAATATTATTTTTTTCCTCTAAAGAATAAACAGTGATTTTAAAACCCAAATTATTAAGGAATTCACCAGCGGCAAAACCATCACCTCCATTATTACCTTTCCCGCTTACAATACCAATATTTGGATTATGAATACCGATCAACTGGGATTGGACAAATTCAGCAATTTTTTGACCAGCATTTCTCATCAAACTTTCCCCAGAAATATCATGTTTTGTCATCGCGAGATGATCTAGTTCCTGTGCCTGTTCTCTAGTGATTAAACGCATTTAAACTACCAGCATTGCCACGGCTATAGCATAATCAGATTCGTGTGAAATACTCACGATTAAATCAGCATATTCGTAGTCGCCTACAGCAGAAACAACCGGGGCGCCATTTTCCGAAGAAATAATTTCAATTTTATTCAATCCCAATTTTTCAGTTAAATCCGAAGATAAAAAACATTTTTTGATTGCTTCTTTAGCAGCAAACCTCCCGGCATAGTGAATAGATGGATTGGCTTTTCCATCACAATATTCGATTTCGTTTATAGAAAAGGATTTTACTTTGAATCGATCATCGTGTTCTTTCAACAACAGAGCAATTCGTTTAACCGAAACGATGTCCGTTCCGATAAAAGTGCTAGCCGTCACTCAATTCCTTGACAATGTTCACAACCTCATATATATCATTTATATCCCAGTCAGCACCTGAATCAACCGTTCCAAATGTGTCGCCATATCGTGCAAAAATTGTTTTTATACCAATTTGTTTGGCCCCGACGACATCTCGTTCAGGCCAGTCACCAATCATGAGCACTTCTTCCGGTTTTAGTTTCAAATAATCCAAAGCCATTTGAAATGGTTTTGGTGATGGTTTTCGGACACCTGTATCATCAAATGTCAAAACGGGATCAAACACATGGTGGAGATTTAAATAATACAAGCGCATCCAAGCTTCTCGACTTGGTGCATCAGATACGACAGCCAGTTTAATCCCCATTTTGGTCAATTCAATTAACGTTTTATTTACATTAGGATAGACCAGCAATGTAGCTTCACGAGCGCGGCGATAAGCAACAATGCCTGCTGCTAAAATTTTGTTGCTAACCGCACCAATAGTCTGATTTAGATAATCGTCGAATACTTGTTGGTTCTCCCACCCCTTATGAACATATAAATCAAGTATTTCCTGATATGCTTTTTCTTCATCTACATTTAAACCAGCCTCATTCATCGCAGTAATTGCAGCTTTCACTGCAAACTGCTTCATCTTTATAAAATCTAAAAGTGTATTATCTAAGTCAAAGATGATTGCTTGAATCATCGATTTTAAACCATATCGTTAAAATTAATTTTCGTATTTCTGAGGATTTTTTACTTTATCGATTTCGTACTCAGCCATTTTACGCCATGCTCGATCATTTCTTGCTTTTTCAAAAGCATTCAAAGCCCCAGTTTTATTTCCTTTTCCATCACACCACTCAGCTACGCCTAGCTCAAACCAACCACCACCAAATCGATTTTTCAGTTCAGTGCTCTTACGAGCTGCTTCTTTTGCCTCTGAACAGTTTCCTTTTGCATTATAAGCACCAGCCAGTCTAAAAAAACTCATGACGTCACGATCATTCAATGTTGTTGCCATGACTAAATTAGATGTTGCTTGGTCCCAATCCTGCTCTTCCGTGAATATCATGCCCATGTTTGCATATCCTTTAGCATAATTTGGATTGACTGTAATCGACATATTCAAGACTTGTTTAGCTTTTTCATAATTCTTAGTACGAAAATAAATATCGCTCATTGCACCATAGGCTTTGTCATACCCCGGGTGGATGTCCACAGCCGTTTGTAAAGCTGCAATAGCGCCTTCATCATCATTGAGTCCGCTTTTAGCCAGACCTAAAGCAAAATAACCTTTATAGAACTGAGGGTTAACCTCAAGTGCTTTTTCGTAGGATTGCACAGCTTCATCTTTATTACCTATTTTCGATTTGATCACACCAATCTGGTAATAGGCCTGATAAAATGTTTTATCAACTTCCAGCACTTTTTCATACGAGCTAAGCGCGCTTTCCAAATCACCTCGTTTATAGGACTGATTTGCGGAATTAAAAAAGTTTTTAGCTACATTTTTTATTGCTGCCAAAGCATTTTTATGTTCAGGATTGATTTCCATGGCTATGTGAAAATTTTTCACTGCTTCCATGTATTCTTTATTGCGCATATATCCTAAACCCATATTAAATACCGATTCTGGATAATGAGGAAATTTTTCATTAGCGATCCGAAAAGATACAAAAGCATCTTCCATATCGCCGTTTTTCATGGATCGAATTCCTTTATTCATAAGTGTATTTAATTCATTCAGCCGCTCAAATTCATCACGAAATTCTTGATTCTCAGGATCTGCATCGATTGCTTCTTTTATAGATTGCTGTGTTTTAGATAAATCACCTCTTCTGATTGCAATCTGAGCCAGTCCAAGATAGGCTGGAGCAAAGGTGGGATCAGCCTGTAGTGCTGCATTAAAACCAGCTTCTGCTTCGGGAACATTTCCTGCTTCTAAACTGATATTAGCAGCATTGTATAATTCATCCGGCGATTGGGAAAAAATAATGCCTATAAATACAAAAATTGTAAATATCTTTTTACACATAATGATATGATCCTTCATTTTAATTTCCTTGTGCCGAAGGCCGGACTTGAACCGGCACGGGGTTTCCCCCACAGACCCCTCAAGCCTGCGTGTCTACCAATTCCACCACTTCGGCCCATATCAGTTATTGATTTTTTCAGAATCTTGTATTGGCGGTGTAGGTAAGGCCAATCCATCAGTGTTGGGTGCCAATGTCCTTTCTTCCTGCGCTTGTTCAATAACCGAATTAGTCCCACCAGTACCTGGTGAACCGACCAAACTAATCAAAAGCGCTAAACCCATAAAAGCAACAGCAAGATAAGTTGTGATTTTGCTTAAAGCCGTTGCTGCGCCACGTCCACCGAATATAGCATTGGTTGTTTGACCACCAATAGAACCGGCTAGACCACCACCTTGGCTAGCCTGCATTAATACAACTGTAATCAGTAATAAACTGATAATTGCATGAACTGTGATTAAAAATCCTAACACGTTTTACCTCTTATAATTTTTTGATACTTGTTCTACGATGCTACAAAAACTTTCTTCTTTTATACTCGCTCCACCAATGAGAAACCCATCTACGCCTTTGGTCTGAATTAATTTCATTGCATTATTTTCATTTACTGATCCACCATAGAGTATCGGCACTTCATACCCAACTTGTCCAAACATTCTTTCTAGAACCGATTGAACATAAGCATGGGCTTCCGCTACCTGATCAGTAGAAGCAGTTTCACCCGTACCTATGGCCCACACAGGTTCATAGGCTATAATCATTTTTACAGGATCAATCGATTCCATACCTTGAAGACCAAGATTTATTTGATTTTCAAGAACCAGAGTAGTCTGATTTAATTTACGATCATCCAGCGTTTCGCCTATACAAAAAATGGGAACCAGTTCTGCATTCAGAACAGCGTGAATTTTTTTATTAATCCAAACATCCGTTTCACCAAAGATATGACGACGTTCCGAATGGCCAATAATCACATACTGAACTCCTGCAGATTTCAGCATTCCAACTGATATTTCTCCAGTGTAGGCACCCTCTACCTCAAAATGGGCATTTTGTGCTCCAACACTGAAATCTGTACCATTTAATGCTTTAACTATGGAAAAGAGCGACGTAAAAGGCGGGCAGAATATAACCTTCGCTTCTACTTTATCCAATATACGATTTTTGATTTTACCGACGAAAGAGACACCTTCTTCACCTGATTTATTCATCTTCCAGTTTCCAGCAACAATAGGCTTAATATCCATCTTAAATCTCCAATGAATAAATCGCGGGCAATGTATTCCCCGATAATAATTCTAAAGATGATCCGCCCCCTGTTGAGACGTGGCTAACCTTTTTCATTAATCCAAATTTTTTGATTGCTGCAGCTGAATCTCCACCACCAATGATTGTCATTATATCTTTTTCTGTTACTGCCGCGATTTTTTCTGCTATCTTTTGTGTGCCGTGATGAAACCCATCCACTTCAAATACTCCCATTGGCCCATTCCATAAAATGGTCCCTGAATCTTGTATAACCTCAGAAAATTGATTTACCGTCCCCGGGCCAATATCAAGACCCATTAAATCATCTGGAACTTTTCCTACAACACAAATTTCTGTAACATTTCCATGATTAATTGATTCCGCGCACACAAAATCTATTGGAAAAATTAATTTGGTTTTCCCTCGTGCTTTAGACATAATAGTTTTTGCAGCAGCAATTATGGATGCATCTACAGTTGTATTACCTACATCTTTGCCCTGTGCTTTTAAAAATGGATGGGCCATAGCTCCAGCTATGAGAATATGATCTGCATTGCCAATGAAATGGTGAATTAAATTTAGTTTGGTATCAATTTTAGCTCCTCCTAAAATCACGGTTAGAGGACGTTTTGGTTTTGTCATACCTTCAGCCAAAAACTGCAATTCCTTTTCAAAGAGAAAACCCATTCCCTTATGTATAAAATTTTGGGTTACCCCGGTATTGGATGCATGATTCCGATGGGCCGTACCAAACGCATCATTAATAAATACCTGACCGTGTTTGGATAATTTGGCACTGAAAACTGAATCATTTTGAGTTTCTTCAGGATGAAAGCGTAAATTTTCCAGCAAATGAATTTCACCGCCCCGCAAACCTAGAGAAACGTCACGGGAATCTTCAGATACACAATCATCTGAGAATTTGATTGGCATTTCTAAAAGATCCGCCAATGTCTCACCTACAGGGATTAAACTTAATTCAGAGTTATGATTTCCGTTGGGTCGACCTAAATGAGACATTAATACTATATTGGCTCCTGCTTTCAAACAATATTGAATAGTAGGTAAAACAGCGCGAATCCGAAAATCATCCACAACACGATCATTTGCGATAGGAACATTAAAATCAACACGAATAAGGACACGTTTTTCTTTTAATTTAAACGTTTTGAGAGATTTGATCACGCGGGTTTTCCATATTATAAACTGTAGGTGTTGCCAAGGTAAAGTTTCTCATATGGTTAAAACCATTTAAAAGTACCTGCGCAGGCAGTTCGCTACACCTGTTGTTAATACATTATCAATAATTCCGATTTCCAACTCTTTCAAGGATTGAGAATTTACAAATGCATTTTCCATATTTTGAAGTCGTTCTTCCCCCCTCACTTTTGTTTTCAAAATGGTATAAATATTCCGTTGTACCATGCTTGGATCAAATGATATCATAACCCGTTGCAGGAATCTATGGATAATTCTATTTATATCGATGGTTAAGTACAGTAATTTTGAATTGGATACAATATGTCATCCGAAACAATAGCATCCATCAATTTCCAAGATTTGATGCTCCACCGCATCCATGAAATACTACTTGTGGCAAGTCCCTATGATGCATTTATCTTAGAGGAAGACGGGCGCCTTACTCAGCAGATTCTCTATGAATATCTGGGTATGAACCTTAGTTATGCACCCAGAGTCTGGCACGCAAAAAATGCAACTACAGGGTTACAAATGTTATCTGATCGTAGCTATGACCTGGTAATAGTAATGATGCGCATAGCTGACATGGATCCCATTACCTTTGGAGAGAAGGTCAAAAAATCTTTTCCGGATAAACCAATTATCCTGCTTGCTTTTGATGAATCCGAAATCACCCATTTGCCGCAGAAACGTTTGGAAAAAATCATTGATAAGATCTTTATTTGGTCGGGTAATGCTAATGTATTCCCTGCCATTATTAAAAATATAGAAGATAAAATGAATCTCCAGCGCGATTATAAAATTGCCGATATTCGTGCAATTATTGTGGTGGAAGATAATCCACGATACTATTCAATTATTTTGCCATTAATCTACCGGACGGCACTGAAGCATGCCAGAAACCTGATTGACAAAAGTTTATCTGATATCGATAAATTATTATTATTTCGGGCAAGGCCGAAAATAATACTGGCTTCATCCTTCGAACAGGCAACGGATTATTATCATAAGTACCGCCATAACATCCTGGGATTCATTTCTGATGTACGATTTCCAAAAAATGGGAAATTAAACTCCCATGCCGGTGTAGAACTGGTCGAATATATTCGTCAAAAGGATTCTGACGTGCCCATTGTTCTTCAATCAACGAAACCAGTTTATAGTAAAGATGCAAAAAAAGTAAAAGCCGCGTTCATTCATAAGAAATCTCCAACGCTTCTCCAAGATCTGGAAGATTTTATTGTCAACAATTTTGGTTTTGGTGATTTTATATTTCGCAATCCTAGAGGAAAAGAAATTTCCCGAGCCACCGACTTATCTAGTTTTCGTAAATCATTAGAGAAAATTTCCGTTAAATCTTTGAAATACCACGCCTCCAAAAACCATTTTTCAAATTGGCTAGCTGTAAGATGTGAATTTTCTATAGCTTCAAATTTAAGACCTATTAAAGTACATGATTTCAACAATATAGAGGATTTACGTAAATTAATAATTGAACAAGTTGATATAGGAATACAAGCCCACCATGAAGGACGGATCGTTCAATATTCTCATACTGCTAAACATGAAAAACTTGATTTCGTACGACTTGCAACTGGATCTTTAGGAGGAAAGGCAAGAGGACTGGCATTTGCAAATAATATGCTTTCGGACGCAAAAATAAATGAGAGATATTCTAATATTAATTTGCGTATTCCAAAAGTAGCTGTTATCGGCACAGATGAGTTCGACCGATTCATGGATGAAAATAAATTGTGGAAAGTTGCCTTTTCTAAAAAGAAATCTGATAAAGCCATCATCAAAGCATTTATGAACGCTTCCCTATCGAAAGAATTGATATCTACCCTAACTCGTTATTTAAACGATATTAAATATCCACTTGCCATTCGCTCATCGAGTCTTTTAGAAGATTCCCAATATCAACCTTTGGCTGGGATGTATTCCACTTTTATGCTTCCCAATTCCAATAAATCCAAAAAAACACGACTTGAAGAACTGATTAAAGCCATTAAGGCAGTATACGCCTCAACCTATTATAAAGAACCCAAATCATTGATTGAAGGATCTGTCCATCATCATGAGGAAGAAAAAATGGCTGTGATCATTATGGAATTAATCGGTAAACAGCATCAAGATAGGTATTATCCTTCTGCCAGTGGTTCAGCCCAAAGTTTTAACTATTATCCAATTTCTTATATGAAACGCGAAGAAGGAGTCGCATTCCTCGCTTTAGGGCTAGGCCGTACCGTTGCCGAAGGGGAAAAATCTCTTCGTTTTTCTCCACAATACCCCGGAATTATACCCCAGTATTTTTCAGTAAAATCAACAATCTCAAATTCTCAAAATAAATTTTATGCGCTAAACCTTAAAGGCGGTTTTAATCCTCAACAAAATGGAAAGCAAGAGAATACAAATGTTTTCGATTTATCAATTGCTGAAACAGATGGAGAATTACATTGGGCAGGCAGTGTTGTTTCAGATGAAGATAACGTAATTCGCGATTCCTTGCGTCATGATGGTACCCGTGTAATCACTTTCCCTTCTTTGCTCAAATGGAATACGGTTCCTATTTCAGATCTACTCAAAGATGTTTTATCTATGGGAGAAGATACACTGGGATGTCCTGTGGAAATTGAATATGCTATTAATCTCAATAAAGATGAAAATCAAAAACATGAATTCTGTCTATTGCAGATCAAGCCAATGGTTATTGGAGGTATTGATCGCATGCAAAAATTTGATACTATAGATAAGAAAAACATTATTTGTTCGAGTTCTGTAGCTTTGGGAAACGGCCTTATTGAAGATATTCAAAATATTATTGTTGTTGATCCTAAAACATTTAATGCATCTCACACCCAAACTATCACAAAAGAAATCGAAAAGATCAACAGTAATATTCCTAAGGGTGAAAAATATATATTAATTGGTCCTGGACGGTGGGGTTCAGCCGATCCATGGTTAGGAATACCTGTGAATTGGAACCAAATATCGAATGCAAAAGTAATTGTAGAAGTTGGTATGGATGATTTTCCCGTTGATCCCTCTTTTGGCAGTCATTTTTTCCAGAATGTCACCAGTATGCGGATCGGTTATTTCACCATTAATCATAAAAACAAACAAGACCATCTCAATATGAAATGGTTATTAGATCAGCATGTTCAGAAAATTGGCAAATATACCAAATGGATCAATACAGACCGACCACTAACAGTCACAATTGATGGCCAAACGGGGGAAGGCTCAATTATTAAACCGCTAGAACCTATCCAGCAATCAATGGATGAGCAGGAATCAACTGGGATATAATTAATTCGTGATTAAACCACGCCCTGATCTATCATAGCATCGGCAACTTTGATAAATCCGGCAATGTTGGCACCATTTACGTAATTTGTGAATTCACCTTCATTCCCTTGGGAAACACAGGCGGAATGAATATTCTGCATAATGTTGTGGAGCTTCTGATCTACTTCTTCCCTACTCCAGGAAATACGCATTGAATTTTGGCTCATTTCCAAACCGGAAACAGCAACACCTCCTGCATTCGCAGCTTTACCAGGACCGAATAAAATCTTATTACCGAGGAAAACTTCGATAGCATCTGGCTCGGAAGGCATGTTTGCACCTTCAGTTACTGCTATGCATCCATTTTTTACCAGTGTCTTGGCTTCAGCTTCACTGATCTCATTTTGAGTGGCACAGGGTAATGCAACATCGCACGGCACACTCCAAGGTCGCTTCCCTTCCAAATAAGTCGCACCAAATTTATCGGCATATTCTTTGATACGACCACGCTTCACATTTTTCAGTTCCATTACATAATTTAATTTTTCAGCATCAATACCATCTGCATCATGGACAGAGCCGCCGGAATCCGAAAGTGTCACAACTTTACCACCCAGATCATTGACTTTTTCAGCAGCAAATTGGGCTACATTTCCGGAACCGGAAATAGCTACTATTTTCCCTTTAAATGATTCATCCTTGGTCTTGAGCATTTCATCGGTGAAGTAAACACAGCCATAACCAGTGGCTTCAGGCCGTATCAGGCTGCCGCCCCAGTTCAATGCCTTACCGGTTAAGACACCGCTAAATTCATTGCGAATACGCTTGTATTGACCAAAAAGATAACCAATTTCACGTCCGCCTACACCAATATCCCCCGCAGGTACGTCTGTGTCAGGCCCGATATGACGGCACAATTCTGTCATGAACGATTGGCAAAAGCTCATTACCTCATTATCTGATTTTCCTTTTGGATCAAAATCAGACCCGCCTTTACCTCCACCCATGGGTAAAGTGGTTAAACTATTTTTAAATACCTGTTCAAAACCAAGGAATTTGAGTATACCAAGATTAACCGATGGATGGAATCGCAGACCACCTTTATATGGCCCGATGGCTGAATTAAATTCCACACGAAACCCGCGATTTACTTCCACTTCACCAAGGTCATTTCGCCACGGCACTCGAAACATGATAACACGCTCCGGCTCAGTAATTCTTTCCAATACTTTTGAATGAAGGTAATCAGGGTGATCTTGTAAAAACCCCCAAATGGATTCGACCACTTCATGAACGGCCTGGTGAAATTCCTTTTCACCCTGATTCTTGGCCTCGATGTGGCCCATAAATTCTTCGATGGATTGATACATTAGCTCTCCTTTGAACAATACGAATTAAAATGATTGCGACCTATTTGGTCTTTTGAAAGCGGTAGAAATTAAAAGTGAAATAGGGAAATATCGCATACAAATTGATTGAAGAAACAGATACGAATCCTGTAACTTTTCTGGCTTTTTTAAAGCGATTTTTGGCGGAGTAGCTCAGCTGGTTAGAGCAGTGGAATCATAATCCACGTGTCGGGGGTTCGAGTCCCTCCTCCGCTACAAACAAACCCTGATTTGCTTATCTAGGTTTTTTGTTATAGATTAAATTGAACGTACTAAAGGAGTATGAATCAAAATGAAAAAGATCAGTTTTTTAATTATTGCTGTTACTACGATAGCTTCAGCTCAACTAAGAGTGGGAGTTGATGTTTCTAGAAAAATGAAAGTAACTCCATCTTTTCCTGCTGAGGTAAAAGCCCTATTTTTATCTATGGGAGAAGAACTACCTGGCTCAGAGAAAATGACTGCTGAAGGTTTAGGCTTTAGTGTTGGATATGATTTCATGCTGGCTAGCCTTGTTGGCGTAGGTGCTGAACTAAACATAGCTTCAGAAAGTGATGATGAAGATGGTGGGCCAAGTAATCAGATTTTTGCATATAGTATCGTAAAACTGCCATTTGGAGTACCTTTTGCGCGCGGAGTAGTTCGCGTAGGTATTGCAAAGTCATTTGAAGAAGGAATTGATCCAGGCCTTGGTTATGGATTCGGTTTAAGGATAAAACCTCCTTTATTTCCCATTGGTGCAGAAGCTTCTTATAATATCTATAATTATTCTCAAGAGGAAGAAGAAGAATTGGGAACGATGAAGTATGACCTTAAACAATCCTACATGAATCTTTCACTAACCTATTCCTTTTAAAACTTATAAAATAATATTATGAAAAAAATCACCTTATTATTCATAATAATTACAACAATATCATCAGCACAATTACGTGTTGGCATAGATGCGCGTCGAGACAAATCAATTGGTGGACTTCTTGGGGCAGCAGTTTCTTCTCAATTTGAAGATGGCAAACTTGATGGTATGGGTTACACATTAGGATATGATTATATGCCAATTTTGTCCTCAGGTAAACCTAGCTTTTTGGGGTTAGGCGCTGAATACACAATGGGCGGAGAAGAAGGCATTGATATGGTATATGGATATGT
>Ga0208747_1000209_pt1 | contig 17230 bp, 18 predicted proteins | sample Knorr_S7_td_AAIW_FD_185597 | JGI IMG/M metagenome (GOLD analysis project Ga0208747, IMG submission 185597) | Marine microbial communities from Southern Atlantic Ocean transect - Knorr_S7_td_AAIW_ad_750m_LV_A (SPAdes) (version 2) | ecosystem: Environmental > Aquatic > Marine > Oceanic | place...
GCTCAGCCGAGCCAGAAAAGACCGACTCCTAGGCAATCAACAACATAGATTAGCGCAGGGTTCGAGGGGTGAGTGTGGCTAACGGAAGAAGTGGGACCAGGCTTTCACGGTGTTCATTCTGTGAAAAACCTCAACCCCGGTCGGAAATGGTGATCGCCGGGGAAGGGAAAGCAGCAGTCTGCTACGACTGCATCCGAGTGCTAGGCCAGGTGATGGAAGAGGAAACACCACCGCCGGCGCCTAAGAAATTAGAACCCACAAAACCGTTGGCGCCGCGAGAAATATATTCCAACCTGGACACCTACGTGGTGGGGCAGGACAAAGCGAAAAAGGTCCTCAGCGTCGCGGTCTACAATCACTTCAAGCGAATCTGGAACGGGCACCAACGCTCTGGATCCGACGTTGAGCTCCAAAAGACAAACATCTTGCTCGTTGGCCCCACCGGCTGCGGCAAAACCCTTCTGGCAGAGACTTTGGCCCGCACTCTGGATGTCCCGTTCGCTGTGTGCGACGCCACTTCCCTCACTGAGTCCGGATACGTCGGCGAAGACGTGGAAAACATCCTCCTCAGGCTGATTCAGGCCGCAGATTGGGATGTTAAGCGCGCCGAGCACGGCATAATCTACATCGACGAGCTGGACAAAATCGCCCGCAAAGAGGGCCTCAACAGATCCATAACCCGGGACGTTTCCGGGGAGGGCGTTCAGCAAGAGCTACTGAAGATCATCGAGGGATGTGTTGCCAATGTGCCTCCCCAGGGCGGCCGCAAGCACCCTCACCAAGAATTCCTCCAGATCGACACCCGGCACATTCTGTTCATCTGCGGCGGCGCATTCGATGGCCTGGAAGAGATAGTCGCCAAACGCCTTGGGGCCGGGTCGTCTCAGATGGGTTTCCTGGCCGGCGGCCGCGACGGTGTGGAATATAATGGAAGCGCCCTGACTCAAGTGATTCCCGAGGACTTGTTGCAGTTCGGTTTCATCCCGGAGATGGTTGGAAGATTGCCGGTGACCGTGGGACTGGAATCCCTAGACAAAGATTCATTGGTCCGAGTGCTGACCGAACCGAAGAACTCAATCATCAAACAATATCAACAACTATTCAACATGGATAGCGTTGAACTGGAGTTCTCCGGGGACGCCCTTGAGGCTGCAGCCGAACGGGCCTTGGAACATCAGACCGGCGCCCGGTGTTTGCGGTACGTTATCGAGGACACGCTGCTGGACGTGATGTACGATCTGCCTTCGCTGGACCAGGTGGTCCGCTGCGTAGTTGACCGTGAGGCTATCGAAGGCGGTGCTTCGCCAGCCCTTTACGACGAGGATTACGGAAAGGTCGAACTACCGTCGCATCCCATCCAGAAGTCCGCTTAGACTTAGCTTTTCGCCGGGTCTTCCAACATGGCTTCGGCGATTTGTGCGTCTAGACAGAGACCGCTGGGCATGGATTTAGATAACGGCATTCCCGACGCATCCAAGACCTGGCCTTCTGCGACCTGTATCTCACCCTGGCTAACGGCCCGCAAGGTCTCGAACAGGAGATATGGTTCCCTGCGGTATTGTTCTCTGCGGATCGCCCGAAACAGAGCGAAGTCCCCTCCTTCAGTTTTCTTTATCTCATCCAGGTCTTTGCACTTGAGAGATTCCCAAAGATGGTCGAATATTGGGCCGGTGATAGGCACAGTGACATAGGAAACCACGGGCCCTCGATCCACTTCCTCAGTGGCAAGGTGCACCATCGCGCCGGTCGTGGTAGCCCCGGTTTCAATCAATTCCCAGACCACTTCCTGCCAGGTGCCCGTGGGACCATCGGGAAGGGCCGGATGAAGGTTCAGTAATGGATACTGGCGGCACATCTTGCCACCGACGATCAGCATATAGCCGGCCAGCACGCAGATGTCAGCATCCTGCTCCGCCAGCTTATCCATCACCTGTTGGTCGAACTCTTCACGATGGTCTGAGAAGCGGCCACCGGTCTGTTTCCGGAATTCGGTGGAGGAATGGGTTATCAGTGGGATTCCATACCCGTCCACCAAGGCGAAATATTCGTCTGATCCCTCAGCTTCGCCTCGCGCACGGTTGCTGAATGCAAAGCTGATACGGGCGTTGGCGCCGGTCTCGGCCAGACGCTTTTGCACGAAATTTAGAAGCCCTCTAGAGCCCTCTCCGCGACCGGTGGAGAACCATCCGATATTCAACATCCTCAGGACGACACCCTCCCCAACACTTTTATCGGTCCGTTGACGTAATCTTTACTCGTAAGAATCTTCTTCCGGGTCTTCTTCCAGATCGTCGGAACCGGCCAACGCGCTGTTTGGCCGGTAGGTCTCTTTCAATTCGGTGATCTTCTGTTCGGCGTTGCTCAGCAGTTCGTTGCAGAACTGGACCAACTTCATACCCTCTTCAAAACGGGATGTCGCCTCAGCCAAAGACAACCCGCCAGCTTCAAGCTGTTCAGCCATCTCACTCAACCGCTTGAACGAGTCTTCAAAGCTAACAGATTCGGCGTCTTCTTTGGGCGAGGAATCCTTGGGATTGGCCATGGTCCAGCCTCCTGGAGAGCGATTGTTCAGAGACATTTCCCCGCGGCACCAGCATGCCAGTCAGAAGGGGAATCTGCAAGAGCGCGGAACTACAAAAGAGGGGCCATTCCATTGGGCTGGACCGTTTTGGCTTTGGCCTTCGTTCTCGGTTTCACAGGCTTGGGCGCGATATCAGCGGTTCCGGCGATTGCAGCAAGCGAACCATCAGCCACAGTTATAGCCAAAGCATCGCCGACAGAAACCTGCATAGCGCTGGTCACCACCTGACCCGAATCGGACAACTCCACGATTGAGAAACCCCGGTCCAGGGTCGCTGCCGGGTCGAGGGCACGCAGACGAAGGCTGAACCCTTCCACCTGTGTTTTGCCGTCCTGTACCAACCGTTCCGATGCCCTCTGCACCAACTGGCCGATATCATCCACCCGTCGGCGTAGGGTCTGGGTGTCCGGCAGTCCGGTTTCCATGCGACGGGCTAGCGCCACTAAGTCAGACCGCCTCTGGGATGTCAGACCATTCAGCAATCGATGCAAAGTTGCTGCGACCATCGCCAGGTTCTGCCGTAGCACGTAGCCATCCGGCACGACCAACTCAGCAGCGGCCGAGGGTGTCGGGGCACGGACGTCAGCTACGTAGTCCGCGATGGTCTCGTCGGTCTCGTGTCCGACGGCGCTAACCACCGGCGTCTTGCAGGCATAGATAGCTCGGGCTACAACTTCTTCGTTGAAGGGCCACAGGTCTTCCAACGACCCGCCGCCGCGCCCGACGATGATCACATCGCAGCCGCCATCCCGGTCCAACAATTCCAGTGCCGCGGCGATCTTCGGGGCTGCTTCCTGCCCCTGGACTATCGTTGGAGACAGAACCAATTCCGCCAACGGGTAGCGGCGTTGGAGCACGTTCTGGATGTCGTGAAATACCGCTCCGGTGGGAGAAGTGACCACGCCGACTCTCTTGGGGAACCGGGGAAGCGGGCGTTTGCGGGAGTTCTCGAACAGACCTTCAGCGGCCAGTTTCTGCTTCAGGCGCTCCAGCTCAAGGGCTAGTTCCCCCACTCCCTCGGGCATGGCCAAGTCCACCATGAAATCGGTGGTGCCGCCACGGATGTAGAAAGTGATCTTGCCATGAGCCGAGACAGAGTCGCCCTCAGAAAGGAGTTCCGCTCCCTGCATGCCGCGGAACATGACGCAGCGTAGCAAACTTTCCCGGTCTTTTAGGCTGAAATAAGTGTGCCCAGCAGAGGAATTGCGGAGACCGGAGACCTCGCCGACGACCCAGAGGTCCATCAGCAGCGGGTCGGACTCGAGCGACTCTTTGATGTGAGAGGAAACCTGGCTGACAGTGTAGACAGCCACGAATTAGCTCACGCGCTCGGTGTACTCCCCGGTGCGGGTATCAACCCGGATGGTCGTCCCGGGAGTAATGAACATGGGTACATTTACTCGGAGACCTGTCTCCAGGGTGGCGGGTTTGTTGCCGCCCTGGGCAGTATCACCCCGGAAGGCCGGAGGAGTTTCGGTGACTTCCAGTTCCACGTGGGTTGGCATCTTAACGCTGATGGGCGACCCGTTGTAGAGGACCACATCCACCATCGCCTGCTCTTTCAAATATACCAACGAATCACCCAATATCTCCTTGGTTAGGTCATACTGGTCGAAGGTTTCCTGGTCCATGAAGAAGTAAAATTCGCCGTCGGTGTAAAGGTACTGGGTGGGACGGGTATCCACGTCGGCCGGTGTAAACCCGGTGCTGTACTGCTGGAAAGTGCGCTCCACCACGGCCCCGCTCAACAGATTCCTCATCTTTATTCGGGTAACGGGCGCCCTTTGTTGCATCTTATGACGTTGATATTCGATGATCTCCCACGGCTGGCCATCCAATTCAATGACTAGCCCACGGCTGAGATCGCTAAAGCCGATACTCATCTAAGAGTCCTCCGAGTTTCTGGTGAAGACCGTCATTGGGGCAGGTAAATCAGGATAAACCACACCCGACAGTCCTCAGGTAGAGTGTACCACTAAGCCGGCCTGGCGCTTACTTCCTCGCCTTGCTCAAGGGAACTGCGCCATCTGCCCTGAGAATCACGATGTCTTCGATGCGGATCCCGCCCCAGCCGCTAAGATAGATGCCCGGCTCAACGGTAAACACCGTGTCCAGTTCCAGGACGTCAGGTGACCGGGGGCCAACCCTAGGGTTTTCGTGGATCTCCAAGCCGACGCCGTGGCCCAGGCTGTGGCCGAAATTATCGCCATAACCGGCGTCTACTATAACGTTCCGGGACAGGTTGTCCGTCTCTTCACCGGTCATTCCCACCTTCACGGTATTGATGGCAGTCAGTTGCGCTCCTAGCACTGTGTCGTAGACCTTGTTAAAGGTCTCATCTGGCTCGCCGACGGCGATTGACCTAGATAGGTCGGAGCAATATCCGCCCACCTTGGCTCCCATATCGACGACAATCGGATCTCTCTGTTTGATCACGTAGTCGGTCGGCTGATGATGGGCCATCGCCCCGTTGTGTCCGGCGGCGACGATGGTATCGAAGCTGATGGCGTCGGCGCCGAAGTCACGCATGGCCGTTTCCATCTTCCACGCCACTTCCTTTTCAGTCATGCCTGGAGTGATGGCGGGGCAGACCAAGTCCATCGCCTTGTCGGCAGCGTCGATGGCCAGTTGCAACATCTTGAGTTCTTCTTCGTCCTTGATAATCCGCTGGTTCTCGGCGAGTCCCGGTGCGGGCACCATGGAAACATCGCCCAATGCGGAATCGCCTTTGATGGCGTCGATCAGGTTGTTGTAGGAGGACACTGTCATGTCCTGGCTCTCGAAGCCAACCTTCTTGACGCCGGAAGACTTCAACTCGTCGATGAGCCAGTTCCAGCCTCCCCGGACCTGTCTGACATCGAAATAAGGCGACTGATTAGTTGCTTGCTCCGTGTACCGTGAATCTGTGACCAATATGGCATTCGCCTTGGTGATCAACAGATACCCAGCGGAGCCGCTGAACCCAGACAAGTAACGCCGGTTCTCAGGGGCCGAAATCAACACTCCGTCCAGTTCTTTATCTTGGAACTGGGCGACCAGCCCCTCCACTCTCTCTTTCATCTGGATTCTTCTTCAACGAGACCGGTCAATAGTTGCAGGGCCGCCGTGTAGCTCCTCCAACCGAAGCCGGCAACAACGCCTCGGGCGATCTCCGAGATTACCGAGACCCTGCGCCAGGGCTCCCTAGAGCCGGGGTTGCTAAGATGAACTTCAACCACCGGCAGGCGGCAGTCGATCAAAGCATCCTTCAAGCTAAGCCCGTAATGGGTCAAAGCGCCGGGATTAAGCACGATGCCTTGGACTTTGCCCCAGTGTTCTTGTACGCAATCCACCAATTTGCCTTCCAGGTTGGACTGGTAGAAGACGACCTCGACCCCAAGGTCTCCCGCGACCCGGCTGATCTCTTGGTTCACCTCGTCCATGGTCTTTGAACCATAGATCAATGCATCACGGCGGCCCAACATGTTGATGTTGGGGCCGTTTAATATCAAGAAGCTGGCCATGTTTTTAGGCATCCTTTGCGGTGGAAACTGTTTCGTTCAAACCTTACCGCGGGGTCCTGCCGGCGGGTTCATCGGCCCTGGGATGATGCGACAGATAAGCCGTCAGGGCTTCCTGCTTGGTTACATGAGTATATACCTGGGTGGTTGTTGGGCTGGAATGACCCAGCAACTCTTGGATCACTCGAAGGTCGGCCCCACCCTCCAACATGTGGGTGGCGAAGGTATGCCTGAGGGTATGGGGATGAACGTCGGACCTCGTTCCAGCTATAGCCGAATACCGCCGTACCAACTTCTCGAAACTGCGCCTCGATAGCCGCTCGCCGTACCGGTTCAAGAACAGAGCCTCAGTCGGGTTAGACATCAGGTCCCGGCGGGACTCGTTGATGTACCGGCGCAGCGCGATCTCGGTATGCTCGCCAAACAAGACCATCCGCTCTTTGGACCCCTTGCCCCGGACCAATATCTCACGCCGAGAGAACCGGATGTCGGGCAGGTTCAGTCCATGGATCTCAGCCAACCTAATCCCACAGGCGTACAAGGTCTCCAAGATTGCTTTGTCCCGAGTGCCGTGGACAGTCGAATCGTCCGGCGCGTCCATCAACCGAGAGACTTCGCGCTGCCCCAAGAAGTCGGGAAGCGTCTTGGTGACTTTGACCTTGAAACTTTGGCCGGAGGGAACCGGGGTAGAACGGAAAAGCCCTTCCTGCACCAAGAACCGGTAGAAAGCCCTTACTACGGTCAACTTGCGGGCCACGCTAACTCTGGCGTAGCCTTGCTGGTTGCCTCTTCCTTCTGTGGCTAGCCAAGCAAGATACCCACGCAGCATCTGCCGATCCATGTCGGTCAGCACCAAACATTCATCGGCCAGGTATTGCCGGAACGTTTGCAGGTCGGCTAGATAGACCCGTTCGGTGTTCTCGGACAGACCGCGCTGGCCACGGAGGTAGCGGGGGAAGGCTTCCAGGAATTGGTCGAATTGGGCAAGGCCCTCTTGCCCGGTGTTGACGCTAGTCCCCAACCGGCGCCAGCTCTTCCGAGTCTTCCGCATTTCCGGCGTCTTCCAAGTTCTCGAGAATCGCTTCCTGCCAGGAGCAGTTGGTGCACGCCGCGTTGTTCCGGCCCTTCTGGATCATCAGGCCTTCGCACTCCGGGCAAGGCGTTGCCAACGGCGTTTGGTTCAACAGCAGGTCGCATTCCGGATAATTCGAGCAGCCGAAGAATGACCGCCCCCGACCCTTGGCGCGGCGTTCGACAATGTCGCCTCCGCAATTAGGTTTGGGGCAGGTGACGCCCGTCTTCTTCAAGATTGGCTTGGTGTTGCGGCAGCCCGGAAAACCGGTGCAGGCCATGAACCGGCCAAATCTACCGGTCTTGATCACCATGGGATGGCCGCAGACGCCGGTATGTTCGCATTTATCGGTCCCGCCGCAGTCACAGACTTCGTCGGTCTCCTCATCCATGCGAATCTTGGGCATCTGCTCGTCGGCGTTGGTCAACGCCTTTTGGAAGGGCCCGTAGAACTCGCCCAGCATCGGCACCCATTCCCGCTCACCGCGGGAGACATCGTCCAATTCCTCTTCCATCTTCGCCGTGAAATCGAGGTCCATTATGTTCTCGAAGTACTCGATCAGCAGGTCGGCGACGGTGATTCCCAACTTCGTGGGCGTTAGCCTGTTGCGCTCCCGTTCCACATACATCCGATCCACCAGGGTCCCGATGGTCGGGGCGTAAGTGCTGGGTCGGCCGATGCCTTTTTCTTCCATTGCCTTAATCAGCGTGGCCTCGGTGAAACGGGGCGGCGGCTCGGTGAAGTGCTGGTTGGCTTCGAGCTTGGAGCAATCCAAAACATCGCCTTCCGACAGCGCCGGCAGCGAATTTTTGTCTCCACTATCATCGCTATCATCCCGTCCTTCCATATAAACGGTTCGGAACCCAGCGAATTTCAGGACCGAGCCAGTGGCCCGGAAGTTATAGACGTTATTCGTGTTTTTACAGGTGGCGTCGATGTTCAATGTGGTGGCTTCCGACCGCGCGTCCTCCATTTGGCTGGCTAGCATCCGAGACCAAATCAGGCTATAGAGGTTCAACTGGTCCAAGGACAAATAATCCTTCAAGGACGCTGGATCCCTTCTGATCGACGTGGGTCTGACTGCCTCGTGAGCTTCTTGTGCGCCCTTGGAGGTTTTGTTGTAGACCCTTGCTTTGGCCGGTAGATGGTCTTTGCTGTAACGGCCCCGGATGTACTCCCGTACTTCAGCCAGAGCGGAATCAGCCACCTGTGTGGAGTCGGTACGCATGTAGGTGATCAGACCAACCTGCCCGCCTTCTCCAACGCTGAGCCCCTCGTAGAGTTGCTGGGCCACGGCCATGGTGCGCTGGGCCGTGTAACGCAGTTTGCGTCCGGCTTCCTGTTGCATAGTGCTGGTAGTGAACGGAGCAGCAGGCCGCTGGCGGACATCCCGTTTGCGGACCTCGGCAACCTTGTAGTCGGCGTTGGACAGTTCAGATTCGTAACGCCGGGCATTCTCCTCGTCGTAGATGCTGATTCGAGCGCGGTCGCCTTTAATGGAATGCAGAGCGGCCGAGAATTGGTTCTTCTCGATGGCGTCCGTGCCGGTTTTGCGCAGCAGGTTATCAATCGTCCAAGACTCTACAGGGATGAATGCTTCGATCTCCCGCTCCCGGTCGACGACCATGCGCAGCGAAACCGACTGTACCCGGCCAGCAGAGGTCCCCCGCTGGACCCGACGCCAGAGTAGAGGGCTAATCTGATAACCCACCAGGCGGTCCAAGATTCGGCGCGCCTGCTGAGCGTTGACCAACTGCATGTCGATCTCCCGGGGGTTCCGGAAGGCTTCTTCAACAGCTTCTTTAGTGATCTCATGGAACACTACCCGCTTGGGCGCCACAGACAAATCTTCCCAGCCGGCAGCATTTTGGAGATGCCAAGATATGGCTTCTCCCTCACGGTCTGGGTCAGTGGCCAGAAAGACCTCTTTGGCCTCGTTGCCAGCTTTCTTGATCTGAGTCAAGAGGGACTGCTTGTCTTTCATAATGACGTAGGAAGGCTCGAAGTCCTGGTCCACGTCAACGCCAATCTTACTTTTTGGCAGGTCCCGGACGTGTCCTTGGGACGCAGTCACAACGTACTTTCGGCCCAGGATCTGTCCGACGGTCCTCGCCTTGGCCGGGGACTCTACGATCACCAAACTTTTACCCGCTGAACTAGGCAGTTTAACTGAAGCTGCCCTGCTCTTTGCGCCTTTAGCTTTGGTGGACTTGCGTTTGGCCGTGGTCTTCTTGGCCGCCGCTTTAGTTTTTGTCTTAGTTGTTTCTGGGTTGTTAGTTGTCATATACCACTATGGCTTCTCTTATCTTGATGTAGTACATACATCCGACCTGTTTGATCTTTCCTTTTTACTCTAACATTATCAGTGTACTACCTACGGATGTGATCATTAGACCTTATATCCGCTGAATGTCGTCGATGTCGACCGGAGCGTCAGTTAGAGATCCAAGGAGCGCTCGCTCCTCAGATTAGTCATCGTAGGTTGGTGCGAATGATAATTGCTCAGGGATGTTCTTCAGTGCGTTTAGTTTCTTGTTCAATTGCTTCTTTGGAGCGAGTTCCAAACCGTTTCGAGTTTGCCGAAATGCGGTTCCAAACGGCGAAGCCGGACGGTCCCCAATTGCGGGACTCGGCTGAATGCAACCCAAGCTTTGGTGTCGTTAAGTATGGTCTGTTCCCTGTTCGCGATTTTAGCACAAGCTAAATTTGCCAAACAACGGCCTTTCGTCGTCAACAATTCGAGCGGGTCAACTTAGCAGATCAGGCACGTCAATAACCGCAAAAATAAGCCCAGTTTGATTGACAATAGAATCCGGCGGATGATATATTCTACCCGGCGTTTCACGCGTGAAATCACGACCAAATTTGGTTGTCATCATACTGGCGTTCCCCGGGCTTTTACCATGAAACTAAGACCGTCGGACCGCCTCAGAGGAAACTTCTGACAATTGTCATGACATCTACGGCTACATCGTCACGTCCGCGGCACTCCCAGCCCCCTCATATGTCATCGGTTACCTTACCTTTTTTATGGCAATTTGCCGTTTCACCCCGAATAATCTTATCGCGTTGGCCTGACCGTAGGGCCACGAGGACTTCTTAATATGCAGTTGCGCGACTTCGTAGTTCGGTTCGCAGGTGAAGGTGGTCAAGGAGTCGTCACCTCAGCGGAGGGCCTCGCCCAATCGTCGACTCGAATCGGCTACCACGCCCTGACCTTCGCTACTTTCCCCTCCCAGATTCTGGGTGGCCCAACCTGGACCCAAGCCCGTATATCTGTGGACCCCGTCCTAGCCCCAGGAGACGACGTAAACGTCCTGGTGGCGTTTAACCGGGATGCCTACGATGAACACATTAGAGACGTGCTCCCAGATGGCGTAGTGATATTCGACTCGAACGAATTCGAAATCGAGGACGACGACCGGAGCTTCGGCCTGCCATTCGAAGAACTCGCAAAGTCCACCGGCAACAACCGGGCTGCCAACATGGTAATCATGGGAGGGCTGGCCCACCTGATCAACATGCCCCAAGAGCACTTGGTCTCCTTCGTTGAAGAACGGTTCAACCGTGGCCGGGCCGAAGACGCTCAAATCATCAAATCCAATATAGAAGCGCTCAACCTGGGCCGCACCCACTTATTAGACAGCGGATTCTCTCTTGGAGAACTGGCGCCTCCAGAGATGCCGGACTATAAACAATTGATGATAAAAGGAAACGAGGCTGTTTCCCTCGGCGCAATGGCCGCCGGACTCGACTTCTACGTCGGCTACCCAATATCTCCGGCCACTCCGATCTTGCTTTACATGGAACGAAACTTGGTTGGCAAGGACCGTCTGGCCTACCAGGTTAGCTCTGAGATCGAGTCGATCACCGCCATCATCGGAGCAGGGTACGCCGGCAAACGCGCCATGACCGCTACCGCCGGTCCAGGCGTCTCATTGATGAGCGAGGGTCTCGGTTTGGCTTGGATCGCTGAGATTCCTCTTGTCGTTGTAAACGTGCAGCGAGGCGGGCCCGCCACCGGGCTGCCCACCAAGACTGAGCAATCCGACCTTATGGGCTGCATGTACCCGGCCCACGGCGACGTAAGATTGCCTATCATCGCCGTCGGCACAGTAGAAGAATGTTTCTATGGCGCCGTCAAAGCTTTGGAGTGGGCCGAGAAATACCAAGGCCCAGTGATTTTGATGAGCGAAATGTCCTTGGCTGAAAGGGCCCAGAACATAGCCAAACCAGACTTATCCAAGGTAAAAGAGGCCAAGCGGCTGGTTTACTCTGGCACCAACGGCTACCAACGGTACGCGGGACACGAGCTCTCGCCGATGCCCATCCCAGGGAGCCCCGGCGCCTACGTAGCCAACGGTAGCGAACACGACGACATGGGCGACACCACTCACTTGGGAGAGCGGCACATCCAAATGACCGAACGCCGGTTCAGCAAGATCAAATTGCTGGAAGAAGACGATTACGAACGAGACCAGCCGGAGCATTCGGTGGCTGTGGTCTCTTGGGGCGGAAGCAAAGGTCCGTCTAGAGAGGCTTACAATATACTGAAAGAAAGCAGTTTGCCGGTGAGTTGGTATTACACCATGTTCCTGAACCCCCTTCCTCCAAAAATGCTGGAAGAGCTGAAGCAGAAAGACTTGGTGATTGTGCCTGAACTCAATTACCAGGGCCAATTTTCCAGTATATTGCGATCGATGGGCGTGAAGGCGGAGTCCATAACCCAATACACAGGCCTCCCATTCAAGGCCCGCACCTTGGTGGAAAAGATTACGGAGATGACGAAAGCTCAACTGAAGGAGACTACCAAGGTATGAGCAAGAAGAACCCTGAATACGATTTCAAATGGTGCCCTGGCTGTGGCGATTTCGGCGTCAGACGCGCCCTTGAGATGGCCATGATCAACCGGGCGGAAGAGACCGGCCAGCCCATGGAGAATAACGTGGTGGTGGCAGGCATCGGCTGCTCCGGCAACTTGGTCCACCTCTTGGAAGGAGACCAGCCTTACGGCATCCACGGGATCCATGGCCGCTCGCTACCGATTGCTTTAGGCGTAAAAATGGCCCAACCCAACTTGAACGTGGTTGTGGTGGCTGGCGACGGCGACTTCCTCAGCATCGGCGGCGAACATATTGCGCCGCAGGCAGCCCGTAACTTGAACGTCTGCGCCGTGATCATGGACAACGGCGTTTACGGCCTAACAAAGGGCCAGAGCTCTCCGACAACGCTGGAAGGCGCCATAACCAGCAGTACACCGTACGGCAAACTGGAAACCAAAACCAACCCGCTGGAACTGTACCTGACCTTGGGGGTGACCTATATCGCCTCCGGATTCTCAGGCCAGCCACGCCCACTATCCCAGCTTATAAGCCAAGGCATGAACCACCCCGGATTTTCCATCGTTCACGTCCAATCGCCTTGCACCACCTATAACGACACCTTCATCGAATTGAAGGGCGATCTCAAGAACGGTATCCAGCCCACCCTCTGGGATATTCCCGAGGACCACGACACTTCGGACAGAGCGGCAGCTCACGAGATACTGCAAGAAGGCGGAATACCAGTGGGAGTGCTCTACAACGACACTGACCGGCTTTCTCTTGACCAGAGCGTGGTCAACACCTGGGAAAAGGCAAATCCTAAAACCGTGGAACAGTTGCTTGGGGCCTTTGAATTCTAGGTTTCGAGCGCTAATTTCGTATGAACAAAACGCCTCGCTGAACTGCGGGGCGTTTTTCATTCAGTATTTGTGCACTTGCAACCGAAATTAGGTTGTAGTGCATCTAAGATTATGAAAAGAGAATACTGACGACAAATCGACAACGTCCCTAAGCTCCAGGTGTTGGCCGTAGACGGGCTTCCGAATTAATATTAAACAGGCTTAGAATGGAACGGGGCGGATACCGTGTCTAACGCCATAAACAGATTTTTCGAGAACGGTGAATTCGACTGCGATGACGTGGTCAATCACCTTCCGCCTACACCGATAACGACCTCAAACCCGACCTGCGGCCGGGATTTCAAGCTCACTTGAGTAAATGCGAACGTACCAGGCATTCGTGGGGACTTTGTCTTCCACCATCGGCGATTTGGGCAAGCTGCCCGGCATCAGTGCTCCATCCGCTCTGAAGCAATCACTGATCGCCTGGATTCGCCGGGAGAATTAATCACTCGTGTGGCGGTCCCGTAGTAGCGGCTACTAAAAGAAGATCCCCTGGATTGTTCCAGGGGATCTTCTTTTTCCGAGTCAGTTGCGCGGTCTCGTCAACCTTGTATTGGGTTTTGCGCCGAGTTCAGTTCATCTTCCAAGTCCACATACTTGGACGGGCATTTCACCAGGATCGTGTCGGCGTGAAAAACCTCGTTGCCACCGTAACTTCCTTCCAAGATGAGCTCGGAATGGGGATTGAAAAACAAATCCGGCAGAACGCCGGTAAAGCTGGCCATCAAGGTTACGCCGAGAGTATCTCCGTCTTTGTCGGTAACCTGGAACTGGGATTCTAGGGAGTTGCCTTCGCGCCCGAACGTCCCTTCCACCAATTTGCCGGACACCCGCAACAGCCGTCCATCTTGGACCTCTGAGCGTTCGTTGAACTCGCTGACCGTGAGAAAGTAGAGGGCGTTGCCGGGAAAGGCGGCATAAATCATGTAGCCCAAAGCGAGGACGATAACGGCGCTTAGGACCAGAAATCTGGTCCGGTTAGAGCGGGCCGGGGCCTCGTCTCCGAATTCGTCCAAGGGATCCATTCCTCTGTCAATCAAGACAGGTCTTCCTTTCCCCCAATCCCGGCGTAAGAGTGGCGAAAGACAGACGTGGCCTTCGATAACGCTCTTGCCGTGATGCATCTTCCGCCAATCGTGCCTATCATATCATGGCGTTAGTCACCCTGCCAGCAGCAACTAGCCTCTATTTACGCGCGTCGTAGAGGGCCTAAAGGCTTCGGTCTGCCTTGCTATTCAATGGCCCCTTAAGTAGAATCCCGAATGTCTTACTCTCTCTAAAACCCCCACGAGACCCCAGTGGAAACCACCTCAAATCACCCTTCTATCCGCGCCGATTCAGGCCTTTCTCTTCCTACCCAGCCAGGTTCAAGTCGTGCCGGGTTGAATCCGATCACTCCCATTGAACGAATAATCCTGCGACATATCCCAGTCTCAGAGCGTTTATCGTGACAACGGCTGCTACGGAGGCTGTCCAGGCACATTCCTTAGAGAAGAGCTTTGGCGAATGGCCGGTCTTGTGGGACCTCGACCTGACCGTGCCCTGGGGCCAGACGCTGGTAATCTTCGGCGCCAACGGGGCCGGGAAAACCACTCTGTTAAGGATACTGTCCACCCACGTCCGTGCCGACCATGGCTCAGTGGCAGTCGCCGGACACAGCCTGCGGACTAGGCCCGAAGAGGCCCGCCGCCGCATCGGAGTCGTCGGCCATCGCAGCCTGCTCTATGACGACCTGACTTGCCGGGAGAACTTGATCTACTATGGCCGGTTATTCGGGCTCAAGAACCGTAAACCGAGGGTCGATGAAGTACTGGAAAAGGTGAAACTGACCAGCCGAGCCGACCACCGTGTGCGCACTTTGTCTAATGGCATGCAGAAGCGGGCGGCCATCGCCAGAGCTATCCTCCACGAACCAGACGTTCTGCTCCTAGACGAGCCGGAAGCCGGCCTGGACCGGGAATCTGTATCCATCCTGGGCACGTTATTGGCTGAATGGGCAAATTCCGGACGCTCGGTAATCATGACCACGCACGACTTAGACCTAGGGATTACCTGGGGGCACCGGGCTGGGGTGTTGCGCGGCGGCAAGGTGGTCTTCCCGGGTTCCAATACCCTAGCTGACAGCAACACAACCGAAAATAGCGATATCCGCCAGGCAGTGGCCGATATCTTGGAGGCCGGAAGGTAATGGGGTTGCTGGGGCCCGTCATGATCATAGTCTGGAAGGACGTGCTACTGGAATTACGGTCCAGAGACCTCATAATCTCTGTTGTGGTCTTTGGATTGCTGGTAGTAGTGGTGTTCAACTTTGCCCTGAACAACGCCCCTGGCAGGTCTGAGGAACTCGCTCCGGGCATCCTATGGACTGCCTTCGCCTTCGCCGCCGTCCTAGCGATGAACCGGGCATTCGTGCGGGACCAGGAGCAAGGTGGACTAGAGGGACTGCTGATCTCGCCAGTGAGCCGCGACGCCATTTTCCTTGGGAAAGCGCTGACGAGTCTGATATTCATGCTGTTTGTTGAGGCGGTGTTGCTGCCAGTTTACGCAGTGATGCTAGATTTCTCGGCACTGTCTTGGACGTTGATGCTCACGATCTTCCTCGGCACGCTGGGATTCGCTGTAGTGGGCACGCTATTCTCAGCAATGGCCGTGCAGACCCGGTCACGGGAGATCATGCTGCCGGTCTTGTTCTTCCCGGTGTTGCTGCCGGTGATCATCGCCGCAGTGGAGGCTTCGACGCGGGCCGTTGGTGGGGAGACCTTCATCGGACTAGGCCGGTGGCTCCCTTTGATCGGCGTGTTCGACGCCCTGTTTTTGGTAATATGTCCATGGGTCTTCGCACTCGTAGTGGAGGAGTGATCTAGGTTGGCAAACACCCAGAATTTAGAGCTTCCCGGTAGCCTGGGTCGATTCCCAAGCGTCAAGACATCATTAGCCATAATTACCGGCGTAATGATGCTGGTGGATCTCTACTTGATATTCATGGTCGCGCCCACAGATTCCGTGCTTGGCCACGTGCAACGGGTCTTCTACTTCCACGTGCCAATCGCAATCATGTCTTTCCTGGCTTTTTTCGCGGTATTCATCTTCAGCTTGATGTACCTGGTCAAGCGTACGCCCAGGTGGGACGCGATTGCTCACGCCTCGGCAGAAGTAGGTGTTGTCTTCGTCACGTTGGCGCTTCTCACGGGCATAATCTGGGCCCGTCCGGTGTGGAACACATGGTGGACTTGGGAACCCCGTCTGACCACCACGATGATCCTCTGGTTGATCTATGTTGCCTATCTGATGGTCAGGTCGTACGCGCCGACCCAGTCCAAAGGCGCAATCTACGCCGCCGTCGTCGGGATCGTAGGCTTCATAGATGTCCCCATTGTCTATTACTCGGTGGTCTGGTGGCGGTCCATCCATCCTTCGCCCGTCGTCGGACCATTCGCCCAATCAGACGCCTTGGACGGGACGATGTACCTGATTTTGCTGTATTCGTTTATCACGTTCATATTCTTCTTCGTTTATATGGTGACGGAGCGGATGGAGTTACGAAGCACGGAAGAGGCCCTGGGCCGGATCCGCTTCACTTTGCGCCGGAGAGGCCGCTAGGCGCGTCTGATAGATACCGGGCCACGGTCCATTTAATTCACCCAAGGAGTTGGCTTGCTAGACTTCATACTGCTCAGTTCTCACCTTCCATCTTCCAACTTGCCGTATCTATTTGCAGCTTTCGCGGTCAGTTGGGTGGTGTTGTTTGGGTACCTGTTCTACGTGAACCGCCACCAGCACGAGATGAAGAAAGAGATTGCCAGGCTGCAAAGAGTGTTAGACGATGACCCAAGCGAAGAGTAGACGCCTCGGGTGTATGTTCCTGGCCGGGTTTTTTCTCGACTCTGGCGCTCGTCATTGGATGCGGTAATCGGTCTGGACCACCTGACGGCGTGACCTAGTTTTCGCCGGGACGGTCATGGTCTTAATGTGGAGACTTCTTTACGGGCCGTTGATGACAGTCTATACCGCTCCGCCCGTTAGGGGTTTCCTCGTTGCTCTGGCCATCACCCGCAACCACCTGTTGTCTGTGCTCGCCGCGGCAGTCGTTGGGTTCGTAGGAGTAATCTTCACCGCGTGAATACCCGAAGCCAGCGGCTCGATGGCGCTGCCGACGATGGCTCTCCTCCCATTCGATTTCAATCCTTCTTCTCTCCTGGCGTTGAAAATACCGTTGCTGATACTTACGGTAGAAATTGGAAACCACAGGCATTGGCGATATTAAAATCAGAGGGCTTTGACACGCCGAGTAACTTCTACGGGTTCGAGGCTGGCGCAGCGAGTCTAGTCAACGCCCTTGGCGGCGGTCACCC
>Ga0208747_1000211_pt1 | contig 17169 bp, 14 predicted proteins | sample Knorr_S7_td_AAIW_FD_185597 | JGI IMG/M metagenome (GOLD analysis project Ga0208747, IMG submission 185597) | Marine microbial communities from Southern Atlantic Ocean transect - Knorr_S7_td_AAIW_ad_750m_LV_A (SPAdes) (version 2) | ecosystem: Environmental > Aquatic > Marine > Oceanic | place...
AAGGTTCTGATTCTGTGGAAGTAATCTAGTCCCCCCTCCAACAGTGCCAACGGTAATAGATGGAAGCGTCAACCTGAATTTCATTCCATGGTTTACAGGTTCAGTTTGATAATGCCCTAGAGAATTTTCAGCAACACAGGCAGTATCTTGTCCCGTAGCCAGATAAATAGCTGTAAGTGCATTGGAAACATGTAAATGGCATCCTTCCGTGCCTGCCATTCGAGTGACAGTAGGACCAACCTGTTGAAATTTTTCTACATCTGATATTTTAATCCCAAGAATTCTTCGTAAGACCGAGTTTGTAATAGTAGTTTCAGCAATAACACTGTGTCCTCTACCCAAAATCATATTCCTTGCAGATGCTTTTTTATCACTGTTAAATCCAGATTCCAAAATAAAATCATTGTCTGTTTTGGCTTTTATAAAATCACAGGCTGTTTTTGCCGCAAGCGTCACCATATTTTGACCAGCTGCATTGCCCGTATCCATGACCATATCTAAAACTACGTAATTCTGAATTGGATATTGATCAATCCGAATGAGTTTCCCATAATTAGTTGTGGATTCCGCTATTTTTTTAATGGAATTGAAATGTGTATTAACCCATTTCATAAATTTCTTTGCTGAAGCAAGATCATCAAAAATAAAAACAGGGGCACGTGATAATTCCTGCTTTATATGACTTACATGAAATCCACCACATCGTTTGGCCACCATCATTCCACGCATCATAGATACTGCAAGTGTTCCTTCTAAGGTACAAATAGGAACAAAAAATTCCCCCTTCGCATAGTTCCCCTCAATTAAAAGAGGGCCCGCTATCGCCATTGGCACTTTCATGAACCCAATATGATTCTCAATAATCCCCTTTAAATCTTCGGGTTTATTTTCAAGGTTGCCATCAATTTCCACTCCGGTTTTTTCTTTAAGCCACTTCAACCTCCGATTTGTATCGGTGCTTTTATAACCGTTAGGAATCATAATATTATTCTTTGATTTTTTTACTGCCATAGTTCAGCAAATATAAAGTTAATACGCAAGAATGCTGTATAAAAAAGATTCATTTCTTTTTAAGCGTAGTTTTTAGCTTATCGTAATTGATAAATACCAAAATAAGTTTCAACTAGATTAATTATTCGTTATACAGATTTTTAACCCAGTCTGCATCTATATCGGTCAAAGCGGCTCCTAGCTGTGCTGCCGCTTTTACTTGAGCTATATTTCTTTGGCCTAAAAGTACGCATCCAGTTTCTACATCCGTAAGAAGCGCATCCACAACTCCATGCATGACAGGCTGTGGATGATTTGAAAACCTTTTTTCCAGTTTTTCTTTATTAGTTCTCATTTTATCAATCACAACTTGATTAGCAAATTCATTTATCGTTGCCCGGAAGTCCCCCATTTCAAAAGATACTGGTTCTGTGTATTTACCCGTAAGCAACCCATGTTTAATGGGCGAAAAAAAACATACTCCCAAATTATTTGCTTCAACATAGCCTTTCAATCCGGTGGCTTCGTAAGAATCATCCATTACATTACGGTATGGCTGGATTACATCCGGATTACACCTTTCTATAAATTTCATAATTTTATCAGAAAACCAATCAGAAAGGCCAATAAAACGTGTTTTCCCATCTTCTTGAAACTGACGAACCACTTCCAGTGCGTCATCAAAATATTGTTCCTGTTTCCCAAAATTACAATGATGTAAATAAATCAAATCTACACAATCAGTTCGTAAGTTTTTCAAAGAGCGCTCCATATTGGTTCTCATGTGATCGGGGTTATACCAGTAATCATAGGGTCCCCTGTCCCAGCCAACCTTTGTAGCAATAAAAACTTCATCTCTAGATATTTTATCCCATATGGAACCAATCAATTGTTCTGATCGCCCATCGCCGTAAACATCTGCTGTATCCCAGTGGTTGATACCTGTTTCAAATGCCTTGATAAGTGCTGCGCAGCTATCGTTATCATCCTGCCCCGCCCATCCCACAGGTTGGTTTTCACCCACTGTGCTGGCGCCTCCATAAGACCAGGTCCCCAAACTAATTCTAGACACTTTTGTGTTTGTTCGCCCCAATGTTATATATTCCATTTTAATCCTTTTAATGAACAAATAAATTTACGGAAACTTGCTCCCTAATATGTCAGAACGATTTACAATAATGGATATTGGCCACCGCGGATTGCCGCTTGATGAGGCACTTACAGAGTTAGAAACAGCAGTAAGTGATTGCATTTTTCATGGTAAGGTTCGTGCAATCAAGGTCATTCATGGCCACGGGAGCGGTGCTTTAAAGCGTGGAGTCCGGGAATGGTGCAAAAATCAGACTGGTCGTTTCCAAGCCGTAATTTTTGGAGAAAACTATGATCTTTTTGATGTGGATTCTGCCGGGATGCGCGCGGACTGCGATTTACCCCCAGATCCTGATTTGGATCGTAAGAATGGCGCTATTACTTATATATGGTTTTGGTAAATGTTATAATGGTCTAATGACCACATCTTTTAGATATTGATTTTTAAAGTTTGTTTTCATACCTATTTTTGATTTACCATCAGATACAAACCGCACCGATAATGATTTCCCATATTTATTGGATAGAGATTGAACTAATTTTAATATTTCAAGTATCCGCTTTGGATCCTCATCTATACCAATAGGATACGTATCCACCCCCAAACCCGATTGCAGGGAAAGAAACAAATTTCTTTCAATACTGAAATTCCCCGCTTCATATTCATCTGCCAATTCAAAATCTTCTAGGCATGGTAACATCAAACCATTTAGCCCTACAGGTTTGGGGTTTTCTGTCTTAATAAAAGTGGTTATTTTTGCCCACATATTACTGGTGGCAGATTCAGAGAACGAATACCCTAATCTTTCTACAAAACCAACCAAGCTACCGGTACCACGGTACAAAGGGGCAGTACAGCTATCAATGCCTAAAAATTTTCTGTCCCGTTTAAACATTGAATGAATTTCATCCCATGCAATTTTCATGCGATTTAGCCATTGATCTAAAGATGTACAACCTTCTGACATATCCACTGGCTGAAGCCCAATGGAGAAACCTTCTTTTTTAAAATTTGCTGCTGGAAAATAAGGTGTGTTGTTTGGATTATTGAAAACATATGTGAAATCAAACATTTTCCTTGGATTTTCATTCATCATTCCAAACAAAAATTCAACATGATTAAAATTAATTACTTCATTTGTCAAATCCACATTCATACTTGTACGGGAATTGTAAAATGTTTTTCTATTTTGACTTGCATCATGGAATGAAACAGTTCCAATGCCCAACATAATTGAATCATCTATTATGTTCTCTTCTAGTATTTGAATATCTTTTCCTTTAGAAACTAGTCGTAGCGTTTGAACCACAAAACCTTTTGTCTGTAACTGATTTTTTAATGAATATAATTTTTCTATATCTTTCGTAGATGGTTGATCAGAAAAATAACAAATTGTGCGTATGATTTTTTGATAGGGCTGACTGCTTACTGAGCTTGACAACATTACTACCAAAGTCCAAATAAAAACGGCAGTTCTTGTGTAAGATAATTTCTTCATCAATGGAACTTAAAACCGCAATGTGTCAATTTGAACTAACTTCACAAATAATGTAAATTTACTATCTATACATTCAATTATGATTAGCACTGATAAATATACAAAATACGATCATCTGTTTAAGAACGTTGTGCCCGATCCTCACTTAAAGATTAAAATTTTTGGTGAGGATAACTCTTACTTAAAGCCACAAGATTATGACAATGTGACTAATCTTGAAAATAAAATTTGGGAAGAATTATATACAAATTTAGATCCATTATTAGATCAATATGCATCAAGGGAATATTTATTGGGGGTACGCGCTTTACCAATACCAAAAGATCGTTTTCCTGAGTTCGATTCAATCTCTCCATTAATAGAAAATTCTACCGAATGGCAACTAATTCCTGTAGCAGGATTTCTTACAGAAAAATTGTTTTTTGATTTAAATGCCAAACAAAAATTTCCTGTAACAGATATCATACGTAAGTCCCCTCGTTTCCAAGAAAAATATTCTGGTGTGGATATTCAAAATGATGAGGGGTTTACGCCCGAACCGGATATTTTTCACGATGTCCAGGCCCATGTACCTTTTTTAATGAACAAAGTATATGCTAATTTTTTACATCAGGTAGGTATTTTAGGCGATGAAATACTGAGAGATGAACGTGGTTTGGGGCCAGCGCTTGTTTCACATAATCTGAAACGTCTACAGAATTTTGCCTGGTGGACATATGAATTTGGGATAATGAAAAATTCTGAGAAAACTAACATTCTGCGTCATCGATTAAACGATATTGACTATGAAATCTATGGGGCTGGGATCATATCCTCTTATGATGAAACACTAAATGTAGTCCAATGCGCAAAGGGCGAATCGGACTATTCTCAATTTATAAATTTTGATATGGAAGAGGTTGTCCTCACCCGATATAATGGCAGCGAGATGCAGGACCGTTATTATGTTATTGATTCTATGAAGGACATGTATCAAGCCTTTCAAGATAACCAAAATCTTTTTTGGTTTGAAGGCTAAACGCTTTCCCTATAAATAATTATTAAATGAAAAAAACAAATCAACAGATTTTAATTGTTATACTTGTTGTTATATATAATGCATGCGCTTCTACTCCTGCGTCTTTAGCAAAACACAACCCGGAAATATTAACTGCCCATGCAGATTCGCTTTTGAATGCTCACCCTGATGATGCAGAACTAAAATTAGCCATTATTTCCGCTAAGCTTAACCTAGCAAAAAAAACCAATAATGTAGATGAGTACCATTCGGTGCTTAAAATTGACCCCAAAAATGCATCGGCTCGCTACCATATACACATGGCCGAAGGAAAAGAACATCACACAAAAAGCCATAAGAACGCACAATGGGATGCAATACAATCATTTGCAAAAGCAGCGACCGCAATTGACACATTGGGAGAGCCTTATTATTGGATGGGTTTAGCATATGAAAAAAAAGATGAAATGGATTTTGAACTTTCATTGGAAGTTTATGATAAAGCACTGAATCTTTATCTACCGCAAGATATTCATACATTAGTTATAGCTAATCGAAAGGCGTTACTCACGCGCAAAAAAACCTACGAAGATTTTTGGAAATAGCACCAATCTCATTCTTGTTATTTTTCGTTATTTTCGACCATTTTTGACTTGACTCACGAATAGAACAGAGCTAAACTTTCCTTGCCAATTGGTTGGCTTACATCCTTTGGTCGCACACAATCCGAGGTAAATATAAAATGGCAAAAAGATCATTATTTAAACATTCATTCATTATGATGATATGTGCGCTTTTTGCTACTACCTTATTCGCCCAAAACCCAAAAAATATTTCCGGAACTTTAGTTGACGCAGATGGAAAGAGTGTTATTCAAACAACTGTATTACTATTGGGCGAGGATGGGACAGAGGTGCAACGCACTAAAACATCAAAAAAACGCCTAGGGCGTGGGGGTGGAAAGTTCGAGTTCAAAAAGGTTATGCCCGGTAGTTACAGGCTGGAGGCAAAGTCTGGAGACGTGGGGGTCGACATGCCTGTTTCAGTTGGTGATGACAATGTTAAACTGGGAGACGTTCCTCTAACAAGTAGTGCTTCTACAGATTCACAAGCAAGTGAAACTGATACCACAACACCGGAAGGCCCTGGCCCCAATGCCCCTGAATTCACACCGGATCCCGGAAAAGATTATATTCTCAATGAGCTCAGTTTTGAGATTAAAAAAATGACCGCTGAGTTGAAATATCTAAACGAGGAATTAGAAAATTTAAAAGCCCTCAGTAAAATGTGGGTCAATCCACTTGCTATTTATTCCAAAGAAATTATTATGAAAAATGGATCGGCTGTATTTGGTAAGGTCGTTTATCAAGATGAAGAATCTTTAAAAGTCGAAACATTGGTTGGTTATTTAATTATTAATCGGCAAGATGTAGTCAGAATTGTAGATAACGTTGTTACTGAGGAGCAGGCTGAATATGTACCGGAACAAGTGCGGGATAGTTATACACCACCGCCAATGCCCAAACTGGCAGAGCCTCAGTATACTTCAGCGGGAAGAGATGGCTCAAGAAAATATTCTGCTAACTGTGTGCTAGTTGGCAATATCAGTGAAAAGAAAGATGCGCAGGGTAATATTGTATTCAATGGCGAGATAAAAAATATTGGTGGGCGCAGATCTGATTTTGTAAAAGTTGATTTTGTATTTCGTAAAAACTGGAGTGGTGAAACAAAAACGCTGACTACATTTGTAAGAGGTGGTTACCATACATTCGATTCCGGCATTACAACCGATGCCACACTGTTACCCGGAGCCACGGGGGCTTTTGAACTTTATGTTCCCCATGATTTTGGCTCTTTTATCGGTTACTCATATGTAATCGATTGGGAAGAATACGAATAAGTGAAGTCTGGGGCTCCAATAAACCGAGTTAACCCGCTTATAAAAGGACTGACAATCCTTACAATAATCGGTTTGTTGCCCGCCCAAGAAACAACACCCCTTTCAGAAATATTCTTTTTAGATCTCGGCATTGTTATTGAACCATCCAAAGGATCCGAGACCTATTCCAGATTGGTTCAACAACCATCCCAAGAAGTTTCTTTCAAAATAAAAAAGGTGGAAAGTGGCTCTATTTACATGGCTTCTAGCAAAGAATTGCTTTCCACGTTAAGTAGAATTAATACGCGGATCGAACGATTAGAAAGTTCTTTCCAAACAGAAATGACTGCCTTGAAACAAGAGAATGTGCAACTCAGGCATACTTTAGCAGAAATACAGCAATCCCCAAAAAACATAAATAAACCTAAAGATATTGTGCTAGAGAAGTCTACAAGAGAAACGGAACCCCTTAACGAAATAGTAGAAAATTTGCCATTAACTAAATCAATGGCAAAGCCGATCGCTGTTTTTAATCATTCAACATATATGACTGGTGTCTTTGCTTATCAAAGAGAAGATTATCATGTGGCGCTTAATAAATTTTCAGAGCTTCATCTAGATGATGCTCCTAAAAAGACCGCTGAAAATATTTTATATTGGATGGCTGACGCTTACCAGCAAACTGGGCAATACGATAAATCGCTATCACTTCTGGATACAATTACCGCTACTGGTGTTTTAAGAATCGATGATGCGTTGGTTCAAAAGGGGTTGCTACATCGAAAAATGGGAGACGAAAATTTGGCCATGATTGCTTTTAGTGACGTTGTATCACAGCATCCAAACAGCGAATATCTTCGTTTGGCCCAGTTGGAATTAAAAAAGTTTGATGAAACAAGATGAAAAGATTCATAATCATTTCATTAATTTTATTATCCACAATTTTTAGTGCGACTCGTATAGCTTACCTAAGACCAGGCCCAATGATGAAAATTCCCTTTACATCAGTTGGCCCTTCGCCTTATCTATTCGTCGCTGGATTTGGATCTGAGCTTCATAATTTTTCGCCATTTAATACGGCTGGCGGTGCATATATCAGCGGTGAAGCTAATGGTTGGACCATTGGATTTTCCACTTCCACAGGCGCTGACACTACCGGTTTAGCCAACTTAGAAATATCCACATATAAAGCACCGATTGAATTTGGATTTCATCTTCAACGCCGCGTATATGTTAGAAATAATATTTCATTTACAGTTGGACTTCAGGATATTGTTTTTCAAAATAGTACTAAGGGTTTCAACCTTGATCCAAAAGAATTGTCTTTTTTCGGCATAGTAAGCAGCCAAAAAGAAATGGGACAATATAATATGAACACTTTTATTGGATTCGGCACAGGTGGTTTTGGTGCAATCGATACTGTAAGAACCGACACGCTTGCTGAACAACCAACAGGTACAAATGCCGGCGTATTTGCCGGTGCAATTTTTAATACCCCATATTTAGAAAAATGGGGTGGTGTAGATATTGTGGGTGAATTCGACGGCAATGGCATCAATGTGGGACTCCGCATCCCCCTTACCTCGGATTATCGCCTAAACCTAGGATTCACCCACATAGAAAAATTACCTAAATGGAAAGAGCGTTATTGGGAAGGTCATGCCGGCATGACCATTGGTTTTGAAATTACAGCGCCTCGAGTCTCTATGATGAAAACACCAGGTGGTGGCCCTGCGCCGCCAGTACTCGGACCTATCAATATGGCTGAAATGGATACCACCCTTATGCTAGCTGACTATACGGTGCACACGCTACGGGATTCTATGGGGCTAATGACAAATGAAATGCGGAACCTAATGACACGTTTGTCTGCTATGGAACAACACTCCAAATTTTTGGAAGATTCTTTAAAGGCTATCCGCCTAAACACTAATGTAGATGAACGGAAAATGAACGATGCGTTGCGTCATCTATCCCGATCATTACGCTATTTTTACGCAGGTAACTATCGGACCTCTTTGCAGGAAGTTGAATCGGCCTTGGAATTGAATCCAAACCTCGCTTTAGCTTACGCACGACGTGGTTCTATATATTACAAACTGGGGGATATTCAGCGCGCAACAATCAACTGGAACCTGGCACTGCGAATGGATCCAGAATATGATGATGTGAGAAACGTGCTGAAAGCATTACATGAAAATCGCTTGAAATCAACTAGTATGATTAAGGACTAAAGTATGGATATTGCAACTATTATAGGCATTGTTTTAGGTATGGGAGCCATCATTGGCAGTATTTTATTGATGACTCCCGATCTTGCCATGTTTGGATCAGCTTCAAGTTTTGGTATTGTTTTTGGGGGCATGATTGCATCCGTTGCTGTGGCCTTCCCATTAAAAGATGTGCTTCAGCTGGGAACTGCTATGGGCGCTGTATTTAAAGGAACTGGAGATGCGCTCGGCGATCTTGTGGATGAAGCGGTTGAAGCATCTGAAGTGGGTCGTAAAGGTGTGGCGGACCTTGAAAATCACGTTGGAAACATCAAAAGTTTTTTCTTCAAAGATGGTGCTCAAATGGTCGTAGATGGATATTCTCTTGAAGAATTGACTGAAATTTTAAACACCAGAATTGATTACCGTGAATTACGCGAAAACACACAGGCCGGTTTGTTTAAATCCATGGGAACGATGGCGCCCGCATGGGGTATGGTCGGGACACTTATTGGTCTTGTGGTTATGTTGTCAGGTTTTGGTGAAGGGGGTACGGATGCTCTTGGCGGTGGTATGTCTGCAGCTTTGATTACAACGATGTACGGTGCTATACTTGCCAATTTATTTTTTCTTCCTATGGCAGAAAAAATAAAAACACGTATTGTATTTTCAAGTACTATGCAAAATCTACAGGTAGAGGCTGTGCGTTTAATCCACCAGAAAAAACATCCCATTATTGTTCGGGAAAAATTGAATTCATTCATTCCGCCCAAAGAATGGAAAAAAGAAGACAGTTAAGCTAAATGGCAGCAACACCACAAGAACGAAAAAAATTCATTAATAAAGGTATGTCCCTGGTAGAAGAGGGCCTGCCAGGCTGGTTTGGTACCTTTGCGGATATGATGACTCTGCTTTTTGCTTTTTTTGTGCTGTTGGCTGCAATATCAACAATTGACCCGGTTAAACTACAGAACATGGCTGATGGAATGGGTAAATCTGTAGGAAAAAAGGAGGAACTTGACAACCAATCCATGTCTCTTGGTGATATCCATAAGGCGGCTGCAGAAATGATTGAAGAAATGAAAAAAGATTCTGAGACAGGAGAAACACCGGTAGAGGTTACCACCAGTCCAAAGGGTGTTACGATTGGGATTTCTTCTGATATCAGTTTTCAATCTGGATCGGCTCAGACCAAACCGGGATTTTTAGATATACTGAAAAAAATAATTCCAACAGTTCAGGAATCCTATTTCCAAATCGCTGTAGAGGGCCACACTGATAGTGATCAGTTGCCCAAAGCATTGCGGGTACAATATCCAAGTAACTGGGAACTATCGGGTGCACGAGCTGCTGCTGTTGTACGACTGATGATTACATTAGGTGTAAACCCCACCCGCTTAGAAGCTGTTGGATATGGGGAGTTTGTTCCAAGGGACAGAAAAAACACGGAAGTAATCTCAGCAGATTTAATACAAAAATATAATTCTAATCCCCAACAAAAATCTCGCAATCGACGTGTTGAAATTACATTTTTAGCCCCACGTGGTGGCGGTCCGTACAAAGGGACTGGGGAAGATACCGAGGATAAATAATAACATTTTCATATGAATAAGGGAGTTGATATGGTAAAGCGGAGCAAACGGGTATTTATTTTTACCCTCACATTAGGGTTTATTGTTACTATTAGTTTAGGACAGACAAATGGCTACTTAGCCCAAAAACTAATGATCGAAAATGATTTGCGTAAACGAATCGCAAGCGCACTTGAAAAGGTAATCGATAATCGCAAATATGTCGTTGATGTTAGTGTTGATTTGGAAATTAGTAGTGCAATTGAAAATCAAACTACATATTCACCCAGCGGTGCTAATGATAACGCCCTCGAATCATTGCAAGGTGCCGAAAATCTACTCAATTCAGCTGATACGCCCTCCCGTGGTAGTGTTGGCCTGCCAATCCCTGGTTTCGACTTTACAGCCGAACCGCCTACAAAAGATGCGGAAACGACTGCTTCTAATGAATCTGCTCCAATGGAATCTCCTTCCAAGCCTAATATTGTGTCCCGTACACAAACAGAAACACGCCCGGCAATGGCCAGTGTGCGCAATATGGAAATAAGTATTATTATTCAAGAAGGTGCGGCGCCCGAGCTAATTGAAAATATCCGCCAAGTAGTTATGGTTGCTTCCCGTTTCAACCGTCCTCGCGGAGATGTCCTCAGTATTATGACAGCCAGTTTTAAAGAACGCCGTGATCAAAAATCTGCTGAACAGGTTCTTCTAAAAAATATTGCTGAAAAACTAGAGTCCTTAGAAAGTCAACGTGAACGTTTAGGAGAAGTTGACTGGCAACAGGAATTGGAAAACTACAAAGATTCCGAAGCGGAACGACGAACTGAGGATCGGCTTTATTTTCAATCTAAACTTGCTGAATTTGAAACAGCAGCGCGCGATCAGTCTTATGATCAGGAAAGGCAAGCGATGCTGAGCCAAGATTCTGTTCGGCTTCAAGCGCTTAATGAAGAAATTCAAAACCTGAAGGCTTTTTTAGGAACAGCAGACTTAACAGATTCTGCTACTACAGAAGTACAATCTTCCGTGCAACAAAAACTGCAGGAAAAAGAGAGCCTCGACTCACAAATTGCTGAAAAACTTGCGATGTTAGATCAAGTCCAATCAGATCTAGATAATCAACCTCGCAGTAGTGGCAGTAATACTGGAATGGTTATTTTTGTATCTCTTCTTAGTGCATTAGTATTTATTCTTGTGGTTGTACTTGTATTCATATTAATGAATAAACCAAAACAACAGCCAGTACCACCATGGATGATGTACCCGCCGCGTCCCAAAAAAAAAGATGACAGCAACAACCGTGAAGCACCAAAGCCGGCGGTAGCTCCCCCCGCTCCGGAACCACAGCAAAGTATTGAAGATATTAGTGTGCTTCAAAGTGAAGTTAACGATATGAAACAGGCCGTTGTATCTATGAGTGTCGGGCAACCGCAAGCAGCTACAAAAATTGTAAAAGACTGGATTTTAGAAGAAGCTCCACCTGAGCCTGAACCTGCACCAGAAGTTCCAGAAGAGGATGATGGTGGCAAGAAGAAAAAGAAGAAGAAAAAGAAGAAATAAGAGGCAAATATGATTTCGGATTATAACAGACTTTCTGGACTGCAAAAGGTAGCCATCCTTTTTTCTATCCTCGGAGAAAGCCTCGCTCTAAACCTTGTTAAAGATTTAGATAAAACAGAAATTCGTAAAATTCGAGCTGGTATGCGTGGTGTAGGAAATGTCGCTTTTTCTGTCAAAAAACAGGTTATGGAGGAGTTCTATTTTGCTTTTGTTAGTGAAAAATTCCAAGAAAGCGAAGAATCAGATGAGCCACAAAAGCCTTTTGCATTTCTTGATGAATTAACTGATGAACAAATCTTTGCATTATTAAGTGCAGAAACACCGCGTGTTATTGCTATTTCTATCGCTCAGCTTTCCAGCGAAAAACGTATGATGGTATTAAACCGTATTGGTGAAGATGAAAAAGGACAGGTGCTTTTAAGCATTGGTAATTTAAACGATGTCCCACTCGAAGCTGTTGTTCAAATTGCAAATAAATTACATAAAAAATCAAAACAGCTTCCTAAGACTGTAGCTTTTTCTCGAGGGGGTGGTAAAGATCTGGCGGATATTCTCGGTTCAATGGATCCTGAAGAAGAAGAAATGTTCATGGCTAATCTTGAACAAGAAAATCCTATGCTAGCTGAAGAAGTAAGAAAGTATCGCATTACTTTTGAATCAATTTTCGAAATTTTCCCGGACAACCTACTGCGAGATCTCATGAATGCGGTTGACTTGGATTCCGTGGCTATGGCGCTCAAAGGAATGGATCAATCAAACACTGATAAAGTGATTAATGTGTTGCCTAAAAAGAAGCAGGCGATGTTTGAACCAGTAGAGGGCGCCGTTCCTAAAAGGGATGTTGATACAGCCCGGAAATCCATTGTTCAAGCGGCCAAACAAATGGAGCGTGATGGGTCCTTCAAACTTGAAGACCTTCTCGGTGGTGATACTGTAGAATAAATACGCTTCTAAAAATCGCTTAGCGTAAGCCCTTGCTTTCAATTTCTATTTATATTGTGCGAGGGCTTTGTTATTATTTTATAATCAATCGCGATATTTTATTGCCGCTTGGGCCGCGGCAAACCGTGCAATCGGCACCCGAAAGGGGGAACAGCTCACATAATCTAAACCATTTTGATGACAAAATTCCACGCTAGCTGGATCGCCCCCATGCTCTCCGCAAATACCAATTTTTAAATTTTTTCTTACATTTCGACCTTTTGTAACTGCCATCCTTATGAGTTCTCCAACGCCAGCTTTATCTAAGCTCTGGAAAGGGTCTTGCAAAAAAATATTTTGTTCCAAATATTCTGGTAAAAACCCGCCTATATCATCTCTGCTGAAACCATATGTTGTTTGGGTAAGATCATTTGTCCCAAAGCTAAAAAATTCAGTGTTTTTAGCAATTTCATCTGCTGTAAGACAAGCGCGCGGTAATTCAATCATTGTACCAACTATATAATGAAAAGATATCTGCTTTTCTTTCATAACAGCATCTGCAGTATTTCGTATAATTGTTTCTTGATTTTCAAATTCAGTATTTGTGCCGACCAACGGAACCATTACTTCAGGCATTACCTTTACCCCCTTAGCAATTAGATCTGCTGTTGCTTCAAATATAGCCCTAGCTTGCATTTCTGTTATTTCTGGATATGCTATACCCAATCGGCATCCTCGATGGCCTAACATCGGATTAAATTCATGTAGATTTGCGATTCTGTCTCTTATTTTTTGCTCTGATACATTTAATTCATTCGCAAGATCTTTAACTTGAAGATCATTTAATTGAATAAACTCATGTAATGGTGGATCAAGCAAACGGATTGTTACTGGTTTCCCGGCCATTGTATTAAGAATTCCATTAAAATCTTTTCTTTGATATGGTAACAATTCCATCACTGCGGAGCGGCGTTCATGTTCTGATTCTGCTAAAATCATTTTACGCATGGCCATAATTCTTTTTGGATCAAAAAACATATGTTCAGTGCGACAAAGCCCTATTCCTTCTGCCCCAAATGCAATAGCCTGCTTTGAATCTTCTGGACTATCTGCATTAGTACGAACTTTTAACGTTCTCACATTATCTGCCCAAGACATAAGTTCTTTGTATGCATCATTTGATTCAGGATCAGCCGGCTGGAGGGTGACCTGTCCCAAATAAACAACGCCCTTAGATCCATTCATAGAAACCCAATCCCCTTTTTTTATTACTCTATTGTCGACTGTCATTTCTTGATTAACAAAGTTAATATTTAAAGCCGCACAGCCTACAATACAGCACTTCCCCCATCCACGAGCTACCAGAGCAGCGTGAGATGTCATTCCACCTTTCGCAGTTAAAATAGCTTCTGCAACATGCATTCCATGAATATCTTCAGGAGATGTTTCTTCTCGAACCAATATCACTTTTTTCCCTTTTTTTGCCCAAGTTTCAGCATCATCTGGTGTAAATACCACCTGGCCTACGCCACCGCCGGGTCCGGCAGGCAATCCTTTTGCTACTATTTGGGAAGTTTTTTCTTCTTCTATGTCCAATCTGGGGTGTAATAATTCATCAATTTGATTTGGCGATATGCGAATAATACTTTCTTCTTTTGAAATCAATTTTTCATTAACCATGTCCACTGCAATCCTGATCGCTGCTCCTCCAGTCCGTTTTCCTGTGCGTGTTTGCAACATCCAAAGTTTCCCTTCTTCAATCGTAAATTCAATATCCTGCATATCTCGGTAATGCTGTTCTAGGTTTATTCGAATTGTATTGAGCTCTAAATAAATATCAGGTAGAAAACTGTCCAGTGATTCCAGGTGAGCAGACTCGGTTGTCTTTGTTGCTTCATTTAATGGTTGGGGGGTACGTGTTCCCGCTACCACATCTTCACCCTGTGCATTTTTTAGCCACTCACCATAAAACTGATTAGATCCTGTTGCTGGATTGCGAGTGAAAGCTACGCCTGTAGCCGAAAGATCTCCAGTATTACCGAAGACCATAGCTTGTACATTAACCGCAGTACCCCATTCACCTGGTATGTTTTCAATGCGCCGATAATTAATGGCCCTTTTCCCATTCCAACTTTGGAATACCGCTTTAATCCCGCCCCAAAGTTGCTCATAAGGATCATCTGGAAATTCACTTCCCAATACTTTCTTAACCCTTGATTTGAATTTTTCTGTTATTATTTTCCAGTCTTCTCCAGAAAGATCTATATCTGATTTATATTCTTTTTCTTTTTTATATAAATCAAGAATATGTTCAAGCTGGTGGCGAATCCCCCGGCCTTCTTTTGGTTCAATCCCCGCCGACTTTTCCATTACAACATCAGCATACATCATAATGAGGCGCCTATATGAATCATATACAAATCTCAAATTATTGGTTTTAGCTATAATACCTGGAATTGTTTTTGAGGTTAACCCAATATTCAATACGGTTTCCATCATTCCTGGCATTGACATTCTCGCACCAGATCGTACTGATAACAATAATGGATCTTTTTCATCACCAAACTTTTTTCCCATTGCCTGTTCAACTTTTTTTATAGATGATTTTATTTGTTTATCTAGGTCTTGTGGAAAAGATTGTGCATTTTGATAATAATATGTACACACTTCGGTAGTAATCGTAAATCCAGCCGGAACGGGTATCCCTAAATTCGTCATTTCTGCAAGATTGGCCCCTTTACCTCCTAACAGGTTTTTCATCTCCGCATTTCCATCTGCTTTTTTATTACCAAAAAAATAAACTGACTTCATTATAGTATCTCCAAATATAGTGTCAACAAAAATAGCGTCGAATTTACATTATCCTTTCTCTCTCAACATTTAATTTATAGAATGGTAATTGATCAAATTAAAAGAACTTCAACATAAATGGCCTTTACACATTTAAATAATTTACTTCACGCTTACAAAGATTCTGTTCACGAAGAAAAATCGCCGGTAACAAAGATGATTCAATTTTTAAAAAATGATGAAAATTGTTTTAAACGCGATAATTGGTATGGTCATTTTACGGGATCTGCTTGGGTTGTTGATTCTTCACGAAAATGGGTACTTATGACTCATCACCGACAATTGAATCTATGGCTGCAGTTTGGTGGACACGCCGATGGATGTTATAATCTATTAGAAGTTGCTCTAAAAGAAACCCGTGAAGAATCTGGACTTAATCAATTTGATATTCTTTCAGACAAAATATTTGATCTAGATATCCATCATATACCCAAAAGAGAGAATGAACCATCTCACTTACATTTTGATGTGCGGTTTATATTCGCAACTACACGTGGCGCAGAAAAAATTGCTATCAGCAATGAATCTCACAATGTGGCATGGATCCATATAAATGATGTATTGAATAAAAACCCGGAAAAATCGATTGCCCGAATGCTAAAAAAAACAAAAAACAATTACGCTTCTTAAGGTATGTCGTTAACTGATAAAATAAAATCGACTATTCTATCGGGTACGGTTCCTGCGAACCAGAGGAAACTTGGTGTAGAAATCGAGGGTCTTTATTATACTTCTAGTTTCAATCGTCTTCCTGTTAATAAAACCACTCAATATTCTGCTTCAGATTTACTCAAAGAAACAAGTCAAAGCGCTGAGAAAAATTATCCTTTTTCTTATTCGTTAGAACCTGGGGGACAGCTTGAATGGGCGTCGGAACCTGCAAAAAGTTTGTGGGATATAAAAAAACAATTTGAGTATCATAAAAAACTTGAGGATAATATTTGCAAAAAACATTTTATTGATAGGTTATACTTATCATTAGAGCCTTTTTGTCTCCCCAGTGATATTGATCTCATCAATGTAAATAAATATCAACTCATGCATAATTTATTCACTAAAACTGGTGCTCTGGGCCAGTGGATGATGCGCAATACAACCAGCGTGCAGTTAAATATCGACTTCACTTCTGAACAAGATGCCAATGAAATGGCTTTCTTAGCTGATGCAATTCAACCACTATATAGCATTCTATTTTCTAATTCACCTTTTATGAGTGGCCGTCCTGTAAACAAAAGAAATATAAGGTGGGAAATCTGGGCAGATACTGATTCGGGACGATGCGGGTCTCTTTTTGAACATGGTATCGATTCTGCTGAAAAAACAATTGACCAATATGTTGCCTGGCTCCCAAATATAAAAACGATATTTAAATATAACGAAAGTGGGACCACAGATCTTTTCAATGGCACATTAGGTGAAATGATTTTATCTGAGCCATCCAAAATGCAAACACATATTAATTCGGCACTTCATCAATCATTTACGCATGTGCGCTTTAAAACGGTATTAGAGGTTCGCGCCGCAGACCGGCCACCAAAAGATTTCGAGGTTGCACCAGCTGCATTCCTCGCGGGGCTACTTACGGCGCCAAAAACTCGGGCGG
>Ga0208747_1000213_pt1 | contig 17078 bp, 26 predicted proteins | sample Knorr_S7_td_AAIW_FD_185597 | JGI IMG/M metagenome (GOLD analysis project Ga0208747, IMG submission 185597) | Marine microbial communities from Southern Atlantic Ocean transect - Knorr_S7_td_AAIW_ad_750m_LV_A (SPAdes) (version 2) | ecosystem: Environmental > Aquatic > Marine > Oceanic | place...
TTCAAGAATTTCCTAATTTTCATAACTTATTGTAACGATTATTATTTCTTTGTATTGTATTAATTCATTTTGAGGAATTTTTATTTAAATTGATTTTAACTAGGTCGAGATTTAGTAAAGAAGAGTGGGCAGAATGAGATACAAGTTGGTCTTCGTCAGATGTTGCGCGAACAAGAGCGTCACGGGCTACTTCATCTCCAATAGAACCCAATGCAACGGCAGATTCATGTCTAACTACATGGTCAATATCAGTAAGCATGGCTTCAATTAGATGAGTAATACATTGTGGAAAACCTAATTGTCCAAGAGTAAATGCAGCTTCATGTCTGACAAGAGGAGTTTTGTCGTTTTTTAGAATTTCAGACAATATAGGAACAACAGAATTATCGCCAATATCTGCTAGTATGCAAACACAACGTGTTCGAACAGATATACTTTCGTCTTGTTGAAGTAGAGTTATAAAGAAATTAAGATCCATTTTTTCGAAAGCCTTATCGCATTCAATTAATTTGGTGAGATCTCCGTCTTTATGGGTTACCAATTGGTTCTTTTTTTGTAGTATCATGAATATATCAAAATAAATATGACAAAGAATTTAAATAATTAATTAAATTTTCTATATGAATTAGGTTTTAGAGTAAATCATAATATATTCGTGTGAATAGGATTTATTATGAATAGCGTCAGACGATACAAATCGGCCAGTCTTAGGATCTCTAGTTGTAGGAAGACATTTGAATGGAATTTTTCGTTTTATAATTTTGTGTTCAGTAAATCCAATAGTAGCTAATATTTCATCAAAAACTTGCGTATTTGATATATCAACTCCTCGAAGAGCAGTGTTGCCTATAACTACAGCCATTTTACCATTAGTTTTTAATAAATCATATGATTTATGGAAGAAATTCTGCATGTCGATAAAATAAGAATAGACAGTCTTCGATAATGCTTTACTATGATTGTGTAATGAATCTGCAATCATACCTCCAGTATAGCTATAGAGGTTATTGTCATCAGTCTTACGATGGGAAGAGCCAATAAAATTCTGTTTTGATGGAATATCTTTGAAGAAATCTTGGAGAAATGACAAACTAAGTGAATGAATGTCTCGATATTCATAACTAATTACATAGGGTGGAGAAGTAACTATCAAAGAACATTCTTCGTCTTTTGGTAAATCTTGCAAATCGCCCACATATACACGCCTATAATAATCAAGATTGTTAAGAATTTTTGGAGAAAGAGCATTTATTAATTGTTCGTTACGAATTTCCATTTTTTTTAATTGATTAAAATAACGAGTTATCGGATCGTTTACTCGATTAAGAAATTTTGTTTTATCTTTATGAGGCTTTACAGAACCATTATTCCAGTAGCTAGAAGTTTTTAATATGTGAGAAAATGCACATAAAAAAAATAATTGTAAGTTTTTTGGTTTGATTTGTTTAATTTTAGATAGAAGATGATTAAGAACATAATAAGTATCATCGTCAAACCATTTTGATAGTTCCTGTGGAATATCATAATCGGTTGTCATATTAGAATGTTTAAGTTCATAATGTAGAAATGAGATAGCTTTAGAGATTTTAGATGGATCAAGAGGAGTTGTCTTAGCTAAAGTAATCATATGTGCAATTGGATTAATATCAGTACCAAGAGCCACTCTATTGTGAAGAATAGATTCTAAGATTGTAGAACCAGAACCATAGAAAGGATCACAAATTATATCTCGATCTTGAGAATTTTCTAGAATTAATCTACGGGCCAATTGTGGAATAAATTTTGCAGGATAGCGATGATAACAATGAGTAAGATAGTTAGTATCTTTTTGTGTAAGATTGTCAAAAGACCAAGAATTTTCAGTAACAATCTTAGAAACTGGTTCAATCAATCGTGATCGGGTAATTGACATATAATTATCTGGTCGCAGTTGTTTTATTCATATTAAGTCAAAATAACTTTCCATTAGAGTGAGTTTCAGTTGAGTCTTCTACAGCTAACCTGAAATATATCAAAAACAAACGTGTTTTGATTGAATAAAGAAAATATTTTAAAAGAATTGAAAAATTCGTTTAAATTAAGTTTGTATGAAGCTAAAACATATCTAAGTCTACTAGATGGAAATAACAATGTTAAAACAATTTCAAGAGATTCAAAAGTACCATTACCTAGAATTTATGACACATTAAGAAGTCTTGAAGATAAGGGATTTGTAAAAAAATTAAATAAGAAATATTCGCCGGTTGAACCTGAAATTGCTTTAGAAGGACAGATAATACATACAAGCTATGAATTTGACAATATTATAAAAACTCAAAAAGAAGTGAAAAAGGATATATTATCAGAATTAAAAAGAAGGCCAGTTTCAACAAATGTGGGGATTGAATCTGAGACTTTAATCGGTGTTCACAATATCGGGAATAAATTTTTGGAGATCATGAAGGATTCAAAGGAGATAATAATTAGTGTGAAGAAAGCATTTGAAGTTAAAGAATTGTTTTTGAGTTTTCTAATCAATACTAATGTAAAAAATAAGAAGATAACAATTTTTACTCCAAATTCGTATAAGATATCAAAAACTGATCAGAATATATTAAAAAATACAAATGTAGAATTAAAAAAACGTGCGTATATTTTACTGGATTTAATGGCAACTGATCAAGGGGATGTAATAATAGGAGTGCCAGATGTGTCAGGTAGTCCAGAACGTACAATTGCAATATGGATTAGAAACAAAGAATTTGCAGAATCCTTAATGACGTCATTAACAGAATGAAATAGTTCTATGAATTAGAAGTAGTTGGTGGAGTTTCAACTTCTTCAGAACGACCATACACATAACTACCTATAGCAGCAGCTACGACTGAGAATATTATAACAGAAATAACCAATTGTTGCATATATGGCCAATCATATCCAAGAGTTGAAGGGAGTTGAGATACTGCTGCGGCAGCTAGACCACGAGGCAGCAGAGATGACAATAAAGGCAAATCCTTCATCATGGATTTATCTTTTTTGAGTGTAATACGAAATGATAGATTACGAGCTACAACTAATAGTCCAGTAATAAAAACTCCTAACAATATGATTTTTGTGACTGGTTCAAAGATCATACCCAAATACACGAAAAAGAATGTTGTTAAAAGAAAAGAAATCTGTCCTTGGAATTTCCTCATAAGAGAGCCAGCGTCAACAGGATTATCGCGGAATGATGGAATAAAACCAAATTCTTTGCCATTTCCAAGAACTAAACCGAAACATAATGCTGCAAGTGCGCCATTACCACCACTCATTTCAGAGAATCCATAGAGCATCAAACAGGTTGTTAAAGTAAGAATATCATCATGTACTACATCTTGTTGAGATGAGATTCTTCCTACTCTGGTAGGAAAGCTTTGTAGAATTTTTAGCCAAATAAGACCTCCAAGCATACCAAAAACAATTCCGATTGAGAATTTACCTGCTATTCCTTGAAGAAGAATAGAAGAGGCACCACCAGAATTTTCAGGGTTAGAAATTCCAGATAAAATACTTAGAATTGTAACGCTGAGTACTACAACAAATACATCAGTAAACGCAGATTCAATTGTAAGAAATGTTTCTGCTTTTTTATTTAGATTTAATTTATTAACCAATGGAATAATTACTGCAGAACTAGTTCCGCATAGTGCAGCTCCAAAGAATAATGAAGCAAGTAAGGCTTCTTGTCCAAACCACTCTCCAGCCGGGATAGTTCCCCAAGATTGGTCAAATACGAAGAAGTTAATTAGATATCCGACAACAGTGAGAACAAATATTGTAATTATTACACTTGTAGATGTAACAAAAAATCCACGTGGAGTTTCTTCAATAACTTGTCGAATTTTTAGGTACATACCGCCATTGAAGAGAATTACAGCAATAGCTAATGCAGAAAGATATGGTGCAATAAAATCTAAACCTGCGGTACTAGCAGTGAAGAATGCCGCAATAGAACCTAAGACAATTAAAAACGGTGTATCTGGAATACCGGTTCTATCAAAGATATTAGATGCAATATAACCAATTATTGTAATTATTCCTATTGAAAAGAAAACTACTTCAGTTTCCATGAAATATTATTCCCCAACTATGATGAAACCAGCATTCATCATTTGTTGATGAATTGCATTACATTTAAACTCTTGAAAGTGTTACAGTGTATATTGAAAATTTTCTTATTGTTACTTTTGTTATTAATTATCCCACATAGTGATGCACACATATTAGGGGGTTCACAAATAGAAGTAAATCAAGTAATTTTTCAGTTTCTAACGGACCCTGCTTTTGTTGTAGAAGATGAAGATTTCTATCTAAGTTTCAGTGTACAAAATTCTGATACTGAAAAGGGATTAGAAGATATACAGGCAACAATTATTTTCTATGATAATGATGGAAGAATATTAGATACAATAAATGTAGAAGGAAGTGAGATTATAGAAGGAGATTTTGCAATTAAATATAATTTTGAGAATGACGGCATATATGATGTAAAGATATCGATATTAAAGGAATCAGATGTAGCAGCAATTGATACACAATTCAGAATATTAGTAGCAAACAAATCGATATTAGAAGATTCCTCATTCATAGTAGGAATAGTAATTACTTCAATCGTCATAGGATTAATAATAAAAAATCGAGTAATAGATAGATAATCTAAAGTTTAGAATCTTTAAAAGATTGAAAATTAGATTTTAGAGAAGCAGGAATTTCTGAATAGACATCGGTAATTAGAGTGTCCAAACTAGGCATAGGAGAAGATTCTGCCTGAGTAATTGCTTCAGTAATCTGTCTTTCGGTTTTTTGTTGGATTTCTTGTTCAAGATCACGATTCCAGATGCCAGAATTTTCAAGATATTTACGGAATCTTGCAATTGGGTCTTGGGATAACCAATTTTTGTATTCGACTTGATCTTGATACCGTGCTCCGTCGTCTGAAGTAGAATGTGGGGAAAGTCTGTATGTTTTAGCTTCAATTAGTGTAGGACCTTTTCCTTCACGAGCTTTTTCCATAGCAGACTTAGTAGCCATATAAACGGCCAATATATCATTACCGTCAACAACAACACCGTCAAATCCATATGCTTTAGCTTTAATTGCAATTCCATCAGAAGCAGTTTGATGAGAAATATTGGTAGAAATAGCCCATTGGTTATTTTTACAGAAGAAAACTGTAGGAGTTTTGTAAACACCCGCAAAATTAAGTCCAGCATGAAAATCATTAGATGAAGTTGCGCCATCACCAAAATAAACAATAGTACCAACTTTATCGTCAAGAAGTTTTGAAGCAAAGGCAGTACCGACAGCGTGAGAGATTTGCGTACCTACAGGAGCAGACGGTGGAACAAATCTTTTAGAACTGCAACCGAATAGACCTGGAAGAGATCTTCCTTTATGTTCGTCTTCAGCACTTCCACGCAAATGTGAAATAATAAAATTCAAGGTAACACCTTTTAGAAGCATTGCACCTTGTTCTCGATATGCAGGAAAGAACCAATCGTTATTTGAAACGCCGAGTGCACTACCAACGGAACAAGCTTCTTCGCCATAAGATGGTAGATAAAAACCAATACGTCCTTGTCGTTGTAAAGCAACCATTTTTGTATCAAGAGTACGTGTAAGGACCATAGTCTGATATGCTTTGATTAATTCCGCTTCAGAGAGATCAATACTTACATCTTTGAGTATTTCTCCTTCTTTCGTAATACATTGTAACATGTGAGTCATATTTGCTAATCAGTGAAACCGGTTTTTACAAGAATGCTTTTAACGTTTATGATTTTTTCGACAATAGACGAAGATATAATCAGAATGGTAAGGCAATAATTAAGATAATAACTACAAATAACAGAGACAATTAGAATAAGATAAATGTATGAGGGAAAATTAGTCAATCTTTTGGAGGCGTCGCTGATAGGATATGAATTGATTTATGTAGATAAGAAAAAGAAACTTACAAAAATTTATACAAACGAAGAATCTACGTCGTATAACGTATCTATAGCATTAGATTCTGCAAATAAGATAATAGAATTACAAATATTACAAATAATTTGGGGAAAAGATAATGAAGCAGAAATGGCAGAGTTAGATAAATTCCCAGATAAAGTAAACAAATATCTTGATTTGGATATGAAGAAAATCACAGAAATGTAAACGCCGGGAGTGGGATTTGAACCCACGAGACCCTTGCGAGTCACAAGCTTACTGAAATATATTCCAGGCTTGCGCCTTACCAGATTGTCCTTTGCTCTAGACTACCCCGGCTATGATTCGAAGAAACACCTTACAAAGATAAAATCTTTTATGAATAAATCAATCTTGAGATTCGTTTTTTGTCCAAAGTTTGGGGTAAGTGCTAGGTTTCATTATTACTCTTTTAGTTTTACAAGCAATTCCTTTTTTATTTTTAGTAATATCATCAGAAGACATTAGAGATTCAGCAAGAGCAATTAATTCGCCTTTTTGAGATAACACGGCAATATTTTCAGCCATTGAGATTTCTTTAGATAGGCTCAGAATTCCAGGAATGGCAAGCTGTGCTCCATGGCATAATGAATCAATAGCAGAACATCTCACAGTAATAGACTTTAATGGTTTAGTAATAAATTCAACAGGATGAACAAGTTCTCTAAATCTAGTTTCGTCGTTCTCTTTTTGTAGTCTATATATAGCATCACTTAGCTCATGTAATGGTACAAAATTACTATCTTCATTAATGTGCATAACACGAGTGCGTCGTAATTCAATCATAGTAGCACCGCATTCCATTATTTCTCCAATATCATATATTAATTTACGAATATACGTTCCTGCTTCGCAGAGTACACGTATACATATGAGTCTACTAGTATCATCTAAAACTTTAATGTCGTAAATATTTCGGATTCGTGTTTGGCGTTTTACTGCAGAACGTTGCGGAGGTCTTTGATAGATAGGTCCTTTGAATTGATTTATGCAATCGTATAGTTTAGTTTGATTTACGCTATTATGTAAACGAATGATTGCAACGTATTCCTTAGGGCCGTATAATAAAATAGGTAAGGCTTTTGTTGCATTACCAAGACTAATCGGCAACAACCCAGTAACCATCGGATCAAGTGTTCCACTATGTCCAGCTTTAGTGTATTTTAACATAGATTTTACCCAAGATACAACTTGATGACTAGTAGGACCAGATTGTTTGTCGACAAATATTATGCAATTATCAATTAAATCGTCAATGGATCGTTTATCTGGATATGAACCAGAATCAAGAATATCAGGTTCTTCATTAAGAATAATCTGTTCGTTATTGTTTGTTTTAGAGTGATTCATGTATGGAACTAATAACAGATTTACAAACTTGATTAATATTCATATCGTTTGTATCAATAATTATATCAAAAACTGATAGATCAGTACCTAATTTCATACTGTATAATTTCTCATAAATTTGTTGATTTTTTGTATCTCGTTTATTAACGATTTCAGTAGATTCTTCGAGAGAAACGGTATCACGGGATCTTAATCGAATAGACCGATTTTCCTTTGAGGCTTCGAGCCAAATAGAGATTCCATTTGAAGTCAACCAAGGAAGAGTATAACTCGTAATAACTACATCTCCTTGATTTAATAAATCCATCAAACGTTGATCTACAAGTTTGTCGAAGGAGGAGTCTTGCATTCGATTTGATAGGAATTTCATTCCGTCGTTATTATCCCACCAATCAAGACCAGAAATACTAAATCCTTCTTCTTTTGCAATTTCTTTAAGCATATCACCGCCTGAATAGTATTTAATATCAAATTCTTTACAAAGTGAATTTGCAACAGTAGTTTTACCGACAGCGGGCATTCCTGATAAAATAATTCCTTTCATGAGGAAAACTCTAATCTAGACCCAAGGAGTTAACAATTGATGTTGCAGCTTCTTTAGATTTTCCATCTGAATTAAATACAATCAATAATGATGCGCTAGTAAGTATACCTGCAGAAGACAACATACTTCGTGCAATTTGATTATCAAGTTCAATTGATTCAATAGTTGTAGAATCTCTATTACGTGTAGGATCATTAGATCTTCTATCAAGTACATCTTGAGGTAAGGCTTCTACAAGAATAAGATTAGTTGGAAGAAGAGACTCCAATATAGGAAGAGGTAAACCAGGCATATAACCAGAAGTGGTTTTGATAAACAAGTGAGTGTCAATTACAACAACGTCAGAATCAATATTTGCAATAGATTTTGCGGCATTGATTTGTAATTCTTGTTGTTTGTCAGTAGACAAATTTCTCATTTCATCACGATCAGAAATTCCAAGTTTTTGAGCTTCTTCAAACATGATTGTTCCGAAAGTAAGATTATCAACTTTAACATCTTTCTGTGCAAGAAGTGATAGTACTTCATTAACTACTGTGGTTTTTCCAACTCCGGCAATTCCAACAATAACAACACGTTTAGTGTTTGCCATAAAGAATCAATCCTTACCTAGGAAACTAGCTAATCCAGGCATCATCGACTCTAATCTTTCTTTCATAAGTAATTGATAATAATTAATGAAGATGCTTACCATAAGCAATATACCCGTTCCTCCTCCAAATACACCTAAGATATCTGATACAGAAGCTAATAATCCCATAAGTATTCCTCCAATAATAGTAATAACTGGAATATATCGATCAAGAAGTACTTCAAGAGATCCTTCTGAACGACGAAATCCAGGAACCTGAACATTTGCACCAAGTAGTTTGGTTGCCACGGCTTTTGAACCAAGGCCTCCTATTTCTACCCATACACGAGCAAAGATAGTACACGCTACTACATAAAATAATACATATGTTATTGCTCTTAATGGTTCAACAGACAATACTTCGATACCACGAGGAGGAGAAACATAATATGCAAATCCTCCAATAGGACCTGCAGAAGGATCTGAAATATTAAACTGTGCAAATAGATTTAGGATTGTACTACTATTGGCGGGATTAAATCTAGACCAGACAATCTGAGAAAAGAATGTAAGATTGGCCAATAAAGCGCCTGTAAGAATAACAGGCAAAACAGAGACGTATAATAATTTGATTGGATAAGTTCCTTGAAAACCTCGATACTTGGTAGAAGTTATCGGTATTTCGATTCTTATACCTTCGGCATACACAATTAATCCAAGTATCGAAATAGTTAGGAATAAAGTAACTAAACTAGGAAGACCGCCAGGACGTAAGAGTATACTTTCTGGAGAACTAGAAAGAAGTGTAGAAATAGCGTGAGGAATTATTCCAAAGTAAGTACTGCCTGCAGGAATTAATGCAAATACACTCCAAAATATTGTTTGTGATACACCAGCGGCAATAAATAAACTGATACCACTTCCTAAACCCCAGCCTTTTTGAATTAATTCGTCCAAGAGTATGACAATAAGTCCAGCAAACATAATTTGAATAATAATTGTGGCAGCAGTAGAAAAGGGCAGATTTTGTCCGAATGAACCGCCAATCATAAAAGCTACAGCTTCTGCAAATGTTACTATAAGTGCAAGAATCTTAGTACCTGCCGAGAATAAAGCACGATCGTCAGGTTTTTTAAAATCTAAGTGGATTATATCTGCACCTTTTAATAATTGTAATATTAAACCAGCAGTGACAATAGGGCCGATTCCAAGAGTCATCAATGTGCCTTGGGAAGAGGCAAAGATAATTGCAGTATAGGACATTTGATCATCTGCTCCTGATGCAACGCCGTATAATGGGACTTGGGCCATAATAAGATAAACAGTAACTGCAACTGCAGTCCAAAGTAATCTATTAGTAAGAACGGGCTTGATTTTAGGTTTCTCTACCTCAGGTAGAATTGATGCAACTTGTCGAACAAAGTCAGTGATTACTCCCAATACTAAGACCTCGGTGAGATTTTTCCGCCAGCTTTTTCAATTTTTGATTGTGCTTGTTTAGTAAAGGATGTAACCGACAGTTCATATGAACCTTGTACTGAACCAGAACCAAGTAACTTTTGATAACCAAGTTTTTCTAAGTCGATAGGAGTATTGGATTTAGAATGTAAGAATAATCCATCCAAATCTCCTACATTAATCCATTTTTTTACAATTTTACGATTAGGTGGATTAAGAGAAGGTTTTGTAAAATGATCAGGATCATACTTAACAGTCCAACTCCATTTATACTTCATCAATCCTGCATTTCCTCTTCCGCCAGGATGAGATCTATGGCCTTTAACTTGTCCCCAGCCATGGGATCTTGAACCACGTAATTTCCTGATTTTTCTATGTCTTGTTCCCATTTCCATCACTTTATATCATATTTGAGATTAACTTAGGAAGATCAGGATTATAACCTAATGTTCCTCCTTGAGCATACATTCTTCTAGTAGATTTTCGGAAACCTCCTTTTGGCGGAGATAAACGAAATGAAGGTTTAAGATTAGAAATAGAAGATAAATTAATTTTAGCTTCACTTAGTGCTTTAGCTAAATCTGCAATATTTGTATAACCATCTTCTTTCGCAAGATCTGCATCATATTTAATCGAATTAGACTTTTCACCACGAGTAGTTATCAATGATTCAATAATAGAAGAATCAGCATTTGTCCAAGCAACATGATTTTTAACAGTTTGTAACATTCCTTTAGAAATAGGAGTATCAGGAATTATAGTAGCACGAAAACGAGATTCAAGATGAAGATGATGAAGAGTGGTTTTAACACTACTGTTTTGGTTAATGGTGCCACGAAGATTAACAACTATAAATGCCGACATCATAAATCACTGCAAACTCATACTATGAAGTTGTCTAATTGAATCATAAACAGCATTAGCTACTGAAGGCATAGTGCTAGTTGATCCAAAACTTTTAGACCATACATCTTTTACTCCAGCTAATGCAAGTAGATTACGAATAGTTTCTCCAGCAACTAATCCAAGTCCTTTGGGACCAGGAATTAATTCAATTTTAACGCTACCGCCTCTTCCAACAGTACGATGAGGGATTGAATGATTTGTTCCACATCTACATTCCCAGCTGCCGCAGCCTAATTTAACAGGAATTATGTTAAGTAAAGCATTTTGAGTGGCGCTGTCTATAGCATTTTTCAATTGGGGTTTTTTACCGGTTCCTATACCAAACCATCTATTTTCGTCGCCAACTGCTACAACAGATTTAAATCGAGTAGACTCTCCTGCATCAGTTTGTTTTTGAACTACACCGACATGAACTACAAATGATTTAATATCAGGCATTAATTTATTTACAATTTCATATTCTTTGATTTTCCATCCATTTTGGAATATTGTATCGAGTGATTGAACTGAACCTGATTGTACCAGAGTCCCTAAACGGGTACGTGGAAGCCATATTTTTTCAGGTTCTGGTTGTCGAGGACGACGGTGATCGCGACGATTACCGCGACGATTATCACGACGATCATTACCAGTAGATTTTTCATTTGACTTTGAAGTCTCAGCAGCTGGTTTATCTTTGTTTTTTTCATTTGACTTTGAAGTCTCAGCAGCTGGTTTATCTTTGTTTGTTTGTTGTTCACTCATAATTATCACCCATATTTAGAATTTATTTCTTCGATTATCTTTTGTGTGGTATCAGTTTTGAATTTTTCGCTATCAGGAAATATATCATTATTAGCAGGAATATCAATACCTGCATCAATAACACCTTTCAATGCATAAATAATCTTTGAACCTGAACTAAATTCTCGTCTTCCAATATATAGAATAGCTTTATCTAAACCTGTAGATTTTGCTTTTTTACCTGCAAGATATCCAGTGAGATATAGTCCATGAAGACTTTTTCCTGAGCCTTTCCATCCAAGTTTAGTAATTTGGCTAGAATGACTAGAACTTTTGACTGAATCACCTTCAATCTTTGGTTCAATAAATTGAAATGTTGAATGTTTATTACTAATTCGTATAGAAAGAATTACAGATCTAGAAATAATCATGGATTTGCGTTTTGAATAATCAGTTTGGCCTGTTCGTCTTCGTTTAAATATAGGAACATGTGTATTGCGGGTCATGATAACTAATTCTCACCTTTACGTTCAGCAATTAATTCATTCAGATGTTTAACAGAACGTATGCCACCTGAGCTTGACATTTTATATAATTCCCAGAATGATGCGTTAGAAATTTCTTGTCGGTCTCTAGAAATTTTCAAGCGTTTTCGTTGAGCACGAACTTTTATCATCCAACGACTTTTTTTAGATAAACGAGAATATTTTGCGCCTTCTTTAGAACCTTGTGTTCGTCCACGCTTTATTTTTTTCTTTTTCTGTCTTTGTCGACCACGAGAAATACCTTGTTTTTTAGGAATTGTAACAATATCATCTTTCTTAAGACTTCGCATACTACCGCGTGTAATTGCATCGTCCAGTTTATCAACTTGTTCTGAGTTTATTTTGAGTCGGTTCTGGCCAACACCAAACACTCGTGATGCAAGTTTTTTCTTAGTTTTTAGATTAGTCAATTTTATTTACTCCTATGTAGATTTCCTTTATTTAATATTTTGAATCCAAGTTTATCTGCTTCATTAATGATTAATAATTTATATCTTTTTCCAATTTTTGATGATAATCTAATAGCATCGTTAGAGGGATCTAGGTTTTTTAATCCGTCTATGTTATGTATCAATATATCGTTATATCCAGAAGGATGTAATCCACGAACAGCTTTGGGGCCTCTATATCCAATTTTAACAATTGCAGGCCAACTTTTCTTTTGAATTCTCATAAAACTATCAAAACCTTTAGGTTTTCGCCAGCGCGAATCAATTCTTTTGAATCTCCATGATTCTTGTGCTCGAAAAGTAGGTCGTTTTTTATTTATTTGTGATCGTAAAGATAAATAATCAGATTTAGATTTAATAGTTTTTTCTGTTGTAGTCTTTGGTTTAGCGGCAGCCTTTGGTTTAGAGTTTGCTTCAGGTTCTGGTTTTATATTTATATTATCATTATTGTCTTGACTCATTCTTTACCTCTTCCTTTTTTAAATAAATAGATGCCATCTAGATATACACGTAAATCTTTATTTTTTATACGGGTAGATTGTTCAAGATTAGCTGCAGTTTGTGAAACTTCTTCAATATTAACGCCAGAAATGATTACTTCGTCACCTTTAACGGATACATTAGATTCTCCAATAATTTTTGCAATACGATTACCTCGTTCTCCATAATAATTTTCAACAACAATTTTTCCAGGTTCAGCTTTTACAGTTAACGGGAAGTGAGCAAATGCAGTTTTGAGTTTATACGTATATCCCTCAGTCACACCAATAATTAAATTATGTACATGAGCGACAGTAGTACCAAATGTTGCACGTTGTTTCTTTCTTGATCCTAGAGATTCAACAGTAATTTTATTTGAATCAATGTTTAGTTTAGCGCGAATTAATCTAAAATCTTTTGAGGTAGAACCTAATGGTCCAGTAATTGTAAGAAGGTCTTCTGTAAATTGAGCACTAACACCTTCAGGAAGAATAATTTCTCTAGTTAAGGAACTGCGATCAATAGACATATCCTAATAATCTTCCTCCTTCATTTAATTTTTCAGCGTCAGTATGAGTCATAACGCCTTTTGATGTAGTTACAAGCAAGATTCCGATTCCTACAGCAGGTAGAAAACGTCTTTCCCATAATGAATAATCAGATTTAGCAACAGAGAAACGTGGAGAAACAACACCACATTTATTAATTTTACCAAGAAGTTGTATTCGAATTTTACCACCCAATTTATCATCAATAACTTCAAATTCGCCGATATAATTATTTTTCTTCATAGTATTGAGTGTATCAATAATTAACTTGGAAGACGGAATAACCAAACATTCATGTTTGTTTCTTAATTCAGCATTTTGAAGGTTTGAAAAGAGATTAGCAAGAGTATTGAGTGCGGGCATCTATATCACCTAATCGTATTTGCGGAATCCTATTTTAACAGCTTGTTCTCTAAAACATTGTCTACACAGATTGAGATCATATTTTTGAATTATGCCAGAATATCTTCCGCAACGAACACATGATCGTGCACCTTTACCGAATTTTCTAAATGAACCGTCCTTATGTCTCCAAGTTGGATATCTTTGTTTAATTTTTATTACCATATTTATTCCTCCACATTAACTCCGAGATTTTCTTTAGCAAAGGCAATTGCTTCTTCTTGACTGACTTGTTGTCTTTTTCCAACAGTACTAGGTCGTATCTGTCTTCTTTTTACACCATAACCAGTTTTTTCTAAAGAGACAGCTACATCCATTCCCCATATACCTAATTGAGGATCATATTTTGTACCAGGAATTTCAATATGTTCTTTAACACCAAATGAAAAATTGCCAGTTAAGTCAAAAGAACGTTTGGAGACTTTATTACCACAAGCAGCAAGTAATTTCTTTAAGGTGTCTTCTGCAATTTGTTTTCTTAAAGTAGTTTTTACACCAATAGGAGAATTCTTCTGAATACCAAGTTCACGATATGATTTCTTAGCATAGGTAGTAACAGGAGTTTGATCGCAAATTTCTGAGATAATTCGCTTGGCCTGCTCTATTGGTTCACCAGATTTACCAACGCCAATATTAATAACAATTTTACAAAGTTTTACTTGATTAATTTGACTAGACATTTTATTCAGTTCCTTGTATATTTATTTCTGAAGTTTTTTCGCCAATCACCATAACAAGATCAGAATTAACTTCAATGGTTTTGTTATTGGCAGTAACATCAAGCATCTCTGGACGAGAGAATGATGATTCATTGATTCCTTTAACGGTGCCAATTAATCCTTTATTTTGTCCGCCAATAAGAATAATGAGACTATCTGTTTTTAATTCAATGATTTTCTCGAGTTTTTGTGATGGTAATTCTATTTTAAATGTTGAACCAACAGGAACATTAGTAGAAGAACTAGTTTTAATTGTTCGTCCATCATGAAACGAATACTGAAAAGTATCTTTATCTATAGATTTTTTATTGATTACTTTGCACAATTTAGTATTTCGTTCATTATCTGGAATAGAGATAGGAGTAAGAGTTTTTTTAGATGGAATAAGTCGATATACAGAATCTATTTTTGTAATTTCAATGACGTCCATTAGCCCAACAGGATAATTTGGATCTTTTCTTATACGTCCGTCAATCTTTACTTGATTTGCTTCAATAATAATTTTAGTTTCAGAATATGTTTTAGTAAGTTTAAGAATATCACGAAGTAATACAGTAAGAGGAATACTCAACTTAGAAGGATGAGGGCCAGAACTAGGTTTTGTAACAAATCGTTTATTTTTTCTTTCAATTTGCCAGAAGTTTGGCGACATTGTACGTTTTAATATTTTAGAACCTGATTTTTTTCCCATATATTTCACCTTTCTAATTTTGTTTTACGTTTAGAATCTTTTAGATCCAATGAGGTAACCATAACGTTTGATGCGTGAATTTTAACAGGAGTTGTACCGCCAGCAAGTTTTTCTCTAGTAATTCCATCAACAGATATCATTCCATCAGCTAGATAAACATGAGTAATTTTTCCATCAAGATTTTTATATTCACCACGAAGGATTTTTACAACATCATTCTTTCGTAGTCGAACAGTTTTTGTGTTATATTGAGATTGTAAAGAATCAGACAAAGAAGCACTAATACGTTTAGAAACTGTATGTTGAGGCGCATTATAATATTCTTTCATAATTTTAGATCTTTTTACCATAACATCACCTAAACAATTGTATTTGCAGCATTTGATACACGTGGCCATCTTTCAGCTGCTTCAGAAGCAACAGGGCCTTTGATATCAGTTCCTTTCATTTCGCCTTCAGGCGTGATAATTACTGCAGCGTTATCTTCAAATGTAATCCTTGAACCATTTGGTCGACGAACTGCATACTTTTGACGTATAATTACAGCAGGAAATGTTTGTTTTTGTAATTCAGGAGGTCCTTTTTCAACTACAACGGTAACTTGGTCACCTACGGTTGCAGCTGGTAAACGGCTTAAACGGCCTTTCCATCCTTGTACCATAACAATTTTGAGTGTTCGCGCTCCACTATTATCAGCGCATACAATAGTTGCACCTACAGGTAATGCTCTAGTAATATATCGCCTAGAAGCGACTTGAATTTTTGCTTTAGCTGGCATTACTAATTAACCCTCCCAAGAACTACAAAAGAAACATTTTTAGAGAGAGGTCTACATTCTCCAATAGTTACAGAATCATTATCGTTAACATTAAGACATGGAGAGATATGTGCAATGATATTTCTTCTACGTTTTTCATAACGCATATATTTTTTTACATAATGAAAGAATTCTATTCTTACAACAGCAGTACGACGAGCTTTAGTTTTGATAAGTTTAGCTTGAATCAACTTACCTCGAATAGAGATTTGACCATGAAATGGACAGTGATGATCATCACAATCAGTAGTAGGTTGTTCAATATTTAATCCAATATTTTTCATAGTTTGCGCACCTTTGCTAAACGATTTTGTGGTTTTCCGATTAGAGTTTTACCATTTATAGAATCAGGATTATTAGTAAAGTTAAAGACACAATGAGATTTTGGGATAACTTTTTTACGTTTATTATCAAGAATGTGAAAAGTATTTTTTGTTTCATTAATAACAAATCCACTAACATCATTTAATGAAGAATCAGTAGAAGAAACAACAGTTAGAGTACGACCAATAAGCTCGTTATATTTTAAATCATATGAAGTATTCAATTTTTACCATTCCTTAATTCATTTAATACAGTCAAAACACGAGCAACGTCTTTTTTGACAGGTCGAACTTTACCTTGATTTTCTTTAATCAAACCTCGTTGAATATTAGATTTAATTTGAGAATGTTCAATTTTCAGAGAGGTTAATTTTTCAAGTAATTCATCTTCTGACATATTTCTATAACTTTGGATATTACTTTTAGTCATAATTTATTCATTCCTTAATATCAGACAGATTCTGAGAATCTTCGGCTGGTGCTTCGGCTGGTGCTTCGGCTGGTGCTTCGGCTGGTGCTTCGGCTGGTGCTTCGGCTGGTGCTTCGGCTGGTGCTTCGGCTGGT
>Ga0208747_1000217_pt1 | contig 17033 bp, 17 predicted proteins | sample Knorr_S7_td_AAIW_FD_185597 | JGI IMG/M metagenome (GOLD analysis project Ga0208747, IMG submission 185597) | Marine microbial communities from Southern Atlantic Ocean transect - Knorr_S7_td_AAIW_ad_750m_LV_A (SPAdes) (version 2) | ecosystem: Environmental > Aquatic > Marine > Oceanic | place...
TATGCAGCTCAACACATTTGTACTGATTAGAATTATTAAGAATTAGCTTTATATATATTTTTCACTACATTTTAATAAACGACAAGAAAGGACTATAAATGTCTAACGGAAAAATTAAGTGGTTTAATCCAACCAAAGGATATGGATTTATTGAAAATGATGCAGGAGGAAAAGATGTATTCCTTCATGTGTCTGCTTTAGAACAAGCAGGAATTGATACTCTTGAAGAGGGTGAAGCAGTTTCATTTGAAATCGGTGATAACAGAGGCAGAGAAAACGCGATTAATATTACAAAAATATAATTATTATATAAATTTCCCCATCTTATCCTTATTCAGTGTATATGTTTTTAATATGCACATAAATGCTTCCATTAATAAGAGTAAAAAACCAAGAGGTAGGCCAAAGAAAGAAAAAGTAGTACAAACTTCTGTTGCTTCTTGTTGGCAGCCAACTGATAAATTATTTTCTTCTCACGGTAGCATGGAAGAGATTGAGGTAAAAACTCTTATAGTGACTAGTAAGAATAAAAATCTAAATAAATCTTCTACAAATAAAAAACCTCTTCAAAATGAGAACTGGACTAAAAGAAAGTGTTTATGCTGTAGTAAAATATTTGATAGTTGGGGAATTGGCAATAGACTTTGCCAAGGATGTAAGTAGTCGCTAATTTAAAAACAAACAACCATCTTTGTTGATGACAAAAAAAACCTAGAGCTGAAAAAATGGTGGGTGCGACAGGATTTGAACCTGTGACCCCTGCCGTGTCGAGGCAGTGCTCTACCGCTGAGCTACGCACCCATAAAAAATTATAAATTAAATATTCTAATATAATAATAAATCTATACAAACTATATCATTTTTTAAATGTACAATATAATTAATGAAAAAAATTAATTCTTCTCTTTTTAAATCTGTAATGAGCAAATTCCCCACAGGGGTGGCAATAATTACAATAAATAATAATAATAATTATTTTGGCAAAACTGTTAACTCATTTGCATCAGTATCACTTAACCCTCCTTTAGTATTATTCTCTCTGGAAAAACAATCTTCTTCTTTAAAAGATTATACAAAATCCTCATTTTTTGGAATTAATATTCTTTCGAGAAAGCAAAAAAAATTATCTATTTTCTTTTCAAAATTAAAACCAAAGTGGGGGGATACAAAATTTTTTCTTAGTAAGAATAATATTCCTTTAATAGAAGGATCTGTAGCCAATCTTAATTGTAAAAATAATAAAACTATTATTCAAGGTGACCATATAATTTTTATTTGTAAAATATTAGAGGGACAAATAAACACAAAACTTAGACCTTTAGTTTATCTTAATTCTAATTACCTATAATTATAACTTACCCATTATGGCAATTAAGATTTTAAATTCTATTAAATATATCGTAACTATTATGTTTTTATTTGTTGGTATTGTATATATTTATCTTGGTAATAAAATTTTAAAAGATTTAACTTTAGATGAAAAAAAATTATATGTACCAAGCGATTTAAAGAATAATACTGAGTCTAATGAAGAAAAATTACATATCAATAAAGATATAAATGAAGAAAAAAATTTATTTGTAACTCAAAATATTCACGAAAATGAAAAACAAAAGGTAAAAAAAATAATTATCACTGTCAAAAAAAATGATACATTTTCCAAAATCATTGACCCATTCTTTCATAATAATAGAATTAAAAATTCAATAATTAAAGAGTTGAATAAAGTATATAATTTGCGTAATCTTGGCATAGGACAAAAAATATATTTTTATAAGGATGAAGAGAACAATACTAATAAAATAGTCCTACCAATTAGTTTTTCAACTGACCTAATAATTATTGTATCAAATGGTTCTATTTCTTTATCGAAAGAAAAAATTAGTATTACTAAAGAAACTATTTCATCAGAATTCACTATTTTTTCATCTTTATATGAAGATGGGATAAAATCTGGTATTCCATTAAAAATTTTAACAGATGCAATACGATTATATAGCTTTGATATAGATTTTCAGAGAGATATTCAAAAAAATACAAAATTTTCTATTTCTTACGAAGTGTTGTTTAATGATGAAAGAAAAAATATTACCTATGGAGATATACAATATATCAATCTGAAACTCCGAAATAATACCTTGGAATATTTCCAATTTAAAACTGACGATGGATTTTTTGATTATTTCAATCAACAGGGAAAAAATGTTAAAAAATCAATATTGAAAACTCCTATTGATGGAGCTCGATTATCGTCTAATTTTGGAATGAGAAAACATCCTATTCTTGGTTACAGTAAAATGCACAAAGGGGTAGATTTTGCTGCTCCCAAGGGCACTCCTGTCTATGCTGGAGGTAATGGTATAATTGAGTATGCGAGTCATAACGGAGGGTATGGGAAATATATTCGTATTCGCCACAATAACGCATACAAAACAGTGTACGCACATTTATTAGGCTTCCAAAAAGGGGTATCCAAAGGCAAAAGAGTTAATCAGGGAGATATTATTGGTTACGTTGGTAGTACAGGAAGTTCCACGGGACCCCATCTTCATTACGAAATCTTGTTTCAAAATAAACAAATAAATCCAATGAAAATGAAATTACCCTCTGGCAAAATATTATCGGGAAGTGAACTTGAAAGATTTAAAGATGAAGCTAAAGCTATTTATGCAAAATATCTGTTTACCCTATATGAGTGATTAGGCAGATGCCTTTTTTGCTTTAGTTGATTTTTTTTTGGCTGGTTCAGCCATAAAAGGGATTGACTCAATTGAATCGACATCATCACTATCAGATGTTTCATTGAAATCATTGACTTCGGAATCATTTTTTTCATTGTTATTTTCGTTAGAAATCTGATTCTCATGATTTACATCACTAGAAATTTTATTATCTTGTGTTGTCTCATCGTCTTCAAGAGTAATGCCCAACTCTAACATTAATCGATAATAGTGATCTGTAAATTGATAATAATATTCTGACTGTATCCTATCTCCAGAGGACGAAAACTCTTTAGCAAGTTTTAGATATTTATTATATTGCTGAATAACATTGCCTTTATTTCTTGGCTTATTACCAGAATAGTTATTATTTCGTTTAAAATTCGATCTTCTATTTGATCTAAACGTCACTCGCGCATTTTTTTTTATGTACATATACTACTGTTAAAATTAATCAGAAAACTTTAAAATTACCAATTTAGTTTTCAACTATATAATCTGTCTACACTAGTATATAAATTCATTAATTAATCAACATTTATTTTGTATTGATTTTTTTGGAATATTAATAAACGATTTAATTGTTGAATATCTTTAACTAATTCTAGACATTTAATTTTTTTACCCTTAAAAATTTTCATCACCTCTTTAGCTTGATTATTACCTATTTCTATAAATACAATGGAGGTTGAAGATAAAATTTCAGGTAAAAAGTTTGCAATATTTCTATAAAATTTCAAGCCATCAATTCCCCCGATTAAGGCTATTTTTGGTTCATATGATTGAATTTCTTTTGTTGTTTTTTTATACTCTAAATCTGATAGGTAGGGTGGATTTGAAACTATAATATCATATGTATCTATATTTTTTATCAAGTTACATTTAACAAATTGAATTTCTTTATCGCTACACAGTTTATTTGCATTTATTTGAGCTACTTTTAAAGCATCGGAAGAAATATCAGTTGCTGTTATTTTTGCATTTCTGTATTCTCTAGCCAGAGAAATTGCCAGGCATCCTGAACCTGTGCATATATCTAAAATTTTTAATTTTTCATCTTTTTTTGGAAAATATTTGATGACCTTTTCTATGACTAATTCTGTCTCTGGTCTGGGATCAAGCACGTTCTTATTAACAAAAAAACTATATTTCCAAAATTTTTTTTCATTAAATATCTTTGATATAGGTTCGTTATTTGCCCTTCTTTTTATTGCTTGGTGAAAAGCTTTAAGGTCAATAGAGTTTAATTCAAAATTACTAAATATAATTTCTTTATCTATAACTGAAGTTTTATTTAACAAAACTCGTAGTTCTAATTCCGGGCATGGAATATTATTGTTTTGCAACAAATGAAGATTTTCCTGTAAAAAACTATTCATTATTTAGTTCTGATAATTTTTTTGACTCTGCTTCTGCACTTAACGGAATAATTAATTCATCTAACTGACCTTCAAGTATTTCGGCCAAATTATATAATGTAAGATTTATTCGATGATCAGAAACACGGCCCTGGGGGAAATTATAAGTTCTAATCCTTTCAGATCTATCTCCTGTACCTACTTGTGATTTTCTATTCTTTGCTCTCTCTTGATCTTTTAATTGAATTTCTTTATCTAAAACTCGCGATCTTAAAATTTTTAGAGCTTTTGCTTTATTTTTATGTTGTGATTTCTCATCTTGCTGAGATACAACTACGCCTGTTGGAATATGCGTAATCCTCACGGCACTATCCGTTGTATTAACTGATTGACCACCTGGGCCACTCGAACGAAAAACATCTATTCGCAAATCTTTCTCTTCGATTTTTACATCAATTTCTTCTGCCTCTGGTAAAACTGCTACTGTTGCTGCAGATGTATGTACTCTTCCACTATTTTCAGTAGCAGGCACACGTTGAACGCGGTGTACCCCTGATTCAAATTTCATTTTTGAAAATACATTTCTTCCAGATATATTGCATATAGCTTCCTTAATACCTTTGAGACCGGTCTCTGAAATTGATAAAATATCAAATTTCCAAGCATTTAATTCTGAATATTTTTGGTACATCGTGAATAAATCAGCTGCAAATAAGGAAGCTTCGTCGCCCCCTGTGCCAGCTCTGATTTCTAATATTGAATTTTTTTCATCATTAATATCTTTTGGTATTAAAGATTTAAGTAATTCTTCCTCTATTAACTTTAGTTGGACATTTTTCTCCTTGATCTCCGCCTCAGCCATTTCTCTAATTGATAAATCAGTATCTTTGAGTAATTCTCCTAAATTTAATAAATCCTGTTTATGACCATTAAACTTATTTATTACATCAACTATAGATGTTAATTCAGAGTATTCCTTGTTCAATGCAATAAGTTTATTTGTTTCCAAAGCAGCTTGGTTAGACAATTGTTTTTCTATTTCTTTATATTTCTTTAAAATAGCATCAAGCTGGAAATTTAAATCCTTCATGCTTTTAAAAATGAGATTAATGAGTCAAACAAAATAGTTTTTTGAGTATTTTTTTTTAAATCTTTTATTGTGTAAGAATGTTTTTTCACTTCTTCTTCGCCAATAATAATTGCATATCTGGCATTCACATTACTGGCATAGGATAAAGATTTTTTTAAATTATATTTATAATCAAAAAAAATAGGGACATTATTTTTCCTCAATTTATTTAATATATTTAAACCATAAGACCTAAAATCTTCCTTCATAACTATTAAATGAGTTTTTTGTTGAACTTTAATATCTTCTTCAATTAACATCATAATTCTCTCAACACCTCCAGCCCAACCAACGCCTGGTATATCTGGACCACCTAGGATTTTAGTCAATCCGTCATAACGTCCACCTCCAATGAGGGTATCCTGTGATCCTAATTCATTTGACTTAAATTCGAATACCGTATGACAATAATAATCAAGCCCTCTAACAAGATTAGGATTAACTTCAAATTCGATTGAATAATTTGATAATAAATTTTTTATTTCCTCAAATTTATTTTTAGCTTCTTTTGAGTAAAAATCTAATATTTTAGGGGCTTCTTGACAAATTTCATTATCATTTTTATTTTTAGAATCTAATATTCTTAAGGGATTTGACTCAATTCTATTTTGGGCATCTAAGGATAATTTAGATTTATATTTTTTAAAATAAACACTTAAATTATTTTTAAATTTTTTTAAAGTATCCTTATCTCCTAATGAATTAATCTCTAATTTAATTTTTTTATTAAGAAAAATTTTTTTCAAAATATCATCTGCCAATAAAATTAACTCTGCATCAGCTGCCATGTCATTCGTTCCCAATATTTCAAAATTTATTTGATTAAATTGTCTAAATCTACCTTTTTGAGGTCTTTCTCGTCTAAACATTGGTCCAATTCCATATAGTTTGGTTGGCAACCTTTCTAAAAGATTATTTGAAATAGCTGCCCTAATTATGGGCGTTGTATATTCAGGTCTTAAGGTTAAAGATGAATCGTTACGATCATCAAATGTATACATTTCTTTTAATACTACATCACTATGCTCACCCAAAGGTTTTAGAAAAAGCTCAGTAAACTCAAAGATAGGTGTTATGATTTCATTAAAATCATATATATGTGCGTATGTATTAACAATTTCTATAATAAATTTGAATTTTTCTAGCTGTTGGGCATAAAGGTCGTGCGTTCCTCTTACTGATTGAATCTTCATGTGTTGCTATTCGACTGTTCTGAAGCCTGATTTCTAATTATCTTTTCAAGATATGTTGGCAGATCTTCATTCTTTATTCGATGATTTTTTTTGCCATTGATATAAACCATGTGAGTGTCATTTCCACCTCCTGTAATGCCGATTTGCGTCATCTTGGCCTCTCCTGGTCCATTAACAACACAACCGATAATAGAAACTGTAATAGGTGTAGTAATATCTTCAAGAGATTTTTCTAATTTTTTTACTGTTTCTATAACTGGAAATTGTTGTCGCGCACATGATGGGCAAGAAATAATTTTTACGCCTCTGTTACGCAAACCTAAACTTTTAAGAATTTCGTAACCAACTTTTACTTCTTCTTCTGGTTCATCCGATAAGGATACCCTAATAGTATCACCAATACCGTTTAGTAATAATTGCCCTAAACCAATGGAAGATTTAATTGAACCCGCTCTTTTACTGCCAGCTTCGGTAATGCCTAAATGCAAAGGATAATCACAAATAGATGCTAAATTTTCATAAGCCTTAATTGTTAAAAAAATATCTGAGGCCTTAACACTTATTTTAAAATTAAAAAAATCATTATCTTCTAGTATTTTTATATTATTCAGGGCACTTTCCACCAACGCCTGAGGATTAGGTTCAGAGTATTTTTCGAGAATTTTTTTTTCTAAACTTCCTCCATTTACACCAATTCGTATTGAACAATTATAATCTTTTGCTGCCTTTATAACTTCATTAACTTTTTCTTTAGAGCCAATATTTCCAGGATTAATTCTTAAGCAAGCTGCACCATTAACAGCAGACTCAATTGCTCTCTTATAATGAAAATGAATATCTGCAATAATTGGTACAGTGCTTTTTTTACATATATCTTTTAAAGCATACGATGAATCTTGATCTGGAACCGATACTCTAACTATATCTGCCCCAGTTTTAACTACTCTTTTAATTTGAGCAACAGTAGCGTTTACATCTGAAGTAAGGGTATTGGTCATAGTTTGAACGGATATAGGAGCTTTTCCTCCAACTTTAACATTGCCTACATTTATAGATCGTGATTTACGCCTATCAATTTGCTGATATGAACGCCACATAAAAAAACTAATTGTAAAAACGATTATCAATAATTAAAGAATCTATTACCTCTCCAATTTTTCCAACCTTACCTTTCACTACTCCATCAACTAAAATTATAATATTGCCAGCATTACCTGTAGTTAAATTTAAATTCTCTGATATTTTGAAGGAAAATTCATCCTTTTTACTCATCAATTTACTAATAATAACATTATTTTTTGAATCCCTTAATTGAACCCATGTAGGATTTAAAAATTTGAGTGTAACTATTTTATCAGCTAAATTTTTATCATTTGAAATTGACAAAGACGCAATTGCACTCATTGAAGAAATCAAAGCATCTTTATCTTCAATAATTTGAGATGAATCCGCAATTATTTGACTTGTATTATCCAATGAATCAACAATCAATTTTTTTTCCAAAGAAAGTTTCATTTCAATTTCCTCCAGAGTAGATTCAAGGTTTTCAGGAATATTAGGAGTCATAGCATACTCTGGTTGTAAATCATTAGATGGAATAAATAAAAAATAAAAACTTGAAGAAATAGCAATAATTGAAACAAATGATAAAGTTTTAAAAAAAGAAAATTGAATAACCGGTGTATTTGGTTTGCGCATTTCATTATTTATATTATTACCATCAAATGAGATTTGAATTTTAAAATTTTCTATCAATAATTTTTCATCCAAATTTAGATACTTGGCGTATGAACGAATGTGCCCAATAAGGAAAGTAACATTAATGTAACTTGGAAATTGATTATTCTCTATATCTCCCAAAAGACTTTCGGAAATTTTCAAATCTTGTGAGACTGTATTTAGATCAATTTTTTGACTTTTTCTGGCTCTCTTAAAAGATTCTCCTACAGTTTCCATAATTTAGTTATTTAATAATTAATTAATACGTTCTATTTATTACTTATTGTCTAATTTGTATACACTATGAAGAGTTTTAACAGCAAGATCAGTGTACTTTTTATCAATTAAAACACTTATTTTGATTTCAGAAGTAGAAATTGCAAGAATATTTATTAGTTTATCTGCTAAAGTTTTAAACATTTTTTCAGCCACACCTGATTGTGACATCATTCCCATTCCAATTACTGAAATTTTTGCAATATTTGAGTCAGTAGAAAGATTAGTGTAATTCAATTCATTATTATTCCTCTCTAAAGTTTTTTTGGCTAATTCGATATCTTTAGTAAGAACAGTAAAAGTCATATTAGCACTAACTCCATCTTGAGATATATTTTGTACGATCATATCAACATTAATATTATTGCTTGCCATTAAACCAAATATTTTGGCTGATATGCCTGGTTTATCGGGTATACCTGAAATAGTTATCTTAGACTCATTCTTGCTATATGAAACACCGCTAACAATCTCTTTCTCAATTAATTTATTTTCATTAACAATATAAGTACCTTCAGTATTTGTAAGAGAAGACAATACTTGCAAAGTTAAATTATTTTTCATTGCTAATTCAACCGACCGTGTTTGCAAAACCTTTGCTCCCATTGATGACATTTCTAACATTTCTTCGTAAGATACTTTGTTAATTTTCTTTGCATTTTTTTCAACATTTGGATCAGCAGTATAAACTCCTTCTACATCAGTATATATATCACAGCGTACAGCTTTTAATGAAGATGCTATTGCCACTGCGGTTGTATCTGAGCCACCTCTTCCAAGGGAGGTAATATCTCCATTAACGCTAATCCCCTGAAATCCAGTTAAAACAATAACATCATTACTTTTAAAATGATGGTAAATAGTCTCATTATTAATATTCAATATTCTGCCCTTTTCATGATTCTCATCTGTAACAATAGGAACTTGCCATCCCAGTAAAGGAAGGCTTTTAACTCCTTCCCTATTTAATATCATTGATAAAAGACCAACTGTTACTTGTTCTCCTGAAGTAATAACCAAATCTGTTTCCCGTGAAGGTTCGGAACTCACTTCTTCAACATATGATTGTAATTGATTAGTAACACCAGACATAGCCGATAAAACTACAACAATTTTATTTTTTTGAGAGTTTTCTTTAACTATTTTTGCAACATTCCTAATCTTTGATAAATTAGCAACGGACGTACCTCCAAACTTCATCACTACTATCTTCATTGACTTAATATCACTTTCAATTATTTGAGAGGCTCTTATTATTTTTACGTTAAAGTAACAAGTTTTATGAGCAATAAATCTTCAAAAAACAAAGAATTTAATCATTTTTCCAAAATTGCAAAAGAATGGTGGCTCCCCAATGGTAAGTTTAAAATATTACATGAAATCACACCTTTAAGAATAAAATATATACTAAAAATGATTAATCAAAAAAAAATTAAGGATCTTAAAATACTAGATTTGGGTTGTGGCGGTGGCCTTACTTGCGAGCCTCTTGCTAGACTAAAAGCTAAAGTAACTGGTATTGACTTTGTGCGACAAAATATCGAAGTAGCTAAAAATCATGCAATAATATCAAAATTAAAAATTAACTACATTCATGATGATCTTGATTCACTTAAAATTAAAAAAAAATTTGACATAATACTTTTACTAGAAATATTAGAGCATCTGGATAATTGGAAGTCTACGATTCCAAAAATAAAGAATATATTAAAGCCTGAAGGATTGCTTATTATTTCTTCCATAAATAAAACGTCACTTTCAAAAATTTTTGCTATTTTTTTAGCAGAAAATATATTGAAATGGGTTCCAAAAAATACACATGATTACGATAAATTCATTACACCTAATGAATTATCAGAAATATTATGTGAAAATAATTTTAATGTACTGGATACAACAGGAATAAACTATAATCCTTTATCAAAACAATGGAAATTAAATAAAAATATTTATCCAATTAATTATTTTTCTACTGCTAAATTAAGTTAGTTAATTTTTTTTGTTGAAGACCATGGCAAAGGTGCTACTCTTATATCCTCATCAAAAAGTTCCTTCGTTTGCTCTAATGTTGCTTCACCATAAATAGGTCTTTCATCTATTTCACCATACTTCATTTTTTTTGCCTCTTCAGTAAAATTATCACCAACATAATCAAAATTTTTCTCAATAATTTTTTTATATTTCTTGATATCATTTACCATAGCTTTTTTTAATCTAGGTGTTTTTTTAATATTACTTTTAGAAGATAAATTAGGGGTCATTAAAGATTTTGTAACGGATAAACTGTTACAGCTTGGACAATTGATTAATTTTTTTCTTTTTTGTTCTTGAAAATCAGAAGAACTATCAAACCATCCTTCAAACTCAATTTCACACGTTGAACAAATTAAATTAAAAACTATCACGTAATATAATATTATATCAAACTTTTAAATTTCAATATTAATATTAGAAGTATCTCTAATATTTACAATCTTTAAAATTAGGCTATCTTTTATTATTTTTTCACTAATAAATGTATTTTTGCTTAAAACCATGCCTGTATTTGGAAATAAGCTTAATGAATGCAACTCATTTTCTTTATGATTCTGATAAATATCAAGAGATATAAAACCTTGCAAAACAACATTTAATAAGTCATTTATGCATTCATTTTTCATCTTTGAGAGAGATTCTTGGTACTGTTGGATAGTAATAACTAAATTATTCTCACCATATGTTTTATTAAGTTCTGTATAAGTTTCGTTAGAAATATTATCAAAAGAACTAAAATCATTTTCTTTTAAAGAGTCAATTAGAAAAAATTTCAATTTTTCTAAATAATTTACACCAATAATTTTATCATTAATTTTATTGTTGCAATTAGATATTATGCTATCAATTTCTACAATTAAATGTTCCATAATAAGATATTACACTTAATATGAAATATGATCAATTAAGTGTTAATAAATTTATGAACGATAATCTCCGTTAATTCTGACATATTCATGCGTTAAATCAGAGGCATATACCGTTCTCTTAAAATTTCCAATACCTAGATCTAGGTTAATTTGAATGACTTTGTTTCTCATATAAATATCTAATTTTTTAATATTAATTTTATTGAACATCTGACCATTGCAAGCAACAAGTAATTTTCCAAATTTTAATTTTATCTTATTTTGATTAACTTTAGAATCTGCCTTTCCAACAGCCATAATTATACGTCCCCAATTGGCATCTTGTCCCGCTATTGCCGTTTTGACCAATTGCGAATTAGCTATAGAAAAAGCAACGGAGGATGCCTGCTGATAATTTTTAGCTCTTGATACATTAATTTCCATTAATTTTGATATCCCTTCACCATCAGACACCACTTGGAGAGCCAGCTGAAACATTACATCTTTCAAAGTTTTAGAGATTTTTTTTATATCAGTTTCCTTGACTACTTTCTTATCTTTAGGATTAACTGTAGAAAATAACATTATTGTATCACTTGTTGAAGTATCTCCATCAACACTAATCGAATTAAAACTAGTCTCAAGATGTGAATGTAATAAATTTTTTAAAACATTTTTTGAAACATTTGCTTCAATAAAAATGTACGCTAACAATGTACCCATATTAGGAGCGATCATTCCTGACCCTTTGGCAAAACCAAAAATACGGATATTTTTTGAGCCAATTCTAATTTTTTTCATTATTGTTTTTGGAAAGGTATCTGTAGTCATAATTGCCTTTGCAGCAGACAGTAAGTCTTTGTTATTGGAATCTTTTACGAGGGGGAATTTATTGATGATTTTTATTGCATCTAATTGCTCACCAATTACACCTGTTGAAGAAACTAATATTTGTTCAATAGAACAATTAAATTTTATTGCTGCCCTCTTTACATAGTTATCAATAACTTTAATGCCTCTCATTCCTGTATGGGCATTTGCATTACCTGAATTAACAATCAAAATTTTACAAAAACCTTTGTTGTTTTTTTTATCCCAGATAAGAGGTGCTGAAGGAGTAGATGTCTTTGAATACGCAGCCGCAACTGGAACTGAGCTATCAAAAACTACAATTAATAAATCCTCTCGTTTTTTTTTAAAACCTGCGTGAAATGTATAAAATTTAACATGAGTCGAGGTTAAATTTTTAATTATTGGAAATTTGAAAATAGAGAAAGTTTTTTTGGTATGATATAATCTTTCATTACTTGAAAGGCTTAAATCCTTGGTAGATCTATTTTTGACCATGTGATAACAGCCCCATATCATAAAAATGTTAAATTTTGTAAACAAACTATTTGGATCTGCTAGCAAAAGACAGATTAAAACTTATTCTAAAACAATAGAGTCCATAAATAGTTTTGAAGAAAAATTAATTAATTTATCAAATCAAGAGTTACAGGACAAAACTGAATATTTTAAAAACCTTATTAAAGGAGGCTCATCTCTTGATGATCTTTTAATTGAAGTATTTGCGGTCGTTAGAGAGGCTGCCAAGAGAACAATTAGCTTAAGACATTTTGATGTGCAATTAATTGGTGGAATAGTTTTGCATAAAGGAATGATTGCCGAGATGAAAACAGGTGAGGGCAAAACACTTGCGGCTACACTTGCTGCCTATCTAAATTCATTATCTGGAGATCCAGTGCATATTGTTACGGTTAATGATTATCTTGCAGACAGAGACTCCCATTGGATGGGTGAAATATATAAATTTTTAGGTTTAACAGTGGGTTGTGTCACATCAAAAACAGAAGAAGTAGATAAAGTAAAACAATACAATTGCGATATTATTTACGCAACAAATAATGAAATTGGATTTGATTATTTGCGTGATAATCTAAAAAATAACTATGAATCTCTATGCTTTAAAAAAGAAGGATTTGCAATTGTTGATGAGGTTGATAGTATTTTAATAGATGAAGCCCGCACTCCTTTAGTAATCTCTGGCCAATCTGACAATTCCGTTGATATATATCCCAAAATCAACTCCATCGTTAAATTTCTTAAAGATGAAGATTTTGAAATTAATGAAGAAAGTAAATCAGTTCTTCTATCTAGTAACGGAATGGAGGTTACTGAAAGATTATTGCTGAAAAATAATTTGATAAAAGGCGGCACATTGCAAGATCTTGATAATATGGGACTGAACCATAATATTATTCAGGGATTAAGAGCTCACCATTTATTTATAAGGGATAAAGATTATATTATTAAAGATAAATCTGTTGTTATTATCGATGATTTATCAGGAAGGCCAATGGAAGGCCGCAGATATGGTGATGGTTTACATCAGGCCATTGAGGCAAAAGAAGGTTTGGTGATTCAAAGAGAAAATCAAACGATAGCCTCAGTAACTTATCAAAATTTTTTTCGCACATATAAAAAATTAAGTGGAATGACGGGTACGGCAACCACGGAAGCTGCAGAATTTGAAGGTATTTATAATTTGCAAGTTGTTGAAATCCCTCCCAATCTTCCTGTCAATCGCAATGATCGAGAAGATCAAATTTATATGACAAAAAAAGAAAAATATGATGCTGTCCTGCAATTAGTTCTTGAACGTCACCAAATTAAACAACCCATATTAATCGGCACTACCTCTGTAGATAATTCTGAAATTTTATCCAAACTGCTATTAAAAAATAATATCAAACACAATGTGCTTAATGCAAAAGTCCATGATCAGGAAGCGGAAACAATCCTACAAGCAGGAATGCCTGGTAATGTCACTATCTCTACCAACATGGCTGGAAGGGGAACAGATATTAAGTTAGGCGGCGATGATAATCTGAGTGCAAAAAATAAAGAAATATCAATTAAAGCTGGAGGTCTATTGGTTATAGGCACTGAAAGACATGAAAGCCGTCGCATTGATAACCAATTGCGAGGACGATCAGGAAGGCAGGGAGATATTGGTGAAAGTGTATTTTTTCTATCATTAGAAGATGATTTGATGAGGATTTTTGGATCTAAAACTCTTGAAAATGTCTTGTCAAAGCTAGGCGTTAAAGAGGGAGAAGTCATTACTCACTCTCTTATAACCAAAGCTTTAGAGAGGGCGCAACAAAAAGTTGAATCTCATAATTATGATATCAGAAAACAAATTTTGAAATTTGATGATATTCTTAATGATCAAAGAAAAATTATCTACAAAAACAGAAAAGAAATTTTAGCCACCAATGATCAATCGGATATTGTTCAAGATATAATTACTGATTTTGTTAGTGATATCATTCTGGAATGCATACCCCCAAAAAAATATAGCCATGAGTGGAATGCTCCTCTTCTACAAAAGAAAGTCAAAGATACTTTTTTTATTAATTTACCAATTGAAAACTGGTTTAATGAAGATGGAGTAGATGAAGAAGAAATTAAAAAAAGAATTTTAGATCAAGTAAATCAAAAATATGAAGAAAAAAGAAATAAATATTCTAAAGAATTGCTCTCTTTTGCAGAAAAAAGAGTAATGTTGTTTCAAATAGATAAGAATTGGAGGGAACACTTAGCGGCAATGGATACTTTAAGAAGTAGTGTTAATTTGAGGGCTATGGGAGGTAAGGATCCTTTTTATGAGTATAAAAAAGAATCTTTTGATTATTTTAATCAAATGCTATCTGAGCAGGATGAAAAAGTTCTTAAAACACTTTTCAACTTGGAATTAATAGCATCCAATGAAGATAGAACTGTTGTAAAAAAAATTGATCCTAAAAATATTGTTACAAAAAAAATAGGTCGCAATGAGCCATGCCCTTGTGGCTCAGGTAAGAAATACAAAACTTGTCATGGTAATTAATTATTTGAAGTAATATTCAAAAATTTTTCATTACGTTTTAAAACCAAATTATCAAGAGAAATACTTTTTAATGCGTCTAATTTTTTTAAAATAATTTTCTTAACGATTTCAAATTGTTGATTAGAAAATCTATGTGCCCCTCCAGCTACTTCTGGAATTATCTCATCAACAATACCTAAACGTAAACAATCATCAGCTGTTAATTTTAATGCTTCTGCTGCTTGTCGAACAAAATCAGGGCTGCGCCATAATATAGAAGAACATCCTTCCGGTGAAATTACTGAATATATTGAATTTTCCAACATAAGAATTTTATCTGCAGTTGCTATTGCAATAGCTCCCCCTGACCCTCCTTCACCAATAATTACAGTTATTATAGGTGTTTTCACTTTTAAACATGTAGCAATTGAAGAAGCAATAGACTCTGACTGTCCTCGTTCTTCAGCTTCTTTGCCTGGAAAAGCTCCAGCCGTATCAACAAAAGTAACTATGGGAAGATTAAGCTTCTCTGCCAAATACATAATGCGTTGAGCCTTTCGATAGCCTTCAGGTTTTGCCATTCCAAAATTATGTCTGATACGAGTTTCCATTGAACTTCCTTTTTCATTACCTATTATTAAAACAGATTGATCTATTATTTTTCCCATTCCACAAACAATAGCAGCATCTTCACCAAATTTTTTGTCTCCAGACAAAGGGATAAAATTAGAGAAAATATTATTAATATAATCTGTGGTATGTGGTCTATCAGGATGTCTGGCAATTTGAACTTTTTGCCATGAATTTAAATTGGAATAAATTTTTGTAATAATATTTTTTTTTTCTATATTTAATTTATCAATTGTCTTACTATTCTCGGCATCATCACTATCTTGTAACTCTTTGATCTTGTAGTCTATCTGTTCAACAGCTTTTTCGAAATCAAAATATTTAATCATTAAATAATTTTACTTTGTTCTAAAATTTCCATGATAATATCATTTAAAAGAAATCCATCTTTATACTCTTGAAGTGCAATTATAATCAAACGTAAATGTTCAGGATGAAGTTCAGTCCAATTTTTACCGTCAAGAGATACAAGAATTGATAACAATAATTCCGCATGATTATTATTTTTAATACAATCTCTTATATTATTCATTATATATGCAGAAGGTAAGAACCTTAGTTCATCAATTTTTCTATTCAAATTAAAAGGATTTTGATCTCTATTATTCAAAAGAGAAAATACCACAAATAGTATTTCATTTTTAAGAGCATTGGTTTGATCATTATTATTGATAGAAATCTTTTCCATATTTTGTAAATTTTTTAATAAAATATCAATAAATTGTGATGATTCATCAACTTTAAATAAATTTAATAATAATACTGCTGATTGTAGTTTTTGTAAATTTGTTAAATCTTCAGAATAATTTTCCGAAAATAATAACCATTTTTCAGCTTTATCGATATTGTCACTACGCACATACGCTTTAACAACTTCAGCTCCGTATTCAGATAATTCATTAGAAGGTTCAATTGTATCAAGACCCTTTTGTGATAATGAATATGCTATTAACTCTAAATTATTTTTTTCTGCAAATTTCCAGAAACTCAAAATTGCTTCTAATCTATTAACTGGCAACAGTTGAATATTACTCAATTGATAATAATAAGCCATTCCCATCTCAATATTACCATTAGTTATTGATACAACACTTGATGGATCGTTTAATTCTTCAGAGCTAAAATCAACGATTTGGTATAAAGCTGCCAAACTATCAGTTTTAAGAATGCCATTGTTGTATGCAGCATGAGCAGCTTTTAAGCGCAATTCAATATCAGTTGAGCTACTTAAAATAATTGGCATTGATAAATT
>Ga0208747_1000223_pt1 | contig 16928 bp, 15 predicted proteins | sample Knorr_S7_td_AAIW_FD_185597 | JGI IMG/M metagenome (GOLD analysis project Ga0208747, IMG submission 185597) | Marine microbial communities from Southern Atlantic Ocean transect - Knorr_S7_td_AAIW_ad_750m_LV_A (SPAdes) (version 2) | ecosystem: Environmental > Aquatic > Marine > Oceanic | place...
CGGCACGGGCAAAGCCACCAGCGATCCTGACCTGGGTATAATCAGCCTGGGCGTAGAAGCCCTAGCCGATTCGGCGGCCGAGGCCCGCGGATTGGCGGCCGAGGCCATCGACCGTACGATTTCCTCACTCAGAGGCAACAACGTTGATGACCGGGACATGCAAACTAGTCAATTCAGCATCAGCCCCCGGTACGATAATCAGGAAGTGACCAGGTGCATCGGGTGCCGGGTGGAGTTCGAACGGGTTTTGACCGGGTACCAGGTAAACAACACCCTGACGGTCAAGGTCCGTGACCTAGACGACATGGGTGGCATCATCGACGGCGCCACCAAGGCCGCCGGTAACCTGGTCCGAATCAACCGGGCCAGCTTCACCATCGAAGACACGAAGCCTCTCCAGAACGAGGCCCGGGAAGAAGCCATAGCCGAGATGCTGACCAAAGCCAACGCCATGGCCGAGCTGGCCGGGGTTGAACTGGGCAAGCTGGTCTTCCTGACAGAGTCTGGCAGCGGCGTGCCCCAGTCGTTCTCCAGAATCGAGTCCGTTGGCACCCGCGCATTCGCCAGTGACCAGCCCACCAGTATCTTGGCCGGCGAGTTGGATGTGAACGTGAACGTGCAGGGAGTCTTCGCCATCGCCCCCTAGTACGATATGAAGCAGAGGGCAATGAATTTCATTCAGGGTGAGACTTCGCCCTGTTGTTATGCTTTACGACTCCCCCTCAAACCGAGTGGTTCTTACTTGCGGGGCAATTATAGGGTTGTTAGAATCCTGCTACCCGGAGCCGTCGTTTTTGAGGCTCCGATGACCGAACGCAAAACCTGCGATCAACGGGAGCGATATGGTCTTAAGCGACCGAACCATCAAAGAAGAACTGGCCACGGGGCGCATCGTCATATCGCCCCTGGACCCGGATGACATCCAACCGGCGAGCGTCGACCTCCATCTGGACAGTAGTATCCTTGTCTTCGCCAACTCCCGCCGTCCCTACATCGACGTCAAAGAGGGCTTGGAAGACCTGACCCAGATGGTGACGATTCAAGAAGACAGCCCTTTCATACTTCACCCCGGCGAATTTGTTCTAGGCAGCACACTCGAGAACATCGAACTGCCTGAGGACCTGGTCGCCCGCCTAGAAGGGAAAAGTAGCCTGGGGCGCATCGGTCTGGTGATCCACTCCACTGCTGGGTTCGTAGATCCCGGTTGGAAGGGCCATCTGACTCTGGAGTTGAGCAACCTGGCCCGGTTACCAATCACCCTATACCGCGGCATGAAGATCGGGCAGATCTCGTACCTGCGTCTCTCGACCCCTGCCGACCGGCTCTATGGCTCCGAATCCCTAGGCAGCAAGTACCAGGGACAGACCGTGCCCACCGCCAGCCGGTTCCACCAGGATTTCGGGAAACCGGACCCCCCACAGGCGTCTTGACCCAGATCATGGGCCACATGCAAAGGGCCGTTGAGCTGGCCCAAGAGGTTGTGGGGTCCACCAGCCCCAATCCCGCGGTCGGCGCGGTGCTGGTCAAAGACGGGGTTGAGATCGGGACCGGCACCACCCAACCGCCAGGGCAAGATCATGCCGAAATAGTTGCCCTGAAACAGGCCTCGGATCAGGCCCGAGGCGCCACCCTCTACACCACTTTGGAACCATGTTGCACCTGGGGCCGCACCCCACCGTGCACCAAAGCTATCATCACTGCCGGCATCACCGAAGTCCATTACGCTGTCATCGACCCCAACCCTGATGTATCCGGCAAAGGGAGAGACGAACTGGCTGCCGCCGGCATCGTGGTTGTGGAGGAAAAGTCTGAAGGTGCCCGGGAGCTCTACGAGGCGTTCGCTAAGCAGATCACCACCGGCACACCTTTCGTCACCGTCAAGTACGCCATGACGCTCGATGGCAAGATCGCCACCCACACCGGTGACTCCAAGTGGGTCACCGGCCCAGAGGCCAGGGGATTCGTGCAGCAGATGCGCCGGGTCTGCGACGCCATATTGGTGGGCGTGAACACAGCGCTGACCGACGACCCGTATCTGACCGCCCGCGACGATGACGGTACGCCCTTGGAACGCCAACCGCTGCGGGTTGTGCTGGACAGTGTCTGCCATACCCCAGTCAAATCTATGATGTTCAACCAGCCAGGGTCCACGCTCATCGCCACCACGCAAGCCGCCCCCGATGAACGGATACTGGCTCTGGAACAGGCAGGCGCTGAAGTGGCGGTGCTGCCCTCCGGGGAAGACCGGCGCGTGGACCTGCGGGCCTTGCTCAGCCACCTTGGTTCCCGGGGCGTGGTGAATCTGTTGGTGGAAGGCGGTGGCTCGGTGCATGGGGCGTTCTTCGACATGGGTCTGGTGGACAAGGTCTACGCCTTCGTCGCCCCAGTGATCGTCGGCGGCGAGACTTCTCTTTCGCCGGTTGAAGGCTCAGGGATTGTCATGATGGCCGACGCATGGACGTTGACCGGCACACGCACCGAGCAAATTGGCCCGGATTGGCTCATAATAGGGTATCCAACAAGGAAATCGTCTGTTACGGACTCCTTTGACAGGGACAATGGAACGGACAATCTGGAAATCGAATAGCCTTTAAGTGAACTGCAAAAAGTGTTTACCGGAATCGTAGAAGAAGTGGGCGTTGTCGCAAAGATCAGTGATAAAGCCATGACCGTTCAGGCTTCAAAGATCACCGCGGATTTGAAGCTGGGTGACAGCATTGCGGTAAACGGAGCGTGTCTTACCGCCATCGATTTCAGCCGGAGTGAATTCTCCGTGGACATGTCGCCGGAGACCATGCGGCGGACCTCCCTGGGACAGCTTTCAGCAGGCGGACCGGTGAACCTGGAGCGGGCGCTGTTGGCCAGCGACCGGATGGGTGGCCACATCGTGCAGGGCCATGTGGACGGGACCGGGCGCGTTATGTCCACCAAGCAAGAAGGCGATTCCATAATCTTTCGCATCAGAGTTCCGAAACGCCTGTATCGCTATATCGTTGAGAAGGGTTTTGTCGCGGTTGACGGTATCAGTTTGACCGTGGTAAAAAGAGGTGCCTCATCGTTCACCTTGGCTGTGATACCATACACGCTGGGTAATACTAATTTGGCTTCATTATCTGTTGGTGATCGGGTGAACCTAGAGGCCGACATTCTGGCAAAGTATGTAGAGAGTCTTCTGGACCGTTGATCCAGGGCCGAAGACTAGGGGTCTTAAGGAATAAAAAATGCCTCTGTGCAGTCTCGAAGAAGGGCTTGAAGAACTAAAAGCGGGCCGGTTCCTCATCGTTGTCGATGACGAGAACCGTGAGAACGAAGGTGACCTAGTGATGGCCGCCGAGATGGTGACTCCCGAGGCTGTTAACTTCGTCGTAACCCACGCCCGTGGCCTCCTTTGTATGCCCATAATCGGAGAGCGGCTGGATGAGCTTCAGATGCCTCTGATGATCTCAGCCAACGGCTCAGATAAGAACCAGACTGCATTTACCGTGTCTGTGGACTACAACGTAAACACCACCACCGGTATCTCTGCCGGAGACCGCGCGGCCACCATTCTGGCCATGCTGGACCCGGCCGCCAAGCCTGAAGAATTCACCCGTCCCGGACATCTTTTCCCGCTGCGGTACCATCCCGGCGGAGTGCTGGCCCGGGCCGGTCACACAGAAGCCGCGGTTGACCTCTGTGAGATGGTGGGCTTGTACCCCGCCGGCATCGTCTGCGAGATCATGGCTGAAGACGGCTCTATGTCCCGCCTTCCTGAGTTGGAACGGTTCGCCGACGAGCACTGTCTCAAGATTCTCAGCATCGCCCAGATCATCGCCCAGCGCCGCCGCACCGAGCGTTTGATCGAGCGCGTGGCCGAGGCCCGCCTCCCGACCCGCTACGGCCCATTTCAAGCGATCGCTTACAAGAGCCACGTGGACACCGGCGAGCACATCGCCTTGACTATCGGCGAGTGGACCGAAGACGAGCCTGTCTTGGTCCGCATACACAGCGAATGCCTCACCGGTGATGTCTTCGGCAGCATGCGATGCGACTGCGGTGAGCAGATCGACCTGGCGCTGCAGCAGATCTCGCAAGAGGGGAACGGTATCTTCCTCTACATGCGCCAAGAAGGCCGAGGCATCGGTCTCCACAACAAGATCAAGGCCTACTCTCTGCAGGACCAAGGCCTGGACACTGTGGAAGCCAACGAAACCTTGGGATTCGAGCCTGACCTACGTCATTACGGCGTGGGCGCGCAGATCCTCCGGGACTTGGGAGTGCGCAAACTAAACCTGCTGACTAACAATCCCAAGAAAGTGGCTGGCCTCTCAGGCTTCGATCTGGAGATCGTAGACCGCATCCCCGTAGAGGCAGAAGTAACCGACGAGAACCGGACCTATATGACGACCAAGAAAGCCCGCATGGGGCACATTCTCGGCAACTGTTAGATTTCAGTCTTCCAACAACCAACAAAAAAGCCCGCCTTTTAGGCGGGCTTTTTAATTTTGCCCTGCTGGAAAATTTTCGGAGTGGTTAACGTCGGCGCGAGTTTCTAACCCGCCCGTGCTACTCCTAAACCAATCCCATCCACGACAACAAAATCGTCAAGAGATTGCCTAACTCAGCGACGTTCTCGTTCCGGCGATCGCCGTAACCGAGAAAACGGGCAGGTTGGGAACCTGCCCCTACGGGACCCGGTTATCCAAGTGAAAGCTAGAATCCATGCCGGTAGGTTTAGCCAATCGTCATCCCGTGGGACTTTTCTGGAACCCAGCTTATCAGGATGACGGTGAGATATGACTTCTCTCTGGCGCCGATGATCCAAGGGGCTGGGGGTCCGGCATTATTTCCCTACCTTGGACATTAAAAAAGCTTCGATGAATCTATCGATATCTCCTGCTAATACCGCATCCGGGTTCGTGCTCTGCAGGTTAGTGCGGTGGTCTTTTACCGACTTATATGGGTGGAGCACGTAGCTGCGAATTTGGCTGCCCCATTCGGCGGCTTTGCGTTCCCCGCGCATACCCTCAACTTCTTTGGCCTTTTCCTCTGCCTGCCGTGCCAATAGTCTGGCCTTGAGGATCCTGATGGCGTACTCCCGGTTCTGATGCTGGGAACGCTCATTCTGGCAGGAGACCACGATGCCGGTGGGGACGTGGGTCAACCGCACGGCCGAAGCCACTTTCTGCACGTTCTGGCCGCCCGGCCCGCTGGATCGGAAGGTGTCCATCTTGATGTCTTCCGAGCGTATCTCCACTTCCGGATCGTCCTCGGAAGTCGGCAGGATATCGACCCGGGCGAAAGATGTCTGGCGCAAATTATTGGGGTCGTAAGGAGAAAGGCGCACCAAACGGTGCACGCCCTGCTCTGCGATCAGGTATCCGAAGGCATGGGGTCCGCCGATCTCCAATGTCGCGCCCCGCAGCCCGGCTTCCTCCCCGTAGGACAGGTCCATCACATCACAGGGCCGCTTACCGGCCTCCGCCCATTGGACGTACATAGACATCAGCATCTCCGCCCAGTCCTGGGCGTCAGTGCCGCCGGCGCCGGCGATGATGGTGACAATGGCAGACCGGTCATCGTAGGTACCAGAGAGGGTGAGGTTGATTTCTTCGCGGGCCAGGGCTTGGGTCAGTTCTTCGCCCTCGGATTCCAATTGTGCTTGAAGAGGAGGATCGTTCTCGGCTAAAGCGAGCTCGGTCAATTCCACCAAATTGTGGGAGCGTGATTCCAGGTCCCGCCATAAGGTAACGGTGTCCCTCAGGCGGCCCAGTTGCTGCATATTCCGCTGCGCGGTCTGGTGGTCGTCCCAGTAGCCCGGTTCGGCCGCCTCGCGCTCCATGACGCTTATAGCGTCTTCTTTACCGGCCAGGTCAAAGACGCTCCACCACCGACATGATCTTTTCATTGAGGGTCGATAGATGTTGTCTCAGTTGCTCCATGGTCCGGTATATTCTCCAGTTGGTTTCGTGGTGGCTTAAAACCAGATAGGCGCGAATGCACGCACCTTTACTGCTCCAATTATAGCATCAGGCCGCCATATAACCCCAGCCGTTCTAGTCCCTTCCAGGGTTAATTTTTAGCCAAGGCCAAGCTTGTCTGAGAGCCAGGATATCTGTATCTGGGCATGCTCGTGGCCACCGCCTTCGGACGCACCGTGGTAGACGCGGAGGTCGCAGTCGGGAATCTTATCCGCCAGTTCTTCGCCAAATTTCAAAGGGCAAGAGCCGGTGTCGTTTATGCCCACGCTGAGCAGGACCGGCGCGGTGATCTTGCCAGCCAGCGTGATGGGATCTAGGTCGGCAGTGTTACGTTTCACAACGTCCCGGCGGGCGGGGTACAACCGCATGTAGTCGTCCAACTCCGCCAACGGGTAAGCCAACCCAGGCTGCAGCGAGGCTGGGTTGCCCAAGGCCATTGGGGTGTTGGCGGCGACTGCATGAATGTCTTCGCGGCGGGCGGCAACAGCCAGAGCCAGCGCCCCACCAAGACCCGCCCCCATAAAAGCAACTGGGCCAAGTTCGGCCTGTTCCTGCCCGGTAAGGGCATCCATCGACCGGAGGGCATCGGCGAATACCCGGCGCATCACATAGGACTCCAGGTCTTCGATTCCCTCGGTCAACAGCCCTGGATATTTGGCCTGAAAGACTTGGTCGCTCTGTCGTTGGCCCCGGTAGGTGGGGTTCATGACCACGGCCTGCTCGCGAAGGGAAGTGTAGACGAGGTCATGTACGCTGCCGTAGTCGGGCATCCGGACTATGGCCGGGAATGGGCCGTCGCCGTGGGGAACCGACAGCCAGGCGAAGAGCCGGTAGCCGTCGGCCGATGTGTAGCGCACCTGGAAGACGTCCCAATCGGGTTGGGAGTAAAAATCGTCACGGTGCAGGCGAACATCGACAGAGAGTTCCGCCAGGACGGCCTCGGTCTCCCGCCAGAACAGGTTGGCTGCGATGGTCATATCCCGACCGCCGTCAGGCCGATTTGGCCCTCCAACCAGGCCCTTTCCTGGCCCGGATAATCATGGGCATTGCCGTGTCCCGAATTCGGGAACAGCCAGAGTTCCTTGTGGCTGGTTAACGCCCGGTAGGCTGCGTAGCTGGTCTCGGGCGGGCAGACTTCATCGTCCAAGGCGATTCCGACAACCATGGGGCACTTGATCCGGGGGGCGAAATTCACAGCGTCGAAGTACCTCAGGGTTTCCAACATCTGCTCTACTTCTTCTGGATAGGCCCTGGCGTAGCAAGCCAGCTCGTCGTAGGGGTACGACCGCAACAGGGACATGGCTTCGGGGTAACAGCATAAAAATGGATATCCTGCAACTCCCGCTTTGATCTCGGGGCGCAAAGCTGAAGTTATCAGGGTTAGTCCTCCGCCCTGGCTGCTGCCGCAGGCGTAGATCCGGTCAGAGTCTATCTCTGGCCGGGACCGCAAAAAATCGACGCCCCGCACGCAGTCGGAGATGACACCCCGGTAACCGTAGTTCTCTTTGCTCTCCAGCCCCGATGTGAGCAAACCGGGGTATCCGGGGTTGAACTCCGAGCTGCTCTTTAGCTTGCCCCGCACCGCCACCGACAGCACGGCCACCCCCTTCTTGGCCCAGTCGCGGCGCACCGGCGGTTCCGATTTGTAACCGGGGAAATTAATGACGGCCGGAAACAATCCGTCTCCCTGGGTTGGCAGGCTGTACCAGGCCGAAATTTCCAGGCCACCCAGGCTCAGATAGGTAACGTTGAAGACATGGACATCGTCGTTGCTTCGAAGTGGCTCGGCAGTAATCACCGGCTTGAGAGAAATTCCTGAAAGTTGCTCCAGGGTGCCGTCCCAGAATTCGTCGAAGTCGTCCGGGCAGGTTACCTGGGTCTCGAATTCCTGAAGGTCTTGTTCAGTGGCCATAAGTTCTCCAAACTCACTGTGGTTGGCTCGTCATTATAGCCGAGGCGTAGGAATGAGTGTAGCCCGAGAACCCCAGCCGCATCTAATAACGCAAGGAAGATTGGCATTCCCAACTCAGAACAGGTTATCCTGACGCTAGACGGTATTAGATGGATTTTAAGACTTGATCCAGGAAACATTCATCGTAATTTCCCTGGCCTTGGGGGCCTACGTCGTGGGCTCTGTTCCAACCGCCTACATCCTGGTCAGGTGGATGGAGGGGGAAGACATCCGGGACTTTGGCAGCCGCAACGTAGGGGCATTGAACGCCTACAACCGGACGGGCGCATGGGCCGGGCTTTTGGTGTTGCTGGTGGACACGGCGAAGGGTGTGCTGGCCGTGGCGGCGCCCCGGCTGTTGGGCGTTGATCCGTGGGTCTTGTTCATCACCACTCCGTTGGTGGTCGCGGGCCACAACTGGCCGGTGTTCTTGAATTTCCGGGGTGGCAAGGGCGCGGCGGCCATCTTCGGCATCTCTTTGGTTATCGCCCCCTGGCTCACCATAATTACCGCCGGACCCAGTATCTTGGTGATGCTGTTGCTTCGGAATGTTGTCCTTGGAGCCGCATTTGGCTTCATATTGTTGAATACCCTGCTCTGGGTCACTGGGCAGGGCGCTGAGCAGGTGGGACTCTGTCTGCTGCTGACCCTGTTGGTCACCGGGACCTATGTCCTGAACGTGCGCGACCATATCTTCGCCTCCATAAATGCCCGGCGGTGGCGGCAACTGTTCTTGGACCTGGCGGGCTAGCTGTAAAAAACCAACCCACATCTCGGCGAAGCGCCACACCGCGTAAGATATAATTGCCAGCGCGGTATTTTTCGCCCCCCAGATTCCCAGTCCTTAACCCCTAGAGTAGGTGCGATGTTAGAACACGGCTTCCTAGAAACCCAGGGCGTTGACGAGGCCGAGGCCCGCCGTAACGCCATGCGGCATTCGGCCGCCCACGTGATGGCCGACGCTGTCCTGAAACTATTCCCAGAAGCCAAGATGGGAATCGGCCCGCCCATCCAAGACGGGTTCTATTACGACTTTGAGGTCTCCCGGCCCTTCACTCCGGAAGACCTAGAAGAGATCGAGAAACTGATGAGGGAGACCATCAGCGGAGGCTTCCCCTTCCAGCGGGAAGACCTCAGCCGGGCCGACGCCGAGACCATGTTTTCCGACCAGCCCTACAAGATCGAGCTGATCGAAGGACTGCCCGAGGACGCGGTCATCTCCATCTACCGGCACGACGAGTTTGTCGACCTATGCCAAGGTCCCCACGTCCATGGAACGTCGGATATTCCGGCGATGAAGCTGCTCAGTGTGGCCGGAGCCTACTGGCGTGGCGACGAGAAACGCCCCATGCTCCAGCGCATCTACGGCACGGCCTTCGATTCGGAGACCGAGCTTACGGAACACCTGGAACGACTGGAAGAAGCCGAGCGCCGTGACCACCGCAGGCTAGGCCGCGAACTGAACCTGTTCAGCGTTCATGACGAGATTGGCCCGGGGCTGATCGTCTGGCATCCCAAGGGCGGCCGGGTCCGTTCCCTGGTCGAGGACTACTGGAAGGACCTCCACTACCGGCTGGGGTACGACATAGTCTACTCGCCCCACATCGGCAAATCCCAACTTTGGGAGACCAGCGGGCACTTGGATTTCTATCAAGAAAGCATGTTCGCCCCCCTGGAAGTGGACGAACAGCAATACTACCTGAAGCCGATGAACTGCCCATTCCACATTGCGATCTTCAAGAATGCGCTGCACAGCTATCGCGAACTGCCCTTGCGGTTTGCCGAGTTGGGCACCGTCTACCGTTACGAACGGAGCGGAGTATTACACGGTCTGATGCGCGTGCGCGGCTTCACCCAGGACGACGCGCATATCTTCTGCACGCCAGACCAAGTGGAAGACGAGATCGGCGGTGTCTTGGAACTGACCTTCGAACTGTTGGACGCCTTTGGATTCCAGGATTACTCCATCGCCCTATCAACCCGGCCCGAGAAATACGTGGGCGAACTGGACATGTGGGAACACGCCACGAAATCGCTGCAGGGCGCTTTGGAGAAGCGTGAGCTCCCATTCACAGTTGATGAGGGCGGCGGCGCGTTCTACGGGCCCAAGATCGACATCAACATCACCGATGCACTGGGCCGCGCCTGGCAATGTACCACCGTCCAGTTCGACTTCAACCTGCCCCAGCGGTTTGATTTAACTTACCAAGACGCAGACGGCGGACGAAGCCAGCCCTACATGGTCCACCGGGCCATTCTGGGCTCGATGGAGCGGTTTCTGGGTGTGCTGATCGAACACTATGGCGGCGCGTTCCCGCTGTGGCTGGCCCCGGTGCAGGCCGTGCTGATACCCATCGCCGACCGACATATCGAGTACTGCGAAGAGGTGTTGGCCGAGCTGGAAGCCGCTGGGTTCCGCGCCGAGGTCGACAACCGGAACGAACGCATGAACCAGAAGATCCGCACCGCCCAGATGCAGAAGGTGCCCTATATGCTGGTGGTGGGAGACCGGGAACAGGAAGCCGGCGCAGTAGCAGTCCGCCACCGAGACGGCGAAGATCTTGGCGCCATTCCATTAGACGATTTCTTGGCCAGGTTAGGTGAGGAGTCTCAGATACCTAATAGGTCGGCGGCCTGAATAGATCCCCCACCGTGAATTCACCGGCTTCCCATAAACCTCAATCTCCAGCGCGCCGGTGCTGTCACTTGAGGAGCCCAGCAGCTCGAAACGAAGTCGCTTGGCGGTGAACTGGGTGTCGAACCGGTAGATGGTCGTGGCGTCGTTGACGGTGAACGGGCCGTATGTCTCGCCGCGGTCGGTAGTCACTTGGAACGAGTTCACCTAGGCGGTGTCGCCCATGGTCTGGGTCCAGAAACCCACCGATGTTATGTTGGTCTCCGATGCCAGTTTCACGCCGATTGGTGCGGTGTCGCCGTCGCTGGCTGACGACCACTCGGTCGGCGGGTCCCAGTCTATGGCATCGGCGGCTCCAAATGTTGAATAAATGCCGCCTTCTCCGAAATTGGAGCTCACGGCAGCTACAGACACCCCATTTCTCAGTGATGCTAAGTTGATGCCTAAACCGGTGTCGTGGGAAAATGCCGGCGATGCGAAGGGTTGGGATAGGTCAACGAGAAACCACGATAAAAACGCGACTGTTCCTCCTGATGGATTCCGATTTGGACCGATGTGGTAGGCGGTATTCCTTATCTCCGTTGGTCATCTGCAGCATACCAAAGATGTCATTCTGGTAGCCCAGATAGTAGATACCGCCTGAAAGTCGGTAGATAAACTCGGGGCCGGTGTGGGTATGAACGCTAGTCTCCCCACCCGGCGGTACCGTAACCAACACAAACACCGCCAAAGGATTTTTCGGGATGCCTTTCAGGGTTGGGCTGACAAAAACCGTCTCCACCGCCGGGTCGGCCAGAATGTAATCTGGGACGTCCAATCGTGTTTCCCAGAATGTGGACGGTCCGCCCGATGCCTCATGCACATGGTTAGACCCGGGCCTGACCGCCGCGCCTTCGCCTTGCTTCAGGGTGGAAACGATGGTTTCCTGTTAGCCGGCCGTGTAGTCCGTGTCTTCGGCGAATACTTCGGTGATGACCAGCTCGGACTTCAATCCGTGCGGTCCGCGTTCGGCGTAAACGAATGCGAAGGGGTGGTTGTGGCTCAGGATTCCCACGCTACAAGGCTGTATCGGTGGGTCATCCAGGCTTATGGCCCGGCAGGCACTTCTTCCAACTGAACCTGGGGCAGCAGGATGGCCGGGCGATGCCACCCAACGCCCCTCCGCCCATCGATATCTGTCCAGCGCCCGAAGAGCCTCCAAGCGTCGGCGCTACCGCGGGAACAGAAGAATCTCCACCTCCATAGGCCACCGAAAGAATGACGGGGGACGCGATTACGGGGGCTATAGCTTTCAGTTTTGATTTCGCCGACAATATCTCAAGTTTCATTTTAGGATTCTAGCCGCCATCGGCGGATTGCGTGTAGGTGGACCATGCCCAACAGGTTAAGCAGCGAGACCAGCCCCTATCTCTTGCAGCACGCCAACAACCCCGTAGACTGGTATCCGTGGGGCGACGAAGCCCTGCAGAGAGCCAAGGACGAAGACAAACCGATCCTGCTCAGCATCGGATACTCGGCCTGCCACTGGTGCCATGTGATGGAGCGAGAGTCATTTGAGGACGAAGCCATCGCCGCACTGATGAACGAGCATTTCGTCAGCATCAAGGTTGACCGGGAGGAGCGCCCCGACTTGGATGCCGTCTACATGGAGGCGGTGCAGATGCTGACCGGAAGCGGCGGCTGGCCGATGACCGTGTTCCTTACCCCAGACGGACGCCCATTCTACGGTGGCACCTATTTTCCGCCGGTGGACCGGCACAACATGCCAGGATTTCCCCGGTTGCTACAGTCGGTGGCGACCCTATATCACAACGATCGGAGCGAGATCGACCGGGTCACATCGCAGATCACCGAGCAGATGGGCCGGACCGGCCAAATGGCCAAGGGTGACGCGCCACTTACGGTGGAAACGTTGCATCAGGCCTATACGACTCTGGCAACCAATTTTGACTATCAGAACGGCGGCACCGGTACTGCGCCTAAGTTCCCCCAGGCCATGAACTTGGAAGTGCTGCTCCGCTACTACCGTCACGGCTACAACGACCGCGCTCTGGAAATGGTGGACCTCACTTTGGAGAAGATGGCCATGGGCGGCATCTACGACCAGATCGCCGGAGGCTTTGCCCGTTATTCCACCGATAACTACTGGCTGGTGCCACACTTCGAGAAGATGCTCTACGACAACGCCCTCCTGGCCCGGCTCTACCTACACGCCCACCAAGCCACTGCGCGTGGCATGTACCGCCGCATCGCCGAGGAGACCCTCGACTATATCCTGCGGGAGATGACCGGCCCCGAGGGCGGCTTCTACTCGGCTACCGACGCCGACAGCGAGGGTGAAGAGGGCAAGTTTTTCGTCTGGTCGCCAGCCGAGATCGAAGCCGTTCTGGGCGATGAGGCCGGCATATTCAGCGGGTTCTTCGGCGTTAGAGAGTCGGGCAATTTTGAAGGCAAGAACATCCTGAACATCAGCCAAAAAGCCTCGGAATATTCCCAGCGCCAAGGGATATCCCTGGAGCGGTTGATCGACGTGGTCCAGCGTGGAAAGTTGGCCCTCTGGGCGGAACGCGAAAAACGGGTGCACCCACTGCTGGACGACAAGGTACTGGCATCCTGGAACGGTATGATGCTCCGCAGCTTCGCCGAAGCAGGCGCCGCATTGGAGCGTCAGGATTACCTGGACGCGGCCGTCAAAAACGCCAATTTCCTACTTGAGACCATGCGCCCTGGAGGCAAACTGCTCAGGACCTACCGAGCGGGCCAGGCCAAGCTGCCCGGATACCTGGAAGACTACTCGTTCGTGGCCGATGGCCTTCTCGCTCTGTACGAGGCCACCTTCGACCAACGGTGGCTCGATGAGTCGATCAGCCTCGCCGACCGCATGATCGAGCTGTTCTGGGACGACGCTGTAGGCGGCTTCTACGATACCGGCGCAGAACACGATGAGCTCGTAGTCCGGCCTCGGGACGTCCTGGACAACGCCCAGCCTTGCGGCGGTTCGGTGGCCACGGACGTGCTCCTGAAACTGGCGGTGATCACTGGGAACGAAGATTACCGGGTGAAGGCCGCCACTCCGCTGCGCACACTGCGAGAGTTGATGGGCCGCGCCCCGGCAGGGACAGGGCATTGGATTGCCGCCTTGGACTTTTATGTGTCTTCGCCAAAGGAAGTGATAATCATCGGTCCCAGAGACGATTCGGCAACCACCGCACTGATGCAGATCGTCAATGGAGGCTTCTTCCCCAACAAAGTCTTGGTAGGCGCGGACAGCGCCGACGATGCCGGGGAATATGGTCTGCCCCTGCTGGAAGCCCGCGGTATGGTCGACGGCAAACCCACCGCCTACGTCTGCCATAACTACGCCTGCCAACTGCCTGTGACCACGCCCGAAGAATTTGCTGTGCAGTTGGAGGGTTAACACGGGTTGTACTTAAGCCGACCAACCCTTTGGTTTACACCTGTAGCCTGGTAAAATCAGCCCATAGCCCGGCAGGAGATGGTAAGTTGACGAGCACTAACAAAGACCCGATCTTGGTAGTTGTCCAATTGACCGGCGGGAACGACTACATCAACACGGTCATCCCCTACCAAGACCCGCTTTATTACGATAGCCGGAAAAAGGTGAGCGTCACCCAAGAGGAAGTCCTGCCCATCAGCGATGAGCTGGCGTTCAACCCAGCCTTCACAGCCGTTAAAGATCTTTACGACCAGGGCAAAGTGGCCGTGATTAACGGCATTGGTTACCCCGGCCCCAACCGGTCCCACTTTCGCTCCATGGACATCTGGCACACCTGCGAGCCGGAAAAGGTCGGCACCGAGGGCTGGCTGGGACGTGCCATCCGTGACCTCGACCCCAACGCCGAGAACGTGCTAACCGGAGTCAATTTCGGTCGCGGTCTGCCCCGGGCCATGGCCCTGACCGGCGTTCCTGTCGCCTCGGTAGCCGTCCTGGAGACCTACGGAGTCCTGACAGGGATAACCGGCGAACAGGAGCGGATACAAGCATTGGACCTGTTCTCTAGGATGTATTCACCAATCATGGGCACCGGTCCGGTGATGGATTACCTGGGCTCCACCGGCCTGGACGCCCTAAAGGGCGCGGACATCTTGAAAACAGTCCCGGCCCAGTACCAGTCCCGCATCGAATACAGCGACAGCATCATCGGCCGGAACCTGCAGGGCATCGCCAAGGTCCTAACCGCCAATCTGGGCACCCGAATCTTCTACACCGAGCAGCCGGGCTACGACACCCACGCCAACCAGGGGCCGCTGCACGGTATCTTATTGGACCACCTCTCCCACGCCATCAACGACTTCTACGAAGACCTCAATGAGCACAACACCGCCGACAATGTACTGATCTATCTGTTCACCGAGTTCGGACGGCGGGTGAAGGACAACGGCTCAGGCACCGACCACGGAGCAGGTGGACTGGCGCTGGCCATCGGTGACCCGGTGACGGGCGGCATCTACAGCGAGTTTCCGTCCATGCGCCCGGAAGACCTTGAAGAAGGCGACCTGAAGTACAACATCGACTTCAGGGGCGTCTACGGCACTGTTGCCGAGAAGTGGTTGGGTCTGGATGCTGCGTCTATCGTTGGCGGAAAATTCGAGCAGCTGAACTTCGTTTAACCTCTCGGAGATTAAGGACTATGCCAGAGACCGATAAACCCCTACTGGCGCACCTTCTACGCCGCGCCGGTTTTGGCTCAACCTTCCAAGAGCTGGACCGCTACTCCCAGCTAAGATACGAAGCCGTCGTTGACCAACTACTCCATCCCGAGCTACAGCCAGTTATCGAAGAAGACGTGCTGGAGCGGTACTACATCGATTGGAAAGAGAGCCGGAACATCGAAGGAGCGCTGACCGAGTCGGTCTATCGCATGAACGCCTATGCCGGAGGCCGGCCACTGCAGGAGAAGATTGCCCTGTTCTGGCACGGCGTGTTCGCCACCGGACTGGCCAAGGTCCTCCACGAAAAGACCATGCTCAACCAGATAGACCTGTTCCGCGAGCAGGGGCTGGGCAATTTCCGGGAACTTCTGGTTGGCCTGGCCAAAGACCCGGCAATGATTTTCTGGCTGGATAACAACTTCAACCACAAGGACGCCCCCAACGAGAACTGGGGTCGGGAACTGCTGGAGTTGTTCTCCCTTGGCGTGGGCATGGACGGCCAGGAGAACTTCACCGAAGACGACGTCCAATCCGCTGCCCGCGCATTCACCGGCTGGACCATCGATGACGACAACGTGACTTCATTTCCCTTCGGCAAGCTGCCTTGGCGCTTCCGGTATATTCCAGATGACCATGATGAAGAAGAGAAGACATTCCTGGGCCATACCGGCAACTTCAACGGCGAAGACATCATCGATATCATCGTCAAGCAGCCGGCCACCGCCCGGTTCATCTCCCGCCACCTCTACAACTTTTTCGTCGCTGACGATGTCCAAGTTCCTGCCTGGCAACACACGCCCTCCGGCGATCCAGAAGCCATCAAGATTTTGGAAGAGGAATATTTCCGGTCGAACTACGACATACGTTCGATGCTCGATGTTCTGTTCAATTCCGATTTTTTCAAATCGGATCGTGTTCGCTTCGCCAAGGTAAAAAGCCCGGCGGAAGTGGTGGTAGGTACGCTCCACCTGTTGGGCGATTTTAAATTTCCGAAACGGGGCATCTTCGACGTGGCCATGGGGTGCCGCTATATGGGCCAAGACCTGCTGAACCCGCCGTCGGTGGAAGGCTGGCATACCGGCGAGGAATGGATCGACAGCGGCAGCCTGGTTGAACGAATAAATTTCGTGGCAGATCAGGTCAGCGACATCCACCAACCCGGAGTTCGGGCCATGGTTGATGCGCTACTAGACCGTGCGGACGAACTGGACCCGGAGTCGGTCATCGACTCCTGCCTTGAACTGATGGGCCACATGCGGCTGCACGAAAAAAATAAAGCGCACCTAGCCGGCGAAGTCCGAGCCATGCTCGCCCAACGCAGTGCTCTCGTAGCCGGCAGTCCTGAAGACCGCCTGTTCGCGGAAAACACCGTTCTCCACACCATGAAGATGATTGGCTCCAGCCGGGAGTACCAGTTCGCATAACCATGACTACCGAGACTGAACAACCCGTTTCTACCCAAGGCTTTTACCGCTACCACGACGTGATCGGCCTGCTATCCCCGGCCGGCCCCGGATTCAGCGGCCCGGTGGCCGTTACGACCGGCCCCGACGGGATGTTGTATGTGGCCAATCGGGCCAACCCAAAACAACCGGACGGTGTGCGTGTCAGCCGGTGCACCACCGACGGCGATTACCTGGACCAGTTCGGTGTCTGGGGCGAGGGCCCCGGAGAGTTCATTTGGGTGACCGACATCGCTTTCAGCCCC
>Ga0208747_1000225_pt1 | contig 16871 bp, 18 predicted proteins | sample Knorr_S7_td_AAIW_FD_185597 | JGI IMG/M metagenome (GOLD analysis project Ga0208747, IMG submission 185597) | Marine microbial communities from Southern Atlantic Ocean transect - Knorr_S7_td_AAIW_ad_750m_LV_A (SPAdes) (version 2) | ecosystem: Environmental > Aquatic > Marine > Oceanic | place...
TCGAACGGTTTGTCTGAAATTGGATTAACAGAAGAGGAAACTTTACAGCTTGATGTTGGAGCAAACACACTGAAGGTCTTTGCCTCATCAGAAGAAGCATTAAGACCAGATATCTATGAGACCAGTTTTCTCGTAGTTGAAGGCCAAACTGAACTTCCAACCGTTCCTATTTCCGAGATAGAAGCCAGCTCTGAGGGTACATCATACACTGGCATTGTCTTGGCAATCATTGGCGCAATAATAGTTGGAATCATTGTATACATCCGAAGAAAAAGAAAAGCCTAGATTTTTTTTCCAGTAACAAATAGTGTGCCAAATTCCCTTTTCCATTTTGCCCTATGTTTTGTGTCTTTGATTTGCTTTGTAGTTGTCTTAAAGCCAGCTTCGTTGAACATCTTTTTCCATTCAGTTTTAGAACGCAAGTCCATTGGTACTTTCATAACTTTTTTCCATCTCTTGGTGAGATGATTGTCACTGTAAAAGTCGGTTCCACAGTAAAAGAAACCGCCAGCTTTGAGCATCTTGAAAACCTTAGCTAGTGTTGGTTCCATCGGTACTGAATAGTACAAGGATTCCATGGAAAAAACCACGTCAAACTTTCCGGCGTAGTTCCAGGATTCAAGGTTAGTACACGTGTATTTTTCCTTTTTGTAGATTTGTTTTGAAATTGCAATACTAATCATTTTTTTGCTTTTGTCTATTCCAACTGCCTTTTTACAGTTAGGTAATTGTGCAATTTTTCTAACAACCCACCCATTCCCACATCCAACATCCAAAAATGAGAATGGTTTGTCAAATGAAATACTATCCAAAAACTTGTTGACTGTAACACCATGCCCTTTTTCCATCTCCTCTGCTCTTCCTGTAACGGCCCACTCGTCAAACAATTTTTTAGTTTCGTCCATTATGTCACTTTTATCTTTAATTCATTATTCAACGTTTCAGTTATTATTGATGGGTATCTTGGAAAATACAGTGAGAAAAAAGATATTTGCAGTTGATATTGATGGGACAATAACCTTGAATGGTATGGGCACAATTCATCTTGGTGCATTATCTAGACTAAGAGAATTGAAGGAAGAAGGCCATTTTATAATTCCTGTAACGGGAAGATCTTCTGTAGAAGGTTATTTGTTATCAATATTTGGTGGGTTAACACATATGGCTGTTGGAGAAAATGGTGGCTGTATTACCTTCGGTGATAAAATTCAACATAAGTTACTTGGAAATAAGGGTGAATGTATTCATGCCCTTGCAACAATTCAGACAAAACTAGATGGTGAAATAAAAGAAAAACCAGTTTTCCATAGGATGACAGAGGTTGTATTAGAACGAACATTTGACATAGAAAAAGCACGAAAAATAATAAATGATGAAAATCTTAATGTTGTTTTAACTGACAGTGGTTATGCTTTTCATATTAATTCCAAAGGGGTTGATAAGGGCTCTGGATTTTTAGAAGCACTCAAAATATTAGACGCAGATTTGAATGACGCAATTGTCATAGGTGATAGTGATACTGATATTCCCTTATTCAAAATAGTGAAAAATAGCATTGCTGTTACAAATTCTACTGAAAACCTAAAAAAAATAGCTAAAATTGTTACAACCAAAAAATCAGGAGAAGGTGTCCTTGAAGGGTTAGATATGATATCATTCGAAGATGATTGATAATGGCATTTCTTAGTATACTAAACCAAGTAAAACAGCATATTTCAAAAATTATTGAAGAGAAAGGATATGATAAGGTGAATTTTGTTGTTGAGTCATCTAAAAGTGGGTTTGGTGATATCACTTGCAATATAGCATTTTTACTAGCAAAAACTCTAAAAAAAACACCACAGCAAATTGCAGAAGAGTTTGTATCTGCTTATGATACGAGTTCAGATGATCAATTAGATAGAGTTGAAGCACATCAAAGTGGCTACATTAATTTTTTTCTTGATACCAATTCATTCAACAAATCTATTTTGTCAGAATCTCAGAAGAAAAATTATGGTAGTATTGATATCGGTAATAATTCTAAGCTGATAGTAGAACACACTTCAGTTAATCCAAATAAGGCATTACATATTGGGCATCTAAGGAACGTAGTAATCGGCGATGCGGTTTCCAGAATTCTTTCGAAGGTGAATTATGATGTACAGATTTTAAATTATGTTGATGATTCTGGCCTTCAGGTAGCAGACATAATTGTTGGGTTTAAGTTTGGAGGCTTTCCAGAATCACCTCCTCTTGGAGAAAAATTTGCTAACTATTGTGGTGATACAGTTTATGTAAAGACTACTGGAAAATATGAAAATGATAAAGAACTAGAATCTAAAAGAGGTGAGATTTTAATGGAATTGGAAGATCCTGAATCTGATACTGCAAAATTTGGAAAGATAGTAACTAGAAAAGTCTTGGTTGATCAATTAGACACAGTTTGGAATCTTGGTGCAACATATAACTGCCTAAATTTTGAATCTCAAATCTTGCATTCGAAGCTCTGGGAAAAAATATTTGAACAAATGAAATCTGAAAACCTTGTACGATTTGAAGATCAAGGTGACAATGCAGGTTGTTGGGTTTTACCAATAGAAAACGAAGATGATAAAATACTTGTCAGGAGTAATGGAGTTGCTACATATGTTGCAAAGGATATACCATATGCGGCTTGGAAACTTGGTGTACTAAATGATCCATTTAACTACATTGTTTTTGCTGATGAACAAATAGATGGTAAGTTATTGTGGGAAACAACACTTGAAGAAACACAATCAGAAAAAAAATCTTTTGCCGCTAATGTGGTTATAACAGTTATTGATAACAGGCAAACTAACCTTCAAAAAATAATAACCAATCTTATGTCAAAATTTAAGCCTGGAAGTTCTTATATTCATCTTGGCTATGAGGCAGTCACCCTAAGCTCGGAAACTGCAAAACTTCTAGGTAATAAAACAGATGGTAAGGATGTGCAAATGTCAGGCAGAAAAGGTCTTTACGTTAGTGCAGATGAAATGATTCAAAAACTTGAAAAACGTATTTTTCTTGAATCAAAAGAAAGGAATGATGATCTTGATGATGAATCCTTAAAGAAAATAGCCCATAATGTTGCAATTGGAACTATAAGATATGAATTGATCAAACCTGATCTTGATAAAATTATTACCTTCGATATCAATACGTCATTAAAACTTGAAGGAGATACTTGCAGTTACATTCAATATTCATGTGTCAGAGCTGCAAGAATATTAGAAAAGGCTGACAAACAACCTGAATTTGATGTACAGTTTGACCAATTGAATAATGAATATGAAATCAATCTTATCAAACAAATTGCGCACTTTGATGTTTTTGTGAATGATGCTGCAAAAAACTATTCCCCAAAAGTTATTGCAAGATACTGCTATGATTTAGCTGTCACATTTTCCTCATTTTATGAACATGTCAAAGTCTTGAAAGCAGAAACACCTGAATTGATTAACGCAAGATTATGTCTCGTATTATCATTCAAGATGACTTTGGAAAAGGCACTTGATTTACTTGGTATCATAGCACCTGAGCGTATGTAGATAGAGTATTAAGAATTTAACCAATTGTGTAGATATATTTCAAAAATATTAGAAAATACTATTTCTAAACTTGAATTAAACATGAATCAAATATGTCTAAGTTATCCTAAACTGTTCAATTTTATGGGTTTTCTTGCTCAAGTAATATCTAATCCCCGCCTGAGATGAAGGGTTTTCATCAAATAATTTTTTGACATGTTGAAGCAACACTCGTTCACTTTTGTTTAATCTTCTATTTGATTCATATATGGAAATTACATCTAGTGACCGTAAAAGCTCAGTTCTTGAAACATGCAATAAAAGATCATCTTGCAGAGTGCTAATTCTGTCTAAAATATCACTAACTTCTTTTCTTGTTGGCTTGTAAATTACAGAGGTTTTATTTTTTGGCTTTACTTTTTTCAAATCATAAGTATTTTTTGATGTTACTAACTTAGGATCTTCAGCAAGTACGCCTGGTAAAATAGGTGAACTTGTTTGAATAATGGTCAGCTTTTTGAATAGTGGTTTTTTTAAATTTTTTAGTTCTTTTCTTGATTCTTCTAATTTGGTTTTCTGCCATTGTAAGACTGTTTCAAAATTATGTTTTCCTTCAATGCCATCACTGTATAAAATAGATTTTACAAAGACTTTGTTATCTTCCTGCCTTCGTTCTAATTGACCACTTTGTATCAGTGCATCAATTTTTTTAAAAAGATTATTTCTATTTCCACCAATCTTACGCCATAAATTTGATTTGTAAATCCAATCATGAGATGCTTGCCATATTTTATCTTCTAATTCTTGTTCGTTCAATCGGTATCATTTATGATACCTTTGGATATATACCATTTCTTCTTACTATATTCATGGTATTCAAGTCAAAAAGTATCAATTGCTTACTAGTTCCATTCTATAAGATGTCTAAATTTCATAGAAACATAGTATACTACACTGAATGTCAAACAAGATTTACTTTTTTTAATAGATGGTTAAGTGGAAAACCCAAGTGTCCTTATTGTGATTAATAATAATCACAACAACTTAGGTTTTCCAATTTACTGAGTTATAGCTGATATAAACAGGTAAGTTAATTGTATCAATCTCATAGAGATTAATGCTGGTCTAACCCCTTTGCATAAGACAAATTTGCATCAGTCAAATTTGCATCAGTCAAATTTGCATCAGTCAAATCAGCATCATTCAAATTCGCCTCGGTCAAATTCGCCTCGGTCAAATCTGCATGATATAAATTCGCACGACGCAAATTCACACGAAACAAATTCGCACCAGACAAATCCGCACGAGTCAAACTTGCATTAGACAAATTCGCACGAGTCAAATCCGCATCAGTCAAATTCGCACCACGTAAATCCGCACCACGTAAATCCGCATCGGTCAAATTCGCACCACGTAAATCCTCACCACGTAAATCCGCATCAGTCAAATCAGCCTCAGTCAAATCTGCCTTTTGCTTCTTCACTGCGTAATTGTTAGGAAATTTTTCCTTGTCCATAGAAAATTAGAATGGTGAAGTTATAGAAAAGAATTCAGTTTACTGCTTGATAATATGAGGTTAGGCCTCTAAAAATCTAGAATAAAAAATGCTATTGTCGCAACAACTAGTACAATTGTGGCAATGTAATACGTACGAATAGGATTTATCCTGTCCAATATACTAGTTATTTTCTAGTTTCTTTTATGACTTTGAAGATGACTAATCAGCTAAAACTAGATGAATTACTATATGAGCAATAATCGTTAATGTAATAATTCCTAAGATCAATTTTTTATCCAATATACTAGTTATTTTCTAGTTTCTTTTATGACTTTGAAAACACTACTAATTTTTAATTGATAAACATCTAAGAGAAGAAATTGAAAGGGAATCCAGTCCTTTCAATTACTAATCTCTCTTAGTTTAGCTATTTTATCGATCTTACGATGTCTATACAATTACTATTAAAAAATCTAACTAGGTTTTACCGAATTGATGTTTAGCAAAATTATGCTTTTCAGCCAAATGTTCTTCTTTTGGGATTTTGGTATTGCCCTGAAAATGTGGTTGGACTACAACTCCACATATTTTACATTTTGAGTTTTCAAAATATTCTTCAATATCTTTAGGGTTTTCAGTCATTTCAATTGCTCACATGTGCATTTGGTAAGTCTACTGTTCATCTTTACGGTACGTTTCAATCCACATTTTTTACAATAATGTCTCTGTGTGTTAGTCATTTCTATTCAATTTTCTCTTATCGTTCATTTTAAATCTACTTGGTAGGGATTATTCAGGTTTAGGCATGAAAAAGAATCTAATTAACTAAATTTGACATTCGATTATTACATATAATCAAATTGAGTAACTATTTTCATGGGAAAAATAAAGCAGAACAATTATGTTTTATTCTTTTACAACGATTCAAAAAAATGGCTGGTCAAAATTTCAAAAAATGACCAACTTCATACACATATCGGGGTGATAAAACATGGTGACGCGATTGGTAAGGAGTATGGTTCTAGACTTGTGACAAATAAAGACAAATACGTCTATCTTTATGAACCAACTATTCACGATTTTGTAATGAAGATACAGCATGGTACTCAGATAGTTTATCCAAAGGATTTGGGTTACATCGTTGCTAGAACTGGTCTTACTAGCGGCCAAAAAGTGGTTGAGATTGGAACCGGTAGTGGTTCATTGACATCATTTTTAGCTGGAATAGTAAAGTCACGAGGTCATGTATACACATATGATGTTGAACCAAAATTTATGCAAATTGCTGAAAAAAATATCAAAAAAGCAGGAATGTCAAAATATGTTACAATGAATAAATTTGATTTTAAGAAAGCAAAAAAGGTACCACATTCAGAAATTGATCTAGTTGTAGTTGATCTTGGAGATTCTTGGAATGTAGTTCCACAAGCACGAAAGATGTTAAAGGGTAGTGGTGGTTTTGTTGCAATTTGCCCTACAATGAATCAACTTGAAAAACTAGTATCTGTTTTAATCCAAAATGAATTTTCTGATATTGAATGTACTGAACAAATTCTTCGTCATATTGATGCACGTGAGGGAAAAACAAGACATTCATTTCGTGGAATAGGTCACACAACATATCTTGCTTATGCGAGAAAATCATTTTTCGATATAAAGCCAGTGAAAAAATCAAAACTAGTTAAGACAAAAACTGTAAGTAAAAAGAAAGTTTATTCATCAAAAAAATAAAGAGATGCGTTGTCTATAATCATTACATCAAAGCTGGTAAAAAAATTCATACCTATACGAAAATCATCCTCTAGGAAGGGAGACAACGGTAAGGTATTGGTTCTTGGTGGTAGCTACATCTATCATGGCGCACCAGCTTTATCATCGCTTGCTGCATTGAGGACAGGTGCTGATCTAGTATACACATGTGTCCCAAAAATTAACGTTCAATCCACTCGTGCAGTTTCACCCAATCTTATAGTAATTCCCTTAGCTGATTCAAAACTAACTCGTGGTGCAGTGAATAAATTATTGGGGCAAATCCCTAGAGATTTAGACTCGGCTACTATAGGTATGGGTCTTTCAATACAAGATCCTGAAGCATTGAAGCTTTTGGTTAAATCGTTACTTGATAGAGATGTTAGACTTTCACTTGATGCTTCTGCATTAGTAAATTACATCCTACCATTTTTATCTGGAAAAAATGTAATTGTCACTCCGCACCCAGGCGAGTTCAAAAGGTTGTTTGGTGAGGTTCCTCCAGAATCAAAAAAGCCTCGTATAGCAATGGTTGAAAAATTTGCAAAGGAACATTCAGTTACAATTATTCTAAAGGGCTCAACTGATATAATTTCTAACGGTACTACCACATATCTTAATCCAAAAAATATTCCCGCAATGACGGTTGGTGGAACAGGTGATATTCTTTCAGGCATCATAGCTGGAATTCTTGCACAAAATAGAGATGCACTTGAATCTGCAGTTATTGCCACATACTTTAATGGACTTGCAGGGAAGATGACTCAAAGGAAATTTGGGACACATATGACTGCAACAGATTTACTTGATGTTTTACCCAATGTCATGAAATCATTTGATAAAATAAAATGAACATAAAAAAAGTTCTTCAACATGTTGACAAAAATATGAATACACTTGTCAATGATCTCTGTATTTTAATACAACAGCCAAGTGTTTCAGCTAAAAATCAGGGAATCAAAAAATGTGCAAACCTTGTAAAAAACACATTAAAAAAATCAGGCATAAAAGCTGAAATTTTGAGTACAAAAAACTATCCACCTATTGTTTATGGTGAGATAAAATCAAAGAATAACCCACACAAAACTTTGTTATTTTATAATCATTATGATGTTCAGCCAGTAGAACCAATTGAACTTTGGAATAATGATCCATTTAGTGGAAAGATAAATGGGAATAAAATCTATGGAAGAGGATCATCTGATGATAAAGGGGAAATGATTACACGCATAAAGGCTGTTGAATCATTTCTAAAAGAAACTGGAGATGTTCCTTGTAATGTAAAATTTGTTATAGAGGGTGAAGAAGAAACAGGAAGTGCACATATAGAGCAATATCTAAAAAAATATAAGAAAAAATTTTCTTGTGATGGAATAATTTGGGAATTCGGTCATGTTGATAATAAAGACAGACCAATCATCGATCTTGGAATGAAGGGTTTGTTGTATGTTGAGTTATCGTTACGAGAGTCTAATATGGATTCTCATTCAAGTTTGGCAGTTTTGATTGAAAATCCTGCTTGGCGTTTAATTGATGCATTGAAAACACTTCGTGATCCTTCTGGTAAAATTTTGATAAAAAATTGGTATAATGAAGTAAAGCCATTAAGTAACGAAGATATCAAAATCTTGAAATCTTTTCCATTTAATGAGGTTGAATTCAAAAAGGAATTTGGAATTAAGCAATTTTTAGGAAACAAGAAGGGACTTATGATAAAAAAATCACTTGCAGCGGAGCCAACTTGTAACATAGCGGGTATTGTTTCTGGTTATCACGCTGAGGGTGCAAAAACTGTAATTCCAGCGGAGGCACGTGTAAAAATTGATTTTAGACTTGTACCAAATATGGATCCAAAAAAGCAAGAAATTAGATTAAGAAAACACCTAAAATCTAACGGTTTTGGAGATATCAAAATTAAAGTATATCACGGTGAAGCGGCCGCAAGGACTGATTCGAAACATCCATTTGTTTCTCATGTTACATCTGCAGCCAGTAAGTCATTCGGGAAATACATACTGAGTGTTTCGAGTGCCGGAACTGGTCCTATGCATTCATTTACTAAAATATTGAATGCTCCTGCTATTGCTATTGGGTCTACGCATGTTTTTTCACGTATTCATTCTCCCAATGAATATACACGCATAGATCTATTAAAAAAGGCTACAAAATGTATGTGTATTATACTAGAAAACTTTTCCAAATCTAGATGAGGTTTTAAAAAACCTTCTCATAATGACTTTTATTCTCCTCTAAAACTCCTTGATTTATGACTGCAATGTATATGCCAGGTGCTACCGCTGTGGGTATTACGTATAATGATGGAGTAGTATTTGCAAGTGAGCGTAGAATTGCTTATGGAAATTTTCTTGTCAGTAAAACAACGAAAAAAACTTTTGTAATAACTGATAAGGTGGGTGCTACTTGTGCTGGATTAGTGGCAGATATGCAGATTCTTTCATTGCAAGTATCTGCACTAGCTAAAATTAGGAAAATGGAGATCAAACGAGATGTTCCACCAAATACAGTAGCAAAAATGATGTCTAACATGATGTACGAACGTAGATTTTTTCCATTATTAACACAAGTAATTGTAGGAGGATTGGTTGACAAACCAATCCTATACACTTTGGATCCTTTGGGCTCTGTATTACCTGATGAGTATGCGGCAGTTGGAACAGGAGCTGAAATGGCACTAGGTGTATTGGATCCACAATATAAAAAACAGATGAATGAAGAAGAAGCAATCAGTCTTGCTGTAAAGGCTGTTCGCTCTGCAAGTCTAAGAGATTCAGCGAGTGGTGATGGTATTGACGTTCTAATAATCAATAAAAATGGTGTAAAAGAAGTATCAGAAAAAATTCTTGCTACAAGCTAAGTTCTTTTCCAATCTCCCAAAAATTATCAGAAATATAGTGTATATTTTTTATCACTTCACCTTTTTTAGCTTCTTTTAATTCATCACTTGACATTTTTGCAATCCCTACAGCTAAAAATTTTTGTTGTGATTCTTCTATCACACACACTATGTCTCCCTTCTTAAAATCTGAAAACTCTTTGATGCCAGGTCTCATTATATTGGCTCCCTTACATACAAATTGAATTGCACCCATATCAACCACTACACTAGGAAATTTTTTCAAAATGGTTGTTTCACTCAAAAAGGGTAAAATATTATTCCCAACCATTATGGCAGCAATATCAGTACCCGTAATGATTATTTCATTATCTGTTATATAGTGAAATCTGACATTCTTTTGTTTGGATAATTTTACATTCCATTGTGAATTGATCTGCTCAAGTATTTCAGCAGTTTTGCTTTTTGAAATTAGATTTGATTTCAAATCTTTACAATCTCATTTCTTATATCAATTAAATCACGCAAGATTGAACTTGCAGTTTCAATACCTCCTGCACCTTTACCTATGATAGTTTGAGTTCCTGAATGTTCAGAAGTAAAAGATATTGCATTTAGTGTTCCACTAACACATAATGGGTTATCAAATGGAAGTTCTTTTGGCTTAACTATTAATCCATTATCACAAGATGCAATTAATTTTATTGCAGAATTATTGGCTGCAGCCTTTCTTATATCATCACTATCAATTTTTCGTATACCTATACGTTTTATTTCAGGCATAGTTACTTTCATACCCATGATCCAATTTGCTAAAATCACAAGTTTAGCGGCAGCATCAAGTCCATCAAGATCTAAGGATTCATCAGCCTCAACATAACCTCTCTTTTTGGCATCATTCAATGCATCATTGAATGACATTCCATTTGTCATATTAGTTAGAATGTAGTTAGTCGTTCCATTTAGTATACCATCAAATGAAATAATCCGTTCACCCTTCAAACTATTTTTTGCATAGTCTAAAATTGGTGTACCACCACCAACTGTTCCGCTGAAACGAAAAATAACATGGTTATAGGTAGCCAGTTCCATCAATGAAGGAAATGCAAGTGCAAGTGGACCCTTGTTTACTGAAATTACATGCATTCCATGTTTCATGGCATTAATAATATGTGACATGCCAGGTTCTGCATCCTTATAGTTACTAGCAGTTGTTTCAATCACGACTTCAGCCTCCAATTCATTTATCATTTGAATTCCAGAAACATTATTTTTTGTATTAGAATATTTTCTTACTGAACCATATTTTTTTTTGATTTGAATCAATCTAGTAACATCAAGGCCGGATACATCAACTGCACTGCCCTTGCTATCAAAAACTCCTATAATTCTAGGTTTCAGTCCATATCTTGCATACAAGTCTTCTGCACGTGATTCCAGAAGCTTGGCTAAACTTTGGCCAACAACACCAAAACCACATAGTATTATTCTCATAATATCATACCTCCTATGGATTATTTAGTCTAACTTATCTAAATCTAATGAAACGGAGTTTATACAATATCTAAGATTAGTTGGTTGAGGCCCATCATTAAATACATGTCCTAAATGAGCACCACAATTCTTGCAGTTAACCTCGATTCTAATCATGCCAAAATTTGTATCTTCTATACATTCGATGTTCTTTTTATCGATGGGATCAAAAAAACTTGGCCATCCAGTACCAGAATCAAATTTTGTATCAGATGAAAAAAGTTTTGTTCCACAGCATGAACAATTATAAGTTCCATTATCTTTACAGTCACAGTAAATCCCCGTGAACGCTTGTTCAGTTCCTTTTTTTCTACAGACCTCAAACTGTTCAGGCGTTAATTGTGTTTTCCAGCTTTCATCTGTTTTTGTTATTTTATACGTCATGTTTTTTTTCGTTTCTCTTCTGTACGTTTTTCTGATTCAAACCGTTCTAGTTCATATTGATTTAAATCAACAAATTTTATAATTTTAGAAAGTGTTGGATGTTTTTGATTTATGGATCTATACATTTTTTGTGCAACCTTTCTATAATCAATATGTCCTTGTGGAACTGTCCGTAACTCAATCAAATGTGTAGCTTCTCTTAAATTTAGTTTCATATAATATGGATAATTATATGCAAAATTAACAATGTATTGTGCTTGCTCAGGCATTTTTACTCTAATTTTTTGAAAAACATTTTTTGTTCTTTTCATACAATCAACAAATTCTTTTTCAATTCCTAACTCGATAATTTCATTTGGTGTATGATAACCATGGTCAGTAGACAGTAACTGTCTTTCAAGTGTTAATGCTCTATGTCTATGAAAATCTCTGAACATTCCATAATTGGTAACCAAGTCAAATGTATAGTAAGTCATCTCAAACGCTCTAGGTGGCCTATGTCTCCTATTTTTTCTGATTTGTGCAAAATCATTTATGATTTGTGCTTTCTGTCTTTTGCTGATTTTTTTAATATTTTTTTTAATCTGTAAGAATTGGATGCCAGAAGATTGCTCATAAATTAATGCAGAAATAACACTATCTAACGCGCTTGATTCAGTATCAGATTCTACTAGTTTAACAGTACTTCCCTGAACAGGTTTTCCTTTTGCATATTTTTTTCCTAGTTTTATCGAGTTTTTTCTGATATTATGAAGATATTTCTGTAAAACTTTACCATATTTGTCATTGGCACGCCCAACAAATGATTTGATGGTTGTATCCAGCTGACCCTTCATTGCCAAAGCCAAATTTCTTTCTTCTGTAAGATTTGAACTAAGCAATATTGATAAGAGATATTCAAATGCACGGCCATTTCCAGTGATACCAACATTGGTCAAAGTTGATGCTGGTAATAAACTTCTTAATGCATCAAGTGCTTTTGCTTTTGTTGCTGCATTGTAAATCCTCTGTGCAGACTTTATACTATCAATGTTGGTAAGTTTATGAAAACTTTTTTCATTACCATCATGATCCTTAAATTTATAATTATCAACAGGATCATTTTCTCGAATTAATTTTAACATCGGTTCTATATTTTTTTTATATAATTCAAAATCAAAATTACATGCTTGAAGATAATCATCAGCATAACGTGATTTGATTATGTCTGGGTCATGATAAAATTTGTATTTACCATTAATTTTTTTATCCCAGGATACATATCTTGATGATTTTTCTAAGTAAGAAAATCCAATTCTACGATCCTCAATTTTTTTGACTGCAATATTTGATAATCCTTCAATTGCAATTTGTGCTCCTCCAAGTTCAGCAACAGAATCATCTCCATATTCTAAAAGAACTTTTGTATAAAATTCCTCCCCACGATTTTGATTTTTTAAAAATTCATCAAGAAAAACTTTTCTCATATTTTTATCAGTTCTACTATATCGTGACATCAATGCACCACGATCAACTTGTCTCGGTGTGATTATTGCAAATACTGATCTATCTACATTTGAAAAATGTTTTAGAAGTTCCTTTTTTTCACTTTTTGAAAATTTTTCTTGCAATGATTCATACAAACTTGTGATTGTAATAAATTATATCGGATCAAAAATATGAGTATTTTTTGATCGCAACGACATAATCATTATTTACGTATATTTTACGTATTCTAATTTTTATTTGCTCGATTAATCTGAATTAAATCTGATGGTTTTGATTGTTGAGATTCTGTTTGTTGGGCTTTTGTATTCCATCTAATTAATACTTCTTTGAAATTATTTGCATCAGTTTCATTTTCTGTATACATCAATGTTGTTACCCATCTACCTTTACCAGCTGGACCACCAATAGAATTCATCCAGAAATTATCTGGTAATGTTTTCATAGCTTTATTGTCTGGGTCTCGGCTGAGGTCTACCCATTTTTTTGCAACAAACATCAGGATTTGATTCAGTTCTTCTTTTTCAATCATTTACCAATTTGACTGTATATCACTGATTTTAAAATTATGATCTAATCACTCAGTCATATTTAGTTAATTTCTTCTTACAAAAACGAGTAACCATTTTTACATTGTCTTGGTTATATGCCTCCTGATATCATTATACATGACTCATGACATATCCACTATAATCGGTAAACATGTAAAAGACATGTATGGTTCACACTTTGGCAAAATTCTTGGTACGATGACAGATATTGATGGAAGTATTCAGACTGTGGGTGTTGATTGTGGCGCAGATGGATTAAAAGAAATTCCATATGATCAATTAGTATTACAAGGCGGTATTGTTATTCATATACCAAAATGGAGACTTGATGCTCAAAAAATCTTACGAGAAAAAAGTTTAACTCTTAAACGTTTGAAGGCATTAAACATTATAGTATCAGATAATGATGAAATGAAATCAGATGCAGAATTAGTCCATCAAACATACAAATCAAAATTACATAATTTAGATGAGATTGAAGAAAAAATAAAGTTAAAACTCACATTGCGTTTAGAAGAAATAGAAGAGCAAGAAAAATCAATCAAGGTTATTTTATTTGATGCCAAAGTACAATTCAAAAGTGGTGAATTATCAGAACCAACATTTGAATCCATACGAAAACACACACATAACATTCTTGAACGTTTATCTCATGAAAGGACTGAAGTAACTAATATACAAAGTCGTATTAATGATCTTTCGTTAGAATGTTTAGATGCAATACAAGAACCCAAAGCAATGATTCAGGAATCAGCTATGTCTTATCTTGATTCTAACACTGGCACTGTAATTGAATCATCTATACCTAATCCACCAAATGATGATACTGAATCACCTGGTACTATATCACCAACAGCTCATGAAAATCCTGATAATAGAAATAATGATGACCCTGATTGGTTATCTAGAATGCAATCCCAGTAATCATTTATCTTTAACATTTAGATACTAACTTTCTTTATTTGTTAGTAGTTGAAAACAGATTCTTATGAAATTAATTTAGGGAATTTTGATAATGACATTAGAAATAAAGCTGAATCCAACGCTATCACATTTTGGGCTGAACAGGCTAGAAAAATATCTTGGTTTAAAGAATGGGACCAAACACTTGATTGGAAACCTCCTTTTGCGAAATGGTTTGTTGGTGGTAAAATCAATGCATCATTCAATACACTGGATATACATCAAAATGATAAATCCTCAAAGACAGCAATCTTTTGGGAAGGCGAAGATGGTAGCAGTAGAATAATTTCATATTCAGAGTTATTCACAGAAGTCAAAAAATTCTCAAATGTATTGAAGTCTTTAGGCGTAAAAAGTGGTGACAGAGTGACTATTTACCTACCAATGGTGCCAGAATTAATAATATCTATGCTTGCATGTGCAAGGATAGGTGCTATACACGTAGTAGTTTTTTCTGGATTTAGTACAATATCATTAAAGGGTCGTGTTGAAGATTCACAATCCAAGGTTATAATCACCGCAGATGGTGGTTATCGTAAGGGAAAAATAATCAATCTGAAAGAAATCGTAGACGAAAATGCCGCGATCGTAGATTCAGTTGAACATGTGATTGTTTTAGAAAGAACCAAGAATAAAATTACAATAAATAAAAAAGATAAGTTTTGGACGGATTTGATGACAAACGCATCAGATGTATGTAGTCCTGAAGAGTTAGATAGTAATCATCCACTTTACATACTTTATACCTCAGGTACAACTGGAAAACCTAAAGGTGTGTTACATGGAATTGGTGGATACCTAACGCATATTTATTCAACATACAAATGGGCATTTGATATCAAAGATGACGACATTTATTTTTGTACAGCTGATATAGGTTGGGTTACTGGACATAGTTATGTTGCTTATGGTCCACTTTTACATGGTGCAACACAAGTTATGTATGAAGGGGCACCTGATTATCCTAAACCATCTAGAATATGGGAAATAATTCAAAAATATAACGTAAGTATATTTTATACAACACCTACTGCACTGAGAATGTTCATGAAGTTTGGTGATCACATACCAGATTCGTTTGATCTATCAACATTACGTTTGCTTGGCACAGTAGGCGAACCAATTAATCCTGAAGTTTGGAAATGGTACTTTGACGTTATTGGTAAAAAGAAATGTCCTGTTATTGATACATGGTGGCAAACAGAAACTGGAGGAATGATGATTACTTCGCTTCCAGGATTGGAATCAATTGTATTAAAACCTGGCTCTGCAACAAAACCAATTCCAGGTGTTGATATAGCAGTAGTTGATGAAAATGGAAACGAAACACCCCCAAATACAAAAGGGTTATTGGTAATAAGAAATCCATGGCCTGGGATGTTACTTGGTTTATGGAAGGATGATAAAAAATACACTGATGTTTATTGGTCAAAGTTTGATGGTATGTACTACCCTGGTGATTATGCTATAAAAGATTCAGATGGTTATTTTTGGTTACTCGGTAGAGCCGATGATATACTCAAGATTGCTGGTCATAGAATAGGTACCGCAGAACTTGAAAGTAGTCTTGTCTCACATAATGATGTAATTGAAGCGGCCGTATGCGGTATACCTGATGAAATTAAGGGTGAATCAATCATAGCATTTGTTATTTTGAAAGAAAATTGTACAAATTCACAGGAAAAATTATTGATTGAATTAAGGAATGTTGTACGCAATGAAATAGGCGCAATTGCTACGCCACAGCAATTCTATTTTGTTACCAAACTACCAAAGACACGTAGTGGTAAAATTATGAGAAGATTACTAAAATCTATTGTATGTGGAGAAAAAATTGGTGATATAAGCACATTAGAAGACGAAACATCTGTTAATGAAGTACAATCAGCATTTAACGATCAAACACTATCATCATGAAAAAAGAAAATTAGTGCTATTTATGACTAAATACTACTGAGTAATTTTTCAATAGCTTGACTAGCATTTACCATACCATTTTTTTTTGCATACTCAACTATACTTTGATATTGTTTACTAGAAAAACAAATTGGCATTGTTCGTTTTTGCATATACTGATAGTTTCATTTAATCTTAATATCCTTTCCTATAAAATTTCACAAAGTATTTCATAGATTGTTTAGTACAATCTGTATGGTAAGAAAGCGCCAGATCTTGGTGATTGGAAATAATGATAATGGATGTACACCAGAAGTAGAAAAACTTGCATATGATATGGGTTCTAAGATTGCAAAATCTAATTCAGTTTTGATAACTGGTGGTCTTGGTGGGGTAATGCGTGCAGCATCTCGTGGTGCACATGA
>Ga0208747_1000227_pt1 | contig 16802 bp, 14 predicted proteins | sample Knorr_S7_td_AAIW_FD_185597 | JGI IMG/M metagenome (GOLD analysis project Ga0208747, IMG submission 185597) | Marine microbial communities from Southern Atlantic Ocean transect - Knorr_S7_td_AAIW_ad_750m_LV_A (SPAdes) (version 2) | ecosystem: Environmental > Aquatic > Marine > Oceanic | place...
TGAGAAAAAATTTTCTAATAAGATATTAGATTTAGTGGGACCAGAAATCATAAAATTTGAAGATTTTGTTAAATATTTTGTTAAAAATAAAAAAACAAAGATACAAAAAATTAATTTAGAAAGTATATATCATGACGCATTACATAATCCAAAAAGCATCTATGATTTAGATAGTCTCAATCTTTTGATTGGAGATTATACTGGCAATCTAAAGCAACTTCAAAAAACATCCAATGTAAAACTAAGAACAATTAAAGATATTTTATAATCCAGCGGCCTTTCTTAGATCTTCAGCTTTGTCCGTCTTTTCCCAGCTAAACTCTGGCTCGTTTCTGCCAAAATGACCATAACCTGCGGTCTTTTTGTAGATTGGTCTTTTTAGATCTAAATGGGAAACTATCGAGGCTGGCTTCATATCAAAGTGTGAGTTTAGAATTTTTTCAATTTCCTCTTCAGGTATTTTATTTGTTTCAAATGTGTTAACCATCAATGATAATGGTTGACAAACTCCTATAGCATAAGCAATCTGTACTTCACATCTATCAGCAAGACCTGCAGCCACAAGATTTTTTGCAACATATCTGCACATATAACATGCAGATCTATCTACCTTTGATGGATCCTTTCCAGAAAATGCTCCACCGCCATGTCTTCCCATTCCCCCATAGGAATCAACAATAATTTTTCTACCCGTAAGTCCAGCATCGCCGTGTGGTCCTCCAATTTCAAATTTTCCGGTTGGATTTACATGAATTACAATCTCCTCATGCCACCAATTTCCACAGACAGGTTTTATCACTTTATCAATAATCTCCTTTCTAATTTCCTCATTTGATATTTCAGGATCATGCTGAGTTGAAATTACAATGGTTTGAACCCTTTGAGGCTTATCATCTACATATTCAACAGAAACTTGAGACTTACCGTCTGGTCTTACCCATGCTAATTCTTTTGATTTTCTAACATCAGCAAGTTTTTTGGTAAGCTTGTGAGCCAGTGATATTGGTAATGGCATAAGCTCATCAGTTTCGTTTGTAGCATATCCAAACATCAAACCCTGATCTCCCGCTCCTTGTTCCTTTTGTGTTTGCGATACTGTTACTCCTTGAGAAATATTTGGGCTTTGTGGATCTATCTTTACAAGAACTTCGCAAGTTTTTGCATCAAATTTCAATGCAGCGTCATCATAACCAATTTCCGCAATTGTATCTCTTACAACTTTTTCAATGTCAAATTTTCCTTTTGATGTAACCTCACCAGCAACTGTGACAAAATTTGTTGTTACAAGCGTCTCTACCGCTACCCTAGAATCTGGATCCTGACGAAGAAATTCGTCTAATATTGCATCAGAAATATGGTCGCATACCTTATCTGGGTGACCTTCAGTTACTGATTCTGATGTGAAAATATAGTTTTTTGCCATTTATTAAAACAGATTAAAATTCATTTTCTAACTTGATAAATAATACATTGTTTCCTCGTACAATAACCCTTCCAAACTTTCCAACAACTTTTCCTTGATTTAGTTCTTCAGCATCAGTCATTATCAAATTCATATAAGAATCAACATTTTCCATTTTTCCTCTGTATTCCACTCCAGATTTTAGTGTGACTATAACATCTTTTTTAGTATTTTTTTGTAATACAGTTAATGGTCTTTTTGATGTTGTTGTCTGTGACATAAATAATTCTCGCTTGTGTGATTTCCTTGTTTACCAAAATAAAAGCCTTGCCTATTTTAGCAATTATGAAATATGTTTAATTTTTACTGCAAGTACTAAGAGTATGATTTCAACGGGATTACAAAAATTAGATACCTGCCTTGGTGGTGGATTAAAAGAAGGTCTGATAACTGACATTTTTGGTCAAAATGCTACAGGTAAATCACAACTTGCTTTTCAAATTTGTATTAATGCTTTAAAAAGTGGAAAAGAAGTGCTATTCGAAGATACAACAGGTGGGTTCAGACCAGAAAGATTAGTTGAAATGATCGGATCGCAGAACATGGATTTAAAAATACTTGATAAAATTAAGATTGCAAGAATCACTGATAGCATACAACAAATTCAGTATTTGTCAAAAATACCAATTGATAATTTTTCATTAATTATAATAGATAATGTAAGTGATCTATTTTCATTTGAATATTCAAAAAAAAATAATTTTCTTGAAAAACATCTTTCTTTTATGAGATACATGTATGATTTATCTAGAATTTCCATAACAACTAGAATTCCTATAGTGGTTACGAATATTGTCAGAAATGCTGATGATAATGAAATAGAAAATTTAGAAAAATCAATAAGCATGTATTCTCATGTCAAAATAAAACTTTCAAAAATCAACCATGAGTACACGTGCCAAATAATTTCACCGTTTAACAGCCAAAAAATTTCCTATGTTATATCTACTGGTGGTCTAACTAATCCATCTTAATTTATTTAACACAGAAAAACTATTAGATATCTTATGGAAAAATTAGATCAAAAGATATCGGAGAAAACTCAAACTGAAACTTTTCTACAGGAAAAATTTCGCTTATTAGGATTTAAACAATTTACAAATATTCAGAAGAAAGCAGTACCCATTGTTTCTCAAAAAAAGAATTCATTGATAATTGCACCAACTGGTTCTGGGAAAACTGAATGTATAGTAATTCCTATTTTTTCATTAATAAAAAAAACGAAGCAACAAGGAAAGATTAAGGTACTTTATGTTACACCATTAAGAGCACTCAACCGAGATGTCTTTCGTAGAATAATCAGGTACGCAGAATATGATGATCTTACAATTCAGGTAAGGCATGGTGATACATCACAATCACTTAGAAAAAAAATTTCAAATTCTCCACCTGACATATTAATTACTACGCCCGAAACGCTTGTCATCTTACTTACCCAAAAGAAATATCTGATTGCACTTGCTGAATTAGAATGGGTTATCATCGATGAGATACATGAGCTTCTAGCAAGTGAACGAGGTTCTCAACTTTCATTAAGTCTAGAACGTCTTCAACTCAACGCAAACCAAAAAATTATACGGATTGGATTATCCGCTACGATTGGAAATATTGATGATGCTGCGCAATTTCTTGTAGGAACAAACAAACCATGTGCAATAATTCAAGATGAATCAGTTAGAAATTATGATGTTGAGGTAAAATTTGTCAATGGTTCTATTTCCGAGGTCGCTGATTCGGTCATTAATTATGTGGAAAAATTAAACTTTGACTCCCCAATTCTCTTGTTTACTAATACCAGAGGCGAATCGGAATTTTTGGCATCAATATTGAGGGACAAGACAATGATGAATATTGAACTACATCATGGGTCTTTATCAAAGCAAGTCAGAGAAGAAACTGAAAGCATACTACGAAGTGGAAGAAAGGGAATAGTAGTTTGCACATCATCTCTTGAATTGGGTTTGGACATAGGATCTGTAGATCTTGTCATTCATTATGGCTCACCACGTCAAGTATCAAAACTAGTACAGAGAATAGGAAGAAGTAGACATACAAGAAATTCTTCTGCCAAGGGATTAATTATTACAAATAACAGCGATGATGAGTTCGAAACAACAGCAATCCTTGATAGGGTAAAAAATAATTCAATAGAAAAACAAAATATCCATGATGAATCTTTTGATGTCCTAGCTCATCATTTAGTTGGATTATCAATGCAAATAGGTGAAGTATCAATAGATTTTGCACATAAGATAATCACACAAGCATATCCTTTTAGAAATTTAACATTAGATGATTTATGTGATGTTTTAGAAATTTTACACTCAATTAGTAGACCAATTTTATTTTTTGATAAACCAAAAATGAAATTTTGGAAAAAAGGAAATTCTTTTAGATATTATTTTGAAAATCTCTCAACCATTCCAGATATTTTAAAATTCAAAGTTTTTGATTCAGTAGGGAAAAAACTCATTGGATCATTAGATCAAAGATTTGTTGGAGATTTTGGTGAACAAGGAAATATTTTTGTTCTTCGTGGATTGCAATGGAGAATTTTGAATGTTGATGAGAAGTCATTGCAAGTTAATGTTGAACCTATTAAAAGTGGAGGAAAAAAAGTTCCATATTGGGAGGGTGAAAACATCCCAGTTGATTTTGCTACAGCACAAAAAGTTGGTTTGCTTAGAAAAAAAGTAAGAGATGGTTCATTATCAATGATTAACCAAACAATTTCTAATCTTGATTTTGATGTTACACCTGATGAGAAAACAATTGTAGTTGAATCATTAAGAACAGAAGGTACAGTTGTAATCCATGCATGTTTTGGTACAAGGATAAATTCAACTTTAGCAACTATACTTTCATCACTTCTATCATCCGTACTAGGTTACACTGTAGAATCACGTTCAGATGCATATAGAATTGTTTTAACATCTAATTCGCGAATACATAAAAAAATATTTGTTGAGGCATTAATTGAAAAATTTGATATAAATGATGTTGTTTCTGCATCACTTACAGGCACACATAATATTAATTGGAGAACGTGGTGTGTTGCAAAAAAATTTGGTATGGTAGAACGTGGATCTATTTATGATAGAAAAACTGGGCATTTTATTTATGAGCAGTACCAAACCACGCCTCTTGTTAAAGAAGCATTACGTGAGCTATTCCATGATAAATTTGATCTGTTAGGCACAGATAAAATCTTGACCCTAATCAAAAATAATGAAATACAAATTGAATGGATAGATGTTACCAAATTTTCAAAATTGGCAGAACCACTTTTAGATCATACTACAAAATATTATTCATCACCAGCAAATGTGGATAAAGCAATACTTGATGAGGTAAAAAAGCGCTTACTAAAAACTAAACATCGTCTAATTTGTGCTCGTTGTGGTAAATGGCAATTAGCTATAGTTACAGGAGAATTTGAGAAAAGACCAAAAAAACTGATCTGTAAATATTGTAAGGGAAGACAAATTACTGCCACTTATTATTCCGACTATGATTTGGTGAAAATAATTCAGAAAAACCATAAATCCAAGAAACTTTCATTGGAAGAAAATCATAAATTTAAACGGGCTTGGAAGGTTGCTTCATTAATTGAAACATTTGGTAATAATGCAATCACTGTTTTATCAGGCTATGGAGTAGGTGCTGATACAGCAGCACGTATTCTAAGAAATATGGTTGATGAGGAGTATATGTATAAACAGATTTACGAAGCTGAAAGACAGTATGTAATGACTAGGGGTTTTTGGGATGATTAAATTTTTTATTAACAGTTGAAGATGGAGTCAAAAATAACTCAGTTCTACCTTCAAGACCAGCCTTTGCATTAACACTGGTGACAGAAATTACCTCACCTCTTGATAATCCATCTAAAAGTTTAGCTTGATTTCTCCAACCCTTAATCCAGATCTGTCCAGTAGTATCTTCTACAAACATTTCACCTAATGAAATTGTTTCTCCAGCTTTTGTCTGCACATCTCGTCTTTCTGGTTCCTTCAAAATTATTGCTTCAACACAGTATTCATTTCCAGATTTAATCTCAGAAATTTTTGTCCTTAGATCTGATAATGTAGAAAGTGTTCCATCATCTTCAATATTTCTTACTAATGAGCCAGAGTCAATTGTCAGAGAATTTCCATAAACTTGTGATGGCATACATTCTACAACATCACCAATATTGATGGGCTCTAACATATTTACGGAATCAGATACATAAACCATATTTTTCTTATCATTAATTCCCAAGGCGATAGTTTTTCCTTGCTCATTTTTAGTTTTTGCGACGATACGAAGAATAACAGGCTCAATCTCATTACTCCCTTCAACTTTAACCATTGTTCCATCGTTTCCGTGAATCTCAAGACCTTGATTTCCCATTTTTGTTCTCACACCCAAAAGTAGAACTTTTGAATCTTGAGAAACAACTTTAGGCAAAGATGTTTCATCTTTTCCCCACAGTATTACTTTTGTTGAAGCATCATTGTTTCCCTTTAAACTCATTTTCAGTGCCTTTGCTGGGTCTCCACGTTTGTTGGTAAATTCTAATGTACTTACATTACCATCTATTTTACCAGAAACCACTAAATTATTTTGGTCCTGTTTAATTTCACTCGAGTCAACAGCTAGAGCATCAATGGAACGAATTTTACTTTCTTGATTTATTGGTTCTATATCAGAACCTGAACCAATATTTATCGTTGGACTTCCATTAAGATCTGATTTTACATAAGCCTTGATTATCTTAACTAAATCACCAGGTTTCAAATTTTCAATTCCGGGAAGATTAGCTTTATCATCCCAAAGCTTTACACTTGCTGTAGAATCATTATCATACACAGTAATTGTTCTTAGTAAGAAAGAGGAGCCATCCTTTCTAGAAAATTCCTTTGTAGGGGAAATATTCAACACTCTTCCTTCCAACGATATCTCTTTAGCACCAACATAAAGATCCTTGAGCCCAACCTCTAGCTTAGTAGATTGTGTCAATGAAATTCCTAGGTCAGATGCAATTAGGAATAGGGCTCCTTGGTTAGTTAAGTATCCCGCACCTATCTTTTGCGTTTTTTGATCGATCAACCCTTCTAAATTTTCTCTAGTTAACTCAGGTTTTTGTTTTAGTATATTTTCTATTATTTCTTCAAACTCAGACATGCCAGTCACTAATTTTACTTTTTAATCTCTTATTAACATATATGGCGAGTTAGAGAATTTTAAGAAATATGAAATCAATTCTAGCAAGATCCCTTTTCAAATCATATGATGGTATAAACGCAGTAGATGGTATAGATCTTGATGTTGATGAGGGGCAAATTTTTGGTTTTTTAGGACCAAATGGAGCAGGCAAATCTACTGTGATTAAAATGCTAACCACATTAATTCAGCCAACAGGTGGTGAAATCACAGTTCTAAAAATTAATGCTATGAAGGAACCATTAAAGATAAGAAAAAAGATCGGTGTGGTTTTGCAGCAACCCAGTTATGAGCCAACACTTTCTGTGGAAAAATCTCTAGATAAGTATGGTATGATGTGGAATATAGATAAAAAAACTAGGAAGGCTAGAACCGAAGAACTGTTAACTGCTTTTAATCTGGCAGAAATTAGAAAGAAGAGAAATGAAGACCTGTCCATAGGTCAACGCCGAAGAGTTCAGGTGGCGCGTGAATTTATGCATGATATGGATTTACTATTTTTGGATGAACCCACTGTTGGATTGGATCCAACGGCTAGACGGCAATTATTAGATTTTTTGAAAAACAAAGTAAAGGAAAAGAATCTAACAATATTTTATACTACACACGTACTAACTGAGGCAGAATATCTTTGTGATAATATTGCAATAATTAACAAAGGTAAGATAATTACCGTTGATTCTCCAAACGAGCTGAAAAATAGATTTGGTAAGGAAAAAACAATCAAAATCCATGTTTCCTCCAACACCGAAACGTTACCAAATCTTTTAGGAAATATTCAAGATTGTAAAATTGACTATGGTACGGGTGCAACAATCACTATACGGTCTACTAATTCTGAAGTTGTTTTGATGAATATTCTAAAAATTTTAAATCAAAATAATATAGCTATAGATGATTTATCAGCAATACCAACAAACCTTGAAGAAATATTTCTGAAAGTTGTGAGTGATTCTAATGCACCCGATAATTAGATTAGTTAATAGAAACATTACAATTTCGATTAACCCAGGATTTTTGATCTGGCAGGTAATTTTTCCACTGATTTGGATTTTTGTAGCTGGGTTTGCATACACTGCATTAATAGATGAAGTGTCTTTTGGAAGCAAGAATCTAAGCTATCCAGCATTCTTAGCATCTGGGATGATTGGTTTCAATATTATGAATAGTACACTCGTTTCTGGAATTATAATTTGGAATGATAGACGACATGGAATGTTTGAACAAATAATGTCAGGTCCATTTACACGGGCAAATTACATTCTTAGTAATATTACTACTATTGCAATAGTTGGCCTAGTTAGTGCAGCATTAATTACGGTAGTTGGTTATCCAGTATTTTTTCAATCAGCAGAGTTTAGCTTAATCACAATTCCACTTATAATTTTCAGTTCAATAGTGGGTGCAATATTATTTGGTTCTATTGCTTCGATCATATCAGCAAAATTACGTTCTAGTGAAGGCTTCAACGTAATTATCAACACAGTTTTTATTTTCTTTGCTTTTGTGAGCACAGCTTTTTATCCTGCTGCTGGTGCTCCACAACCTCTTGCAACTATTTTTTATTTGAATCCATTAACATATCTTGTAGACATAATCAGAGCTGGAGTTTTTGGCACCATTACAGAATTTGTTATTTTAGAAATGGTGGTTTTGATAATACTTGCATCTGTTCTTTTTGTTATTGCAACAAAATTATTGACTAAAATGGATTTTTAAAAAAATGATAGCCCGGCCCGGACTCGAACCGAGGTCAAAGGCTCCAAGGGCCCCTATGCTTGCCACTACACTACCGGGCTTCGTAATTTTTCTTCCTTTTCCCCTTATAACATTATTTTAAGACAGATTTCATGGTTTTTAGAAGAATGGGGTAAGGATCTTCCATAGAAGACATCATCTTTTTAGCTCTATTTTTTCTTCTCGAATTAGAAGATTTGAAAACTTTCTTCATCACACTGACCATTTTTTTAGGATTTATCTCTCTCATTACCAATTTTTTCCTCACAAGATAATCTTCAATAATGTTTGGAACCGCATTATATGAAATAGTGGGAATGCCAAGAAGAGCAGATTCAGCAGTCATTGTTCCTCCAGACCCGATAAAAATATCAGCATTGTACAAAAGCAATTTGCTATCAACAACTGTAGATAGTATCTTAATTTTTTTCTGAAAAATTTGTTGAAGATATTTTTTCTGTGTCACATAGCGGGTCATAATTACAATCTCTTGCCCAGAAAATTCTTTGAGTATTTCCTTGACGATAGGGATTATAGGTCTTTTTTTTAATGAATATGACGCCTCATCTTCTTCTAATCTAATTAGTATTATTCTTTTACCAACAGTTTTTTTAATATTTTTTATCTTTCGTTTTGAAATTGTTGCTGCATCAATTGCTTTATACTGTATTATATTATTCTGATCAATTCCAAATTTTGTAAATTTTTTCTTTGGTATAATCCAAGGTATTAGTAATTTTTGTACTAATGGCACAACAAGGCGCATTACATTTTCAGCATGAGGTGAATCAGAAAAACAAATATGTTTGATGCCCAAACCATAAGAAATTCTTGCTGCTTCAGGCGAGCAAAAACTCAATGTAATATCAGGCGAAAACTTACTAATTTTTTTAACTAGTAATTTTGAACGACTTAAACTAGCATCCAATTTATCATGTTTTTCTGCACCACCATGTTTTCCTATTATTACTAACTTTTGCTTTCGTATTTTTGCTAACTCAATTACTTGATTATATTTTCTTGAAGTACATAATACACTATGATTTTTTTTCAGACGTTTAATCATGGGTTCAAAAAATAGTATTTGTTTGGGCGTAAGTATATCAAGCCAGATTTTCAAGCATTTTCACTGAATTCTGAAATGCAATAAGTATTTCTCCCCCTTCATACCACTAAATTACAATGAAAAAGGAAAAAATTGTTGTTTATGGATTAACTACTGAAGGATACTTTCTTGCATCACAAATGGCTATGAAAGGAGCGGATGTTTCTATTATCGACGAATCGTCTCCGTCAGCAGTATTACTAAAAGCTGAAACTGCCAAGACATATCCTAATCTTATTGCATTTCAAGAAGATGAGCCTCTACTTTCTGTCGAACCTATTGATGTAGCTATTTCAAATGCGAAGTATCTTTTCTTTGCACCAAGAATAAGAAAAACTGGTCAGGATCTCAGAACAGAAATTACTTCAAAGTACAAAGATGCAACAAAAGCACTGAAAAAAGGAAGCTCAATGATTTATTGTCTTCCAACTGGACTGGGAGGAAATCAAGAGAATATAGCACTATTAACGCATGTCACTGGATTGGATGCGGGCAAAACAATCTCATATTTTTATTTCCCATTAAATGATTTGGATGAAACACCTGAAGTAATTGGTTCATTAGATAATCAAGATGACAAAATACTATCATCTCTTTTATCAACAGAAAAAAAAGAAAAAAAATATGTATCACTTACTTCTGCAGAATGCATCTACGGTATCAATATTATACAAAAATTTACAAACCTTTCTGCCATTTTAGAAATTTGTAAATTTGTTAAAGATACGGAATCTACCACATTTAATAATTTTAAAACCATATACCTTGATGATATAATAAAAGGCCTTTACGATTTACGTTTGCTTGGTTCTTCATTTGAGGGAGCGAATACTTTACTATATTTAACAAATGCAAGTATCAAGGCTATTGCAGGTTATATCAAAAGATTAATTGATACAATTAGGACTACCCTGAAGAAAAATGAATTGAAAGCTAGTAGAACAAAAATTGTGTTATCTTGGACACTAGATAAAAATGAAATGAGGGGTGATAAGATTGAGATATTAAATTCTATTACAGCTAAATTACGCGATTACATAGGTGATGTGGATACATCTGAAGGATTAGTAAACTCCTTTCACAGTGACAAAAAAACTATCATTATATCCTGTTCTATGAATGATTACACAAAAATTGTTTCAGATAAGAAGAGTGAGGATCTCATTATTATCAAGGCAAATCCTCTTTTCGAGGTAGAACACAAAAAGTAAAATTATCTAATGAAAATTTGAAAGATATGTCACACATTAACGAAAATACAAACGATGTATCACAGACTGATGCAGAAAATGGTGATAAAAATTTAGAACATTATGATGAATCTAAAATAGAAACTACAGAATCAGAACAGACTTTACATAAATTACAAATTGATGAATTAAAAGAACTTTTAGAAAAGGAAAAACAAAACTCATCTCTAAACACAGAAAAATGGAAACGTGCTCTTGCTGATTACCAAAACCTCGAAAAAAGAACACAGCAAGAAATTATTGATAAAGTTAGTTCAGAAACTGGTAAACTCATTTTAGAATTTTTAACTATATATGAAAATTTTATCCGTGCTAAGGAGGTATATGCAAAAGAAGGAGTAAATATTACAGGTCTAGAGAGTATTATTAAAAATATGAATTCTCTGTTTTCAGAATATGGTGTAAAGCCAATAGACGCTCTGGGTAAAATTTTTGATCCAAATCTACACGAAGCTATTTCTATAGTAGAAGATCCAAAACTGGATGAAGATACAATCATAGAAGAGATCGCAAAAGGATATATTATTCGTGGCAAGGTATTGAAATACTCGAAAGTATGTGTTTCGAAAAAAATAATTAAAAAATAGGTATAAAAAAATGTCAGAAAAAATAATTGGAATTGATCTTGGAACAAGCAACTCAGCTGCTGCAGTTATCCAAGGCGGTAAGCCAACAATAATTCCTGCAGCTGAGGGTCAAACAGCACACGGTAAAGCATTTCCATCTGTTGTTGCATTTCCAAAGGATGGCAGCCCTATGATTGTTGGTTCTCCTGCTGTAAATCAGGCTGTAACAAATCCTGAAAATACTATTACTAAGGCAAAGAGAAAGATGGGTGAAGATCATATTTACAAAATTCAAGGTAAAGAATACAACCCACAACAAATATCTGCATTTATTTTACAAAAAATTAAAAAAGATGCTGAAGCCTTTACTGGCGATAAGATCACAAAAGCAGTAATTACGGTTCCTGCCTATTTTAATGATAATCAAAGACAAGCTACCAAAGATGCCGGAACAATAGCTGGATTGGATGTTGTACGAATTATCAACGAGCCTACTGCAGCCGCTCTTGCTTTTGGTCTTGACAAAGCAAAGCAAGACATGAAAATATTAGTATTTGACTTTGGTGGTGGTACATTAGATGTAACAATAATGGAAATGGGAGGTGGTGTCTTTGAAGTAATGAGCACTTCTGGCGATACTCATCTGGGTGGTACTGATATGGATTTAGTAATAATGGATTATGTCAAAGAAGAATTCAGAAAAAAAGAAGGTATTGATCTTTCAAGTGATAAGGAAGCCATGGCACGACTCCAAGAAGCTTGTGAAAAGGCTAAGATTGAACTTTCAGGTGTAATGGAAACTGAAATAAACTTGCCATATTTCCATGAAAAGACTACGCTTCAAGTGAAATTAACAAGAGCTAAGATAGAGAGCCTTGTAACATCATTAGTTGAAAAATGTAAATCTTCAATCGATAAAGCAATTGGGGATTCCAAAATATCAATTTCAGATATTACCAAGATTGTACTAGTTGGTGGACCTACTAGAATGCCTATTGTGAAAAAATTTGTTGAAAACGCAGTTGGGAAAAATCCAGAATCAGGAGTTGATCCTATGGAAGCTGTTGCTTTTGGAGCTGCTATTCAGGCTGGTATTATGGCTGGTGATGTTGAAAGTGATATTGTATTACTTGATGTAACTCCATTAACATTAGGAATTGAAACATTAGGTGGTGTACGTGAACCAATTATTGAGAGAAATACAACAATTCCTACATCTAAAGATAAAACTTTCACAACAGCTGTTGACAGTCAAACTGCTGTTACGATTAATGTAGTACAAGGCGAACGTCCAATGGTAGCAGATAATGTTTCATTAGGCAGTTTTAACCTTACTGAGATTTTACCAGCTCCCAGAGGTGTTCCACAAATTAATGTCAAATTTGATATTGATGCTAATGGAATCATAAATGTAACAGCAAAAGATCTTGGAAGTGGAAAAGATGCTAAAATTACAATAGAATCTTCTACAAAATTATCGGATGAACAAGTTGAAAAAATGAAGAAAGATGCAGAAGAACATGCTGAAGAAGACAAGAAGAAAAGAGAGTCAGTCGATATTAAAAATGAAGCAGAAAGCTATATCTACACTACTGAAAAATTGATCAACCAAGATTTGAAGGATAAAATATCACAGGAACAGGGAATCAAAGCCACTGATGCTATGAAGGAATTGAAGGAGTCTCTAACTAAAGATCAAGACGAAATCAAAACAAAACTTGATGCATTACAAGCAATAGTGAATGAGATAACTACAGAAATATACAAAAATACTGCGCCACCACCAGGTGCAGATCAGCAAAAAGATGATGGCGCAAAATCTGAAGAAAATGCAGAACCTGAACCAGAATCAAAACCAACTGAAGAACCTGAACCAGAATCAAAACCAACTGAAGAGCAGCCTAAATAACAATATACAAATCAAAACTATTCAAAAATATATACATTAGATATTTTATACAGTAAAGGATTATTTGATATATTATGAGTGCAAAACGTGATTATTATGAAGTTGTGGGAGTCTCAAAAAACGCTCCAATAAATGAGATCAAATCTCAATATAGAAAATTAGCATTAAAATTTCATCCAGATAGAAACAAATCACCAGAGGCTGGAGAACATTTTAAGGAAATTTCAGAAGCATACGCAGTTTTATCCGATCCAAAAAAACGTAGTCTTTATGATCAACACGGTCATGCTGGAGTAGATGGTAGGTATAGCACTGAAGATATCTTTCGAGGAGCTGGAGCCAACTTTGATGATGTATTTAGTGATTTGTTTGGAGGACAAGGTAGATCATCAGGAGGTTTTGATTCTATTTTTCAAAATCTATTTGGTGGTGGAGGAGGCTTTGGAGGTTTTGGAAACCAACGTGGTCGTGATATGTTATATGAAACTTCTCTCACTATGGAAGATGTACTTCATGGAAAAAGAATGGAAATTGATTTACAAAAAAATGTAGATTGTCCAGACTGTAATGGTTCTGGTTGTTCACCCGGCACATCAAAAACTTCATGTGCAGAATGTAAAGGTCATGGACAAGTTAGAGTTAGTAGAAATATGGGATTCTCTACTTTTGTAACTGTTCAACCATGTAGAAAATGTGGTGGGCAGGGATTAATGATAGAAAAACCCTGTAGAAAATGTAAACAAGGAAAAGTGAAAGGTACTAAACATCTATCATTTGATCTTCCAACTGGTATAGATGATGGAGATTATGTATTGTCTGGTGAGGGTGAATCTATATCAAATGGTGTGAATGGTGATTTGATAATTCGAGTACGTATACAAACACATCCTGAATTCAAACGTGACGGAAGAGATATTTTTTATGATGCACATATAACAATGATAGATGCTAGTCTAGGAAAAAGTTTTGAAGTTCCCCTACTAGACGGTTCCCATAAAATCAATGTAGATTCTGGTAGCCAACCAAACTCGATTATTAAGCTCAAGGGAAAAGGTCTACCAGGAAAAGGATTTCATGGTAGAGGTGATCAGTATGTAAGATTAGTAGTAGATATTCCAAAAAAATTGAACAAACAACAAAAAAATCTACTAAAGGAATTTGACGATTCTATAAATTAATCTATTTAGATTTTTTCCTACGAATTTCAACATGATGCCCAATTTTGACATGATCTGCATGGATTGTTTGTATTATTTCAGCAATCTGAGTTTCAGAATAAAATTTTACATTATATTTACCAAGGGTTTTATGACAATTATGACAATAAATCTCCTGAAATTCCATAATTCATAAAATATGATTTGTTTTTTTTATGTTTTGATCCTAAAAAGGAACTTATTTCGGGTTTTTCCTTTCTTTTATGCGGGAGTCGCCCAGCCTGGTCAACGGCGTAAGGTTCAGATCCTTATCTCTTAGGAGTTCGTGGGTTCAAATCCCACTTCCCGCATATTATAATCAAGCTGATGAAAACCTTAAAAGCTCAAGATGTTTTAAATTATTCATGGCAAAAGTTACAAGAGTAAGCGGAAGAGGTACAGGAAGTAAAAAAACTGACTCTAAAAAAGCTTCAAGTTTCTCTGGAAAAGCTTTCAAAGAACACCAAGAAAAACGTGATAAAGCTACTGCTGGCAAATATATTACTACTGGCAGAGGAACAGGTAGAAGACTTGTTGGTAGCAAAAAAAGTGCAGCAAGTAAATCATCTAAAGGTGCAACAAGAGTTACTGGCAGAGGAACAGGTACAAGAAAGAGCAGAGGTTAAATTAACATTTAACTAAAAATCAGTATCATTTCTTTATTTCTTTATTATATTTTTTATTTTTTCTTCTAGTAATTCATTTACTATTTTTCCAGAAACCTTACCTCTAACTTCTTTCATAGAAATTCCCATCAATGTCCTAATGGAACGTAAACCATCACGTTTAACAAGCTCAATATTTTCCTGAATAATTTTATCTAAAATCATGTGAAGATCCTCTTCATTAATGCTTGTAACTGCACTACTTTCTATTGCTCTAGAAACAGTTTCTGATTTACCAGACATAATATTCTCAAAAATAATCTCTAATGATTCTTTAGGTATTTTATTAGATGCTAGTAACTCAAATAATTCTATAATATGTTCATGTGTTAATAGCACAACGTCAAATCCTTTTCTTTGCAAGTTTGTTAAAGTGGAACAAAGTACTGATGCTACAAAATTCGGTGAGTTTTTTTTATTTTCACAGATTTTTTCAAAAAGTTCCATATACTCCGAATCAAAAATTTGTTCCGATAATTGAGAATTTAGATCATATCTTTGTTGAATTTCAGCGATTGACTCATCCCATGATTTCGGAATATTTTCCATTGCAAGTTTTATTTCTTCAGGTATTACACTAATGGAAGGGATGTCGGTTTCTGGATACATTCTTGATGCACCTGGACGTGGTCTAAGAAAAATAGTTTCACCATCTTGTGTTGCAGCTCTCGTTTCAGCTGGAACTCCGTTTGTTGCATCTTGAATTCTCTTTATTATAGAATCTATAGCATAATCTAACTTTGGATCTTCACCAGCTATAATCAGAAAACCATCCTTATCTGCCAATTCAAGATATTTTCTTACCTTATCAACGTCAGCACTATTAATTCCGTAATTAGGCAGCTCATCTGAATGGAAAACTCCTCCAATACCAAAAAATCTTACAATCTGTCCAATTTCTTTTCCTAATCTAATTTCGGAGTATGGTTCAAAACCAAACATTCCTGAAAAATTTCTTATTCGTATTACCTTAATTTTTGCTTTTGATTTTAATGCCTTTTGAATTATTTTTGATTCGCAATCTTTGAAAATCTCAGTAATGTCAAGAACATCTTCTTTTGTAATTGTTATTGATAGTTTTTTGAGTTTATCACCAATCTGAATTAGTCCATGCTGTCTTTTGGCTTCATACCCAATTATTTTTTCAAGCTGATCTAGTTGTTGTACACCCTTTACTTCTACAACTCCACTATTCATAACTGAAATATTTACATCCTGTCTAATGGAACCAATTCCTCTTTTTACCATTCTTGTTGCTCTTAACAATCTTCCAAGTGTCAATGCAATTTCTTTAACTTCAGAAGGTTTAGTGCTTACAGGTTCTAAAGCAATTTCAACTAATGGTACACCCAAACGATCTAAACTGTAATCTCTTTCATTTTGTTCATCCTTGAGAAGTTTCGCTGCATCCTCCTCAAGACAAATTGCCTGAACTCCAATCTTTTTTCCGTTTACCTTTAGATTACCTCCTTGAGAAACAAGCATGGTCCTTTGAAAACCAGTTGTGTTGGATCCATCAATAACAGTTTTTCTCATAACATGAATCTCACTAAAAATTTTTGATTCAAGCATACTGCTAATCAGTAATGAAATCTTCTTTGCGTTATGATCTAGATCATGAGGAGGTTCTTCATCTTTTTCAACTAGGCAACTACTTTGAGAATTTGCATAATAGTTGATTTTCTTTGATTTTGTTTTCTCAAA
>Ga0208747_1000230_pt1 | contig 16771 bp, 16 predicted proteins | sample Knorr_S7_td_AAIW_FD_185597 | JGI IMG/M metagenome (GOLD analysis project Ga0208747, IMG submission 185597) | Marine microbial communities from Southern Atlantic Ocean transect - Knorr_S7_td_AAIW_ad_750m_LV_A (SPAdes) (version 2) | ecosystem: Environmental > Aquatic > Marine > Oceanic | place...
CCGAAACTGTTCCCCTTCAACTTGACATCAAACGTTTAGCAGAAGAACTGGTGCAGATTAAAGGAAAATTAGAATTCTCACGAACAGCTTTTAAAATTGGAATAGGAAAATGGTCATCAACAGCCATTCTTAAAGATAACGCCTCCATTGAAACAAACTTATTTTTATTTAGAGAATAATACTTACTTTGTTGCCTCAATGACCCACGGATTAAATTCATCATCCCCGTAACCATTGATTATTCTTTATTTACCTGCTCTCAGAACATAAATACCTGAAGCTGCAATTATAATAGCGCCTACTATAGTAGGTATATTTGGAAGGTCATCATAAACCAAATATCCCAATATAATTGCCCAAAAAATTAACGTGTAATGAAATGGTTGAATAATGCTTGCTCTGGCTTTGCTCAGTGCAATAATTTGAAAATAGATACCCATGGAAAAAAATATTCCAATGCCGGTAAAAAGAAAATAAGAATTTAAAGTTAATGGTTGCCAGTAAACAAAGGCTAGAATAGACATAACTATAAAGCCAATTAAGGAAGTATAGAATAAAGATGTTTCTGTTGAATCATTTTCTGAAACTTTGCGTGTCACTACTTGGTATAAGCCTAGAAAAAATGCTGCCATAAGTGGTAGTAATGATTTTATATCAAAAATAGATAATCCTGGACGTAGGATAATCAAAACACCTAAAAAACCGACAAAAATAGCAATCCAAGTTTTAGGTGAAACATTTTCTTTAAGTATAAGTGCAGATAAGGCAACAATTATAACTGGGGTAAGTGAACCAACACTATGCACGTCCGCTAGAGAAAGGTAGCGAAAGGCTAAAACAAAACAACCTGATTCAATGATTGAAAAAAAACTGCGCAATACTTGTAACTTAACATTGTTGGACTGCCAAAATTTATAATTATTCTTACGTTTAGCCTCGCTGCAGGATAGTAATAAAGTAAAAATGTATTTGATAAAAAGTAATTGAAAAATAGAGTGATTAATAACAGCTGTTTTTTGAAAGGCATCAAGTATGGAAAATGAAAAATACGCCGCTACAGCAAATAGGATTCCCACAAACTCTTTTGACCTGGAAAATGGCATCTAGTTTAAGTTTTGATAAATTGTTTTTACAAAATTTTTATTTAAAGTATTTTCCGCACCCAGTACCTGGGTCATTAACACTGCTGTTAGATCATTTTTAGGATCAACTAAAAAATATGTTGCAGAAGCGCCCGCCCATCCAAATTCCCCAACACTTCCTATATTGCCAGCCTTTTCTACATCCATCATAACTCTAAATCCAAGACCCCACCCATAGGGTTCCAAGTCATTTTCTTCCAGCACCTCCACATCAAAGTTTCTAATTTCAAGAGGAAAAAAGGACGGTTCAAGATGATTGGTTGTCGCCATTTTTAACATTGAATCCGATATAATTTTAGTCCCTGTTTTCGTCTTTCCTGTGAGAAGCATTTGAGCAAACTTACTATAATCCTCCAAACTTGAAAATAATCCGTGGCCTCCCCGAGCGTATGTTGAAATATTGGTAGGATAGCCGATTTCGCCAATTTGTTGAGGACTTGAGGAGGGTTCATTTAATTTTTTATGCAGAGGATCATATTCATAAGACGTCATTAATCTGTAAAGATTTTCGGGAGTGACAGAAAATCCCGTATCTTGCATTCCCAAAGGTTTGAAGATTCTTTTTTCTAATTGTGTTTGGAGTGATTCTTCTGTTACAATTTCTATAATTCTAGCCAAAACATCTACAGATACACTGTAAACCCATTTGGTGGATGGCTGGTGCAAGAGAGGGATTGTTGATAACAAATTAATTTCTTCCTCCAAAGTGGTGTCAGAAGAATGAAACAAACCCACTCGGTCGTATTCCTTTGCAACGGCATCTCCCAAAAAATTATAAGAAAATCCCGCTGTATGCGAAAGCAGATCTTTAATCGTAGGCATATTTTTTATATCAACAACATTGGAAATATCACTGTTGTTATATTTAAGAACCTTAAGGTTTGAAAACTGAGGCAGATAATCAGTTATCGCATCTTCCAAATGTATTTTATGTTCTTCTATAAGTTGAAGAATGACAACTGACACAATGGGTTTCGTCATTGACCAAATTCGATACAGAGAGTTACTAAGAAGCGGTTTTCCAGTTAGCAAATTTAAACATCCTGCTTTACCCTGAAACGCTTTTTCTCTGTGCGTAATTTTCCATTCCACGCCAGGGTATAATCCTTTTTCAATATATTGATTGATTATGGACTGTAATTCTTTCACTATTTTTTATTAATTGGACTTGTTATGTTGATGATCAATTACATGAAAAACGACATATTGCAAAAAGAACTTATTCTATGTTTGATGATTAATTATCTGTGGAAGAATCCACTAGAAAAAATTATTCACGAAGAGAGGACGTTTTTGATTTAGATTAAAATAAGTTTAATACGTAGCTCGACCACCACTAAGGTCAAATACTGCCCCTGTAGTAAAAGAATTTTCTTCCGAGGCCATCCAAGCTACCATTGAAGCCAGCTCATCCACTTTCACAAAACGATTACGGGGAATTTTGGAGAGCATATAATCAATATGTTCTTGAGATATTTGATCAAAAATTCGTGTCTTTGCAGCAGCAGGCGTTATACAATTTACAGCAATATTATTATTAGCTAACTCTTTTCCTAAAGATTTTGTTAATGCAATTACCCCTGCTTTTGCCGCACTATAAGGCATTGCATTGGGATTACCTTCTTTTCCAGCAATAGAAGCAATATTGATAATTCTACCATAATTATTTTTTTTCATCACAGGCACAATGGATTTACAACAATAAAAAACACCACTTAAATCAATATCAATAATTTTTTGCCATTCTTCAATTGGATATTCCCATGTTGTATAACTAGGGCCCGCGATACCTGCATTATTAACCAAAATATCAATCCTCCCAAATAGCGATAAAGTCTCTTTCGTGGCTTCTTCAATTTTTTGAAAATTTGTAACATCAACAATAATTTTAGTAATATTTTTTTCTTCAACAGACAAAAGAATTTTCTCATCTATATCCCAAATAACTACTTGGGCTCCCGATACCAAAAAACGCTTTGCAATAGCTAGGCCAAAACCTTGTGCTCCCCCAGTCACAACAGCAACTTTGTTTTTAAGATTTATATTATTCATTTAATAGTAATGTATTGAGTGCTTCTATAATTTTTTTTTCAGAAAGTAACTCCGATAATATAATTTCTCGCGGATAATTTTTGCCATACACGACATTAAAAGGAATCCCAAATCGCTGATATTGCTGAAGAAAACTTTCTATAGCACTGCTGGTCTTTGTCCAATCTCCTCTTACCTTAACGACATTATTTTTAGAAAAAAGTTCTTGAATAGATTTTTTTTGAAGAACATTAATTTTATTAAATTGACAAGTTGCGCACCAATCCGCAGTTATATCAACAAAAACAATATCATTTTGACTGATTAACTGCTTTAAGTTTATTGTCGTGAGATCAAGCCATCCGGAATCATCCTTTAAATTAACAGATTTAAATACTGCAAAATTAGGCAAACTAAAAAATATAACCAAAGTAATAATGAAAATAAAAGTTTTGTATTTAAAAAAGTAAATAAGCGACAAGTATCCAATCAATAAAATAATAGTAACTGTTATAAAATAATAATTAAAGTGATTGAGCAAAATATTACCGATCCATACCAGGGTAGCTACTAACAAACATCCCAAAAAATATTTCAGGTATTTCATCCATGGTCCCGGCTGAGGAAAAAATTTTATTAATTGAGGAAATAAGGAAACGAACAAATAGGGCAATGCCATGCCAACTCCCATAGCAACAAAAATTACAATCATAATCATTGAAGATTGTGTGAAGGCAAAGGTGAGGGCAGTACCTACAAAAGGAGCCGAGCATGGTGTCGCCATTAAAGTAGCAAAAAAACCATTGAGAAAATCTCGTGTATAATTATTTTTCGGTATTTGATTAATGATGCCTGCACTCATAAAACGCGGGATCGATATCTCAAATAACCCAAATAAATTAAAAGAAAAGAATGCTAAAACAAATGCAATAATCATTAAAAATATAGGTTGCTGAAATTGCATTCCCCAACCTACGCTCACTCCTAAATGGCGCAGTAGAACAAAGAAAAAAGCTAATAAACCAAAGGAGCAAACAATACCAAAGGATGTAACCATAAAACTCATGCGGATAGAGGATGGGTGCTCAATATGTTGAAGCATCGATAATAGTTTTATGGACAAAACGGGCAGAACACAAGGCATGCCATTGAGAATTAATCCCCCCAACAAAGCAATCATAATAATTATAAAAAAAGAGGACATTGGATACTTTGAGACATTTGATGTTTCTACTTCTAGAGGAGCAGTAAATAAAAAACTTCGATTGTTATCAGTAATAACAAACTCTGCATCAAACTGTTTGGCATTTATTAATTTTTTATTAAAAATAAAAGTAGCTTCTAAATGTTTAGCATTTGCGGATAAGGAAATAATTGGTTCAATAACTGGTAATCCAAAGTCCGTATGTAAAAAAACTTTAGGATTTTCAAAAAATTCTTTTGCAGCCACCTTTGCAATAAAAGATACGGTTTTTTCATTTGCAAAAGATTTAATATCAATATTTTTGAGAAAACTAATTTGTAAATTACTCTTCGGTAATTGAGACAAAGTTTTTTCTATATTATGTGAATGCGCTGTGAGCAATTTTTCTCCCACAGGAATGAATAATTCTAAATGTGCTGATCCTGGAATGCAAATATCTTTACAAGTTAAATAGGTAACATCTAAAACAACTAACGTTGGTTGTGAAAAATCTTCGAGAGTGAGATGTAGGGGAAATATAACATGATTAGTATATCCAACGGACTGAATGCCTAAAATTTCAAATTGCTCGGGTGTTGGCCATAAAATTTCCAATGATTTAATGTTTGTAGAATTCTTCCATATAATTTCCTGGGGAAAGCCTCCATCACCAGGAGATTGCCAATACGTTTTCCATCCTTTCTGTAATTGGTATTCCAAACCCACATAAATATTTTTTGAACTATCATTGTGGGATATGGGTGAAATTAATCGTACCTGTGATTCGTTACCGCTGCTCCAATCCGACTGCAAAGCCCAAAGAGATGTAAAGGAAAAAATAACAATAATGAAAGATAAATATTTAATTAATCGCAACATTGTCTTAACTTTTATTTAATTTGATATAAGTACTATATATATGTTAACTATTGAAATCACAAAATTGATGCGAATATAAATACAATATGAATTTAACTGGTCAAATTATAGTCTCTATGCCCTCTCTTGAAGATGAGCGGTTTTATAAAACAGTTATTTATATTTGCGCGCACTCTTCTGAGGGCTCAATGGGCATTATTATTAATAAAAAAATAGATTATGACTTGTATCCTGATTTACTCCAACAACTAGGTATTGATAAGCCCCTGAATAATAAAAAATTATTTATTCGTTATGGTGGACCGGTTGAAAGCGGAAGGGGGTTTGTGCTGCATTCGGATGATATGGTGAGAAAAGAAACGCTCAATATTGACAAAGGTGTCGCCCTTACTAGTACTGCAGAATTTTTTGATGACTTGTCGAAAGGCAAAGGTCCAAAGAACTGTATTTTAGCTTTAGGATACGCGGGTTGGCAACCGGGACAGTTAGAACATGAGATTATGCGAAACAGCTGGATGTCATTATCCGTTGATAATAGTTTTTTATTTGATGATGAAGTATCCAGAAAATGGTCGCAAGCCTACAAACTAATCGGCATTGATCCTAATAGCTTGTCGTCCGAATCAGGACGAGCTTAAATTTATAATTATAAAAAATATTTAAAATGAGTGAAATATTTTTCCATCATTTATATAAAAATACTTACTCTAAAGGTTTTTTTTAATAAAATTAAGTCCTTCTTGATAAACTTCTTCTTCGGAGCTAAAAAAATCACGCCAAACTTTTGTTGCAGCTGCTAAGTCAGGTAAAGATCGTCCAAAAGCTTCTATAGTCAACCACCCTTTGTAATTTATTTTTTTAATTGCTTGGAAAGTTTCACTCCATGGGATATTTCCTTTACCAGGAACTCCTCTATCATTTTCTGAAATATGTATATGACCGATTTTATCTGAAAATTTACTAATAGATCCGACTGGGTCTTTCTCTTCAATATTGCTATGAAAAGTATCATATAAAATTTTAAAATTATCTTCGTTTACTAATTTAACATAATCATAGGTATCTTTGATGGTATTTAAAAAATAACATTCAAATCTATTTAAAGGCTCAATACACAAAGTGATATCAAATTTTTTTGCATAATTAGCAACCTCTTTATGAACTTCACTACCATTTTCTTTTTCAATCGTTGTAGGTGGAATTCCTGAAAATTGAGCAAGTGGTTGATGAAATGGACCACACATAATTTTGCTATTTAGTGCTTGGTTACAATCAACTGCCCATCGCAAAAAATCTTTAGCTTTATTTCTATTCGACTTATTTGAACTAATAGGATTATGTTCCTCATCAGGAATAACTGAAATTCCTGTACACTCTAAATCTAAATTTTTTAGTAGTTCAGAGATGCTATGATAGTGCTCGGGTGACCCTTCAAATATAGGCACCTCAACTCCATCATAACCGGCTTTTTTTAATTTTTCTAATAAATGAAAATCTTTTAACCCTAAATTTGTTGTCCAAAGTAAAAGATTAAAGCCTATCTTCATAATAAAAAAATTATTCGATACTTATCCACTGTGAATTAGAATTACTTGACTTCACAGTAGCATTAATAAATTTCATAATATGTAAACCCTCTTCAATATTTGGCAAAATTTTTATAAGTTCTTTAGCATTACCAATATTTTGAATTATATCAGCTGCATCAGAATAAATTTGTGCGAATCCTTCTAGATAGCCTTCTGGATGACCAGGTGGTATTCTTATGTTAGCCATAGAAGATTCTTTATGAATAGGGCCTCCTCTTGTTATTATTTGATCAAGTTTACCATCAATACTCATTCTAGCAAAATTTGGATTTTCTTGTTCCCAGTGAATAGCGCCTCTCTCTCCATAAATAGAAATTTTTAAATTGTTTTCTTCTCCTATAGCAACCTGAGAAATAGATAAGCTTCCTTTAGCTTTGTTGTTTAACCTTATTAAAATACTTGCATCATCATCTAATTTTCTTCCTTCTACAAATGTTGTTAAATCAGCAGCAACTTCTTGAACTTTTAATCCTGTTACGAATTCCAAAAGATGCATTGTGTGACTACCAATATCTCCCACTGCACCAGCAGCTCCGCTTCTTTTGGGATCCGTTCTCCATTCAGCCTGCTTGTTTTCACCTGTATCCTCTTCTTTTTTACCAAGCCATCCTTGTAAATATGATCCTTTAAGAACCCTAATTTTACCTAAAGTGCCTTCTTGAACAATTCTTCTCATTTCTCTAACAACTGGATAACCAGTATAATTATGAGATAAAAAAAACTGTGCTTTTGATTCTTTTACTGCTTTATAAAGAGAATGAGCATCTTCCATAGTGGCAGTTAGCGGCTTATCACAAATAACATTTACATCTTGTTTTAAAAATTCAATAGAAGGTCCAGCATGCATGTGATTTGGTGTAACGATTGATACAACTTCTACACCGTCTTCTCGTTGTGCCTCTTCTTTTGCCATTGTTTTAAAATCTGGATAACTTCTGCTTGGGTCGATGCCTATTTCTTTAGCAGATGCTAAAGCCCTATCAGCAGTAGAAGATAAACAACCTGCTAAAAGATCATATCTATCATCAATTCTTGAAGCAATACGGTGAACAGCACCAATAAAGGCGCCTTGTCCGCCACCGATCATTCCTAAACGTAAACGTCTTGACATTAATTAATTCCTAATAATTTTTTATTTGTTTCTTTATCAACTCCAGAATCCGCAAAATCATCAAAAGCTTTTTCAGTTACTTCAATGATATGATTTTGAATAAACTTTGATCCTTCTCGAGCTCCTTGTTCTGGACTTTTAATACAACATTCCCACTCAAGTACAGCCCAACCATCAAATCCATAACTAGAAAGTTTTGAAAAAATGCTCTTAAAATCCACTTGGCCATCGCCAAGAGATCTAAATCTCCCTGCTCTTTGAAGCCATGGTTGAAAGCCACTATACACCCCTTGCCGACCAGTAGGATTCAATTCTGCATCTTTAACATGAAACATTTTTATCTTTTCATGATAAATATCTATATTGTCTAAGTAATTTAGATGCTGAAGCACATAATGACTAGGATCATACAGCATACAGCATCGCGGATGATTGCCTACTCGCTCTAAAAACATTTCATATGTAATTCCATCGTGTAGATCCTCTCCAGGATGTATTTCATAACAAACATCTACACCAGCGTTATCAAATTGATCTAAGATTGGTTTCCATCTTTTAGCTAATTCATCAAAAGCCTCTTCAACTAATCCTGCTGGACGCTGAGGCCAAGGATAAAGATAAGGCCATGCAAGTGCACCTGAAAAAGTAGCGTGAGCTGTTAAGCCTAAATTTTGAGAAGCTTTTGCTGCTTTCATCATCTGATCTACTGCCCATTCCTGTCGAGCTTTAGGATTGCCTCTAACATCTTCAGCTGCAAAGCCATCAAAAGCAATATCGTAGACAGGATGAACAGCAACTAATTGTCCTTGAAGATGGGTTGACAGTTCAGTTAATTCTAAATCATGTTTTTTTAGTATTCCTATAATTTCATCACAGTAACTTTTACTATTTGCAGCTTTGTCAAGATTAATAAATCTCCCATCCCATGATGGTATTTGCACTCCTTTATATCCTAGTTTTGAAGCCCATTTAGCGATACTATCAAGAGAATTAAAAGGTTCATGATCTCCTGCAAATTGAGCTAAAAATATAGCTGGTCCTTTTATTTTTTTCATAAATATCCCTCCAAAGACAAAAAAATCTTTAAAGCCCTAAAAGAATATAAAAGATTTTTTTAATTATCCTATTAGGATCATCAGGCTTGTCAAGAGTGTAAAATTGTGTAAATTTAAACTATCATAGATTGTAAATTTATGTAAATTTAATTTAAGGAGGATTGTATGAAAAACAAATTTATTATTCTTATTTCTTCTTTAGCATTTGCACTTTTCTCATCTACTTCAGCCAAATCAGAAAGTATTACTTTAGGTTGGGCTGCTTGGGATCCAGCAAATGCCCTAGTAGAATTGAGCAAAGGCTTTACTGCTGAAACAGGAATAGACGTTAACTTTGAGTTTGTTCCATGGCCAAATTTTGCTGATAGAATGCTGAATGAACTTAATAACCAAGGAAAAACTTTTGATCTGTTGATTGGTGACTCTCAATGGATTGGAGGCGGTGCAGTATATGGTCATTATGTAAAACTAAATGATTTCTTTGACCAAGAAGGAATTTCTATGGACGATTTTTCTGATGCAACGGTTTATGCATATTCAACTTGGCCTAAAGGAACGCCAAACTACTATGCTCTCCCAGCTATGGGTGATGCTTTGGCATGGGCTTACAGAAAAGACTGGTTTGATAGACCTGAATTGCAAAGTGAATTCAAAACTAAACATGGTTATGATCTTGGTGTACCAAAAACTTGGGATGAGTTATATGATATGTGTACTTTCTTCCAGGGCAGAGAAATTGATGGTCAAGTTCGATATGGAGCTGCTATCAATACTGAACGTGGTTCAGAAGGTATAACTATGGGTGTAACTGCAGCTATGTACGCTTGGGGTATGCAATATGAAAATCCTGATAAGCCATACGAAATGGAAGGGTATTTCAATGCACCTCATGTTGTAGAAGCTGTTGAATTTTACAAAAAAATGTATGAGGATTGTACTCCTCCAGGACACTCGGATGCTTATATGGGTGCTAACCTAGATGCGTATAAATCTGAAACGGTTGCGTTCCAAATGAATTGGTATGCTTTTTGGCCAGGTGTTTCTAAAGAGGACTCTGACGGAAGAGAAACAGGATTTTTTGCAAATCCATGTCAAGAAACTTGTGCGGCAACCTTGGGTGGCCAAGGATTATCAGTTGTAAGTTATTCTGATAAAAAAGATTTAGCTCTTGAATATATGAAATGGTTTGCAAAACCTGATGTTCAAGCAAAATGGTGGAGTCTGGGTGGTTATTCATGCCATAAAGATGTGTTAGGTGCATCTGATTTTGTTGATTCAGCTGTTTATGCTCAAGGTTTCTTAGATTCCATGGGTATAGTTAAAGATTTTTGGCAAGAACCAACATTTGTTGAATTAATGCTGCCTATGCAAGAACATATCCATGACTATGTAGTGAACGGTAAAGGAACAGCAAAAGCAGCACTTGATAATATCATTGAAGAATGGGTAGAAGTGTTTGAAGCTGACGGTAAACTATAAATTACTATCTTTCATTAAAGGGCAGTTTGTTTTAAATTGCCCTTTTTTTAATTCTTACATACATGTCAAAAAAATTAATTAATAAGGCACGTGGTTTATCTGACAAAGCTATTGCATGGATATTTGTTACACCAACAATATTGCTTTTATTAGCTATAAATATCTACCCACTTTTTTATGCTATCAGTATGTCATTTACAAATTTCTACGCCAATAAGATTGGAAAAGAAATAGAATGGGTAGGTTTAAAAAATTATATAAAAGTTCTTGGAAAAGAATCTGTATGGGAGCGCATGCAAGTAACAGCAAATTTTATGTTCTGGACATTACTTATCCAAGCTCTTATCGGACTCGGTTTAGCTTTATTACTTAATAAAAAATTTAAAGGCAATGAACTTCTGACAACATTAATTGTTTTGCCTATGATGTTATCTCCTGCTGTCGTTGGAACTTTTTGGACATATTTATATAACCCTCAAGTAGGAGTGTTTAGTTATATAATGAATTTTTTTTATAATTTTGGACCAATTGATATGATCGGCAGCAGCGTTCTTGCTCCTTGGTCAATTGTTATTGTAGATACTTGGATGTGGACACCGTTTACTATGTTAATTTGTCTTGCTGGCCTTAGATCAATTCCAGATTATTTGTACGAAGCTGCTGAGGTTGATCGTGCTAGTCGATGGCAACAATTTATATATATTACTCTACCTTCTGTATTGCCCTTTTTATTATTAGCACTACTTTTTAGAGGTATAGAGAATTTTAAAATGTTTGACATGGTTGTTGAATTAACTTCTGGAGGACCAGGTTCAGCAACAGAACTTGCATCAATTCAATTAAAAAGAGAAGCGTTTGAGAAATGGAAAACGGGTTATAGTTCTGCTTACGCCGTTATATTATTTGTTACTATATTTGGTTTTGGTAATGTTTATGTAAAGGTTATGAATAAAATTAAGGATAGATGATGTTAGATAGTGCTAGATCACCTGCAGAATCATCAGGATTTTCCAAAAAGATAGCTGCAACAATTATAATTGTTTATACTGTTGTTACCCTTATCCCAATAACTTGGATAATACTTACTGGATTTAAAAGTGTTGATAGCGCAATCACATATCCACCTGAAGTTTTTTTTAAACCATCACTAGAGGGGTATGTGAACTTATTTACGACTCGTTCGAGACAGTCACAAGAATATCTTGATTCTCTTCCACCACCAGAGACTTGGTATGAAGAATTAGTCCGCAGTAGAGAAATGGTAATCGCTGGTCCTTCAAAATTTTTTGGAAGATACACTAATTCATTAATCATAGGATTTGGAGCGACATTTTTTTCAGTTTTTTTGGGAGCTTTGGCCGCTTATGCATTTTCACGATTTAAAATACCATTAAAAGATGACCTAATGTTTTTCATTCTTTCAACAAGAATGTTTCCCCCAATTGCAGTCGCCGTTCCGATTTTTATTATGTATCGAAAAATTGGATTGGGGGACACTCATTTAGGAATGATTATATTATACACTGTAGTAAATCTCAGTTTAGCTGTTTGGTTATTAAAAGGATTTATGGATGAAATTCCAAGGGAATACGAAGAAGCCGCAATGGTTGATGGCTATACTAGAATGGGTGCATTTTTTAAAATTGTTTTACCGCAAGCAACCACTGGTATTGCTGCAACTGCCATTTTTTGTATGATATTTGCTTGGAATGAATACGCTTTTGCAGTTCTGTTAACTCAATTCAATGCTCAAACTGCACCACCTTTTATTCCAACAATTCTAGGAGAGGGTGGCATTGATTGGCCCGCCATTGCAGCTGGAACTACTCTATTTTTAATACCTGTGATGATTTTTACAGTTGTACTGAGAAAGCATTTACTTAGAGGAATAACTTTTGGAGCGGTAAGAAAATAATGAAAAAAGAAAAAAATATTTTTAAAAAAATATTTCGACGAGTAATTTGGGAAAATCTATCGACTGCCATAATACTTATTGGTGTCTTTATGTTGCTTCAACCTTTTCAAATGTTTCTCTACACTTATTCCTTTATTGTAATTTTAATAGGTACAGTTGGTTTCGTCATAACAAGTCATTTCCCGGATTAATAAAAATGTCAGAAATTAAAATAGAAAGAATCAAAAAAACATTTGACGACTTTGTTGCAGTAGAAGAGTCAGATCTTACCATTAATAATGGTGAATTTTTTGTACTGCTTGGTCCTTCCGGTTGTGGAAAAACAACAACCTTAAGAATGATTGCTGGATTAGAATTACCAACTTCAGGAAAAATCCTTCTTGATAACGAAGATGTAACATTTCTTCGAGCTTCACAAAGAGATATTGCTTTTGTTTTTCAACTCTTCGCACTCTATCCTCATATGAATGTTAGGAATAATCTTGCTTTTCCATTAAAAATGCAAAAATTTTCAAAAGATGAAATTAATATAAGAATAAATGAAGTTGTAAATTTATTACGTATAGATCACTTATTAAATTCAAAAGTATCAGGTTTGGCTGGTGGGGATAGACAACGCGTAGCATTAGGAAGAGCAATAGTTCGAAGACCTAAAGCTTTTTTAATGGACGAGCCACTTGGAACCTTAGATGCTGAATTTCGTGAAATAATGTGTCTTGAATTGCGAAAGTTACATAATAATATTAATGCAACAACAGTTTATGTAACGCATGATCAGCTTGAAGCAATGTCCATGGGAGATCGTATTGCAGTAATGAATGAAGGAAAAATTCTCCAGCATGGCAAACCTAAAGATATATATACGAAACCAAAAACGAAGTTTGTTGGATCTTTCATCGGATCCCCAGCAATGAATTTTATACCTGTGAATCATGCTATACAAAAAAATCAAAATATAATTAAAATTGACAATGAGGAGTATACTGTACCTAAGTTTTTTCAAAATTCCTTTTCAAAAAATAATGTTCTTGGTGTTCGCCCTGAAAAAATGTTTTTATCAGATGTGAAAGGTATACCAGGAGAAGTATATGGTTCAGAATATTTAGGAACAAGAAAAATTCTAACCATACAATCCCAATTTGGAACATATAAAATTAGAGTGTCTAATGATGTAAACATAACAATAGGTACTAACGTTAAAATTAGCTTTGATAGTAAATCTGCAATTATTTTTGATAGTCAAACAGATGAAGCTCTTCAGAGTGAATTTATAAATTAATATGTCTTCAGTTCATTTAGAAAATATAAATATAAATTTTGGAAGTATTAAAGCTCTTTCAAATCTTAATTTAGAAATTAAAGATGGAGAGTTTTTTGTTTTGCTTGGACCAACTGGAGCAGGAAAAACGACTACGTTACGTATTATTTCAGGTTTAGACAAACCTGATAGTGGAAAAATATATTTTGATAATGAGGAAATGAACGAAATACAACCAGCATTTCGAGATACCTCATATGTTTTTCAACAATATTCTCTATATCCTCACTACTCAGTATACGATAATCTAGCCTTTCCACTGCGCTCTCCTCTTCGAAAATCAGATAAAAAAACTATTGATGACAGAGTACTTCAGATTGCAAGATTATTAAAAATAGAAAACAAACTCAATAATAAAGCAACACAGTTATCTGGTGGAGAAATGCAACGTGTATCTTTAGGAAGAGCTTTAGTTAGAGAGCCAAACATATACTTAATGGATGAACCCCTTTCTTCTTTGGATGCTAAGTTAAAGGAAGAATTAAGAGTAGAACTAAAAAAAATTCAATCAGATCTTAATGCCACAATCTTATATGTGACACATGATCAAATTGAAGCAACTACTATGGCAGATAGAATTGGTGTCCTGAAAGAAGGAGTATTGACTCAAGTAGGTACACCACAAGAAATCTATGAGGAACCAAACTCAATTTATGTCGCTAATAGATTGGGATCGCCAAAAATAAACATATTGGAAAACAAGCAAATCCATAATTCACAAAATAGTTCTGCAAGTTATGTTGGAATAAGACCTGAAGATATTAAAATAGATCAGAACGGTTCGTATAATGTAAAAATAGAAACAACAGAATTGTTAGGTGCAGAAACTTTAGTCTCTTTTAAATCAGATACAATTAACGGCATTCTCCTTACTCAAGAAAATATTAATGTAGGTGAAGGTGATAAAATTAAAATAGATATCAATAAGTCCAAAATTTTATATTTTGATAATAATGAACAAAGAATAGTGTAATGGATTCAGAAAAAATATTTAATGCTTTAAATCAAATAAAAATATCAATTGATCAACACAAAGATGAAATTGAAAAATTAGATCAAGAAATTGGTGACGGGGATCATATATTTAACATCCAAAGAGGAATTGACGAATCTTTAAAAATTAAAAATGAATTAGAACACGAAAAACCCGATGAAGTTTTAAAAAAAATTGGCATAAAAATTATGACAACTGTAGGTGGATCTTCAGGAGCATTGTTCGCTACATTACTTATTGGTATGTCAAAAAAATATAATGATAATTTATCTGATCCACAAAACATTGCTGAGATGTTGACAGAAGGAGTTGAGGCAATGAAAAAAAGGGGTAAGGCTGATATAGGTGAAAAAACTATGCTTGATGTTCTTATTCCTGTATCAATTGAACTTCAAAAATTATCCGATCAAGATAATATAAAAAGTATTGCAGAAAAAATAAAAGAGGCGGCAGAAAAAGGCATGTTATCTACTAAAGATATAATTGCAACAAAAGGAAGAGCTTCTTTTTTAGGAGAACGGGCTAAAGGGCATATAGATCCTGGAGCTCGATCTTCTCAATTAGCTATTGAAGCAATTTGCAATACAATTATAAACTCATAGAAAGAAAAATGAAAAAATTTGTAAATAATGTTGATGAGATATTAACGGAGAGTTTAATTGGATTTGGTGACGCACATGACAATATTTTAGAAGTAAAATTAAGTCCGGATTTTATTACAAGAAAATCAAAACCTACAAATCCCAAAGTTGCTTTAATCTCTGGAGGTGGTTCAGGCCATGAACCTCTTCATGGAGGATTTGTTGGACATGGTATGCTTGATGCTGCTTGTCCGGGGCAAGTATTTAGCGCCCCTACTCCTGACCAGATAGAATCTGCAGCATACCACGTACATTCAGGAAAAGGTATTTTATTCATTGTAAAAAATTATTCAGGTGACATCATGAATTTTGAAATGGGAGCTGATATGCTTGATCTCGAGCATCAAACCATTGTTGTTAATGATGATGTTGCTGTTGAAGATTCAACTTTTACAACCGGAAGGAGAGGGGTTGCTGGAACAATGATTGTAGAAAAAATAGTGGGCAGCTTAGCTGAAAGAGGTGTATCATTAGAAGAGTGCAAAAAATTTGGAGACCACGTAAATAAAATGACGGGTTCAATGGGTGTTGCCTTTACAAGTTGTACAGTCCCTGCCGCAGGCAAACCTACTTTTGATATTGGGGCTGATGAAATGGAATTTGGAGTTGGAATTCACGGTGAACCAGGAAGAAAAAGAGAGAAAATTAAAACTGCAAATGAAATTACATCTGAATTGATGACTGCGATATTGGGTGATTTAAAACCTGAAAATAACCAAGAAGTTTTACTTCATATTAATGGATTCGGCGGAACACCATTAATGGAGTTGTACTTGTTATTTAATGAAGCAAAAAAAATTCTTGATCACAATAATATTAAAGTTACAAGATCATTAGTTGGTAATTATACCACTTCATTAGACATGGCTGGTGGCTCTATCACTATCACAAAACTAGATGAAAAAATAATCGAGCACTGGGACAGTCCAGTACATACTGCTGCATTAAGATGGGGGATTTAAATACTAATCCTTCATTTTAATATTAAAATTAAATAGCTATAATATCTTACAAAAATTTTTGTAAAGAATTGAAGCATTAGAATTCATATCTTTCATATTATCTGCTGCAATCGTCTCAAATTTATTTAAAGCTCCTTCCCCTAAACTTTCTTCCAGAGCATTTTTGTATTCAGGAACACAACCCCAATCGCTAACAGTATTGTCTTTGATCTCAATATGAAATTGTATTCCATAAGCATGATTTTTGTATTTAAAAATTTGATATTTGGTTAAGGGCGAAGAGCCCAACAAGATGACATCGTTGTTCTGTTCCAACCCCGCTACTTCATAGGAATGCCACTGCAATGCTTTAATGGAATTTGGAAACTCAGAAAATAAATGGTCGTCCTTTTTTTTTGCTTCCATCTGAATATCCAAAATACCAATTTCTGGAGGCGATGATTTAACAACTTGTCCCCCTACTACCTCTCCC
>Ga0208747_1000235_pt1 | contig 16581 bp, 16 predicted proteins | sample Knorr_S7_td_AAIW_FD_185597 | JGI IMG/M metagenome (GOLD analysis project Ga0208747, IMG submission 185597) | Marine microbial communities from Southern Atlantic Ocean transect - Knorr_S7_td_AAIW_ad_750m_LV_A (SPAdes) (version 2) | ecosystem: Environmental > Aquatic > Marine > Oceanic | place...
AAAATATCAAATGAAAAGGGATTTTGATATCAGTCCGAAAAACAATTGTCGAACTTTTTAATAATAACAGCATTTACAATCTTCAAAAGAACATGAAATATTATTATACCTTCACTAGGAAAAAAATGATAGTATTAAAATGGAAATCTATTCAACTAAAACCGGGCAATCAAACAGGTGAGCTTATTCAGTTACAATCTTTAAAGTATCAAAAGGGAAAATGGTCTGGAGTAGTGGGTGCAGTTTATTTTAATACGGACAATTGGGATTCCCGTCTCTATCTAATTGAGCCAGGATTAAAAGGCGAATTTAGAATTCAACCCTATTTTTGGGAGGGAATATCAATTTATTCAAAAGTAAATTGGAAAATAAATGACTCAAACTCCCTTTCATTTCGATATTCAACACAAAAGGGGGGGAATTTAAGAGAAATGGAAACCTGAAATGGGACTCCAGTTGGATATTGTTTTCTGAATTTTAAATAGGGTAAATTTTATAGGATGAATCAATACCGTTTTAAATTAATAACAGCATTTATTTTCTGCACATTGCTATTTAATTTGCTGAGTGGACAGGCAGAATTAATTTCAAAAACCAAATTATACGATATAAATGGCACCAAGTATATTTCTGCTGTGGAATATGCCAAAACACAAAATATTCGTACAATATTTTATGATGATAAGGAAAAATTAGAACTCCGCTTTCAAAATGTAAAGTTGGTATTATCACCACATTCTTCCTTCATTCGGGTAAATGATGAAACCTATCACATGTATGTACCCGTTATTTATGATGGGAATGATTTTTATATTCCAGTCACCCCATTTCTTGATATATTAAATAAATCTGGACTGCCCATTGCCCTTGTTGATTCCTCCGAAAAGTTTATTTTGACAACTGCACCGCTTTACAATGTAAATGGTCTATCGGTGAAAAATAAGGTCAATGGAACAATCATCGAAATTAACACCTCCAAGCGCTTTACTAAAGATGTGTTAGCAGCTTCAATTACACGCGGAGGATGGCTAAACCTCACAATTGCCGGTGCATTGGTTGACTCTCTTAATATGGCTGAATCAATAATGATTAAACCTGTTGTGAGAGTCCGTACTATCCAATCGGAAGAATCTGCACAGATTTCATTTCTATTAAAATCCAAAGTTGATGATTTTGAAATTGAAACAGATGATAGTCATATTTCGATTTTTCTCAGAACTAAAATGGCAGAAAATGCAGATAAAATTAAAGAAATGCGCAGACGCTGGCTTTTGGATACAATTGTTATTGATGCAGGTCATGGCGGCAAAGATGCTGGAGCTGTTGGACGCGGGGGTTTGCAGGAAAAAACCGTTACCTTAGACATTGCCAAAAAACTAGGAAAGCTTATACAGGCGAATATGGGCATAAAAGTGATTTATACTCGAGATGAAGACGTCTTTATTCCCCTCTGGAAACGAACAAAAATTGCCAATGATTCTGGGGGTATGATTTTTATTTCTATTCATGCCAATTCGGTTCCTGGTAGCCCTAGTGTAAGAGGGTTTGAGACATTTCTGCTTCGGCCGGGTAAAACCAAAGATGCCATTGAAGTCGCCCAGCGCGAAAACGAAGTGATTGCCTTGGAAGAATTATATCATAATTATGAAAAACTTTCTAATGATAAGCTCATTATAGCAACTATGGCACAAAGTAATTTCATGAAAGAAAGTGAATTTCTTGCGGCTGAAATTCAAAGGGAGTTGGACAAAGTTCTCACTTCACCCAATAGAGGAGTCAAACAATCTGGTTTTCATGTTTTGGTTGGTGCCACTATGCCCAATGTGCTCATTGAGGCTGGGTTTCTCAGTAATAAAAATGAAAGTAAATTGCTGGGGCAGTCCCGTTATCGTCAAAAAATCGCTCAGGCTATCTTTTCCGCATTGGTTAATTTTAAAGATAAATACGAAAATCCCCTAATTGGAGACAATTAAACCCTCACAAAATTCTCCAATTGGGATATTTGATAGCGGATTAGGAGGATTAACCGTTCTCAAATCTCTGGAAAAAATACTCCCAAATGAATCGTTCCTTTACTTTGGAGATACAGCACATGTTCCCTATGGTACTAAATCTGCAGAGACTGTGATCCGCTATTCTCAACATATAATGGACTTTTTCCAAAAACATGAAACAAAAGCAGTGGTAATTGCCTGTAATACAGCTTCAGCGGTTGCCTATCAACAACTGCAACAAATCTATAAAATCCCACTTTTTGATGTGGTTACGCCATCAGTTGAATATTCTATAAATATTACCAAAAGTAAAAAAGTGGGTGTGGTGGGTACTTTCAGCACAATACAATCAAACGCCTATACCAAGATGTTCAAAAAGCTTGGCAGCGGTTGTTTTGTTAAAGAGGTACCATGTCCCCTGTTTGTACCAATAATTGAAGAGGGTTGGGCTGACACAGCTATTGCAAAAAACATTGCTGAAACATATCTAAAAGAATTACGGGATTATAATATTGATACACTTATTTTAGGATGTACACATTATCCAATCATGGCAAATACAATTCAGGATGTTCTTTCCAGCCATATTGAGTTAATTTATTCTGGTAAAACAGTTGGAATTAAATTGAAAGAATATTTAAAGAATCAAAACTGTGAAAACTCTTCCAGTACATCGCAATCTGTTAAGTATTTTGTAACTGATTTCCCTCAAAAATTTGATGAATTAGGAAGTCGGTTCTTAGGTCGTCCATTAAATAATGTAACCCATATTCCCATCGTTTAATGGATTCTGTTCAGTATCTCCTGTCTATTGAAACAAGGGGAATAAAATTAGGTCTTCAGCGTACCCGTGAATTGATGGCTGCCTGTGGGAACCCCCAATCAGGACTCCCCTCAATACAGATAGCAGGTACAAATGGCAAGGGCTCTGTATGTGCGATGTTGGCTAATATATTAAAGACCGCCGGATACAAAACCGGATTATTTACCTCTCCTCATTTGGTGAATGTTAATGAGCGTATCCGGTTAAATGGTATCCCAATTCCCAATAATGAAATTGACATATTTCTTCAAAAATATAGAGAAGCTATTGAAAAAATAGAGGCTACTTTTTTTGAAACTATTACAGCAATGGCGTTCTGGTATTTTAAGAATGAAAATGTGGACATTGCAATTTTAGAAACAGGATTGGGCGGACGGTTAGACAGCGTGTCTGTCTGTGAACCCTTGGCAACAGTAATGACCTCCATCTCTCTTGATCATATTGAAATTTTAGGAGAAACCTTATCTGAAATTGCGTTTGAAAAAGCTGGCATATTAAAAAAGGGTGTCCCCTGTATCAGCGCAAAACAGGAAGATGAAGTAGAGGTTGTGCTTATAAAAGAGGGGCAAAGAATAAATGCTCCAATTCATTTTGTTAATGACAAATTTCCCTCCGAATTAATAGTAAATATTCCCGGCACAACCCAACATAAAAATGCTCAATTAGCTGTTTCTGCTTTGAAATATATCAATAATTTTGATATTCAAAAAATTGCCCAGAAAAATGGCTTACAATCAGTTCAATGGTTTGGTAGAAACCAACATATTCAGCATAATCCATTGGTAATATTTGATGTAGCCCATAATATTGAAAGTATACAATCTTTCCTAGAATATTATTCATCTTTAGAAACTACGGGTAAATCCGTTTTAATAATAGCCATTCAAGCTCGGAAGCATATACAACCCCTCGTTTCTACACTTCAAAAAGTATATAAACATATAATTTGCACAGAGGCCCCGGGAAGAAACCCCATGCCTGCAAAGGTGTTAGGTGAATATTTCACTAACAAAAATCAAATTGAAATAATCCCCAATACAGAAAAAGCAATTCAGTTGGGATTAGAAAAACTTAAATTACAAGATGGTATGGCAATTATTGGTTCCCATTGTCTTGGACCTGCAGTGAGCAAGGTGTTTAAAATATCCTTTGACAAATATTAAAGAGTCCTTATATTTGGCTACGCGGATAACTCCCTATTCCGCAATAAATCCAATATTAAATTTTTCTCAATTCATAATTCAATTTTAATCAAAAGGATATTATATGGATACCAGTGAACTACAAGGGTTGACGGTAAAAGAACTGCAAAAATTTGCAGGTGATCTTGGCTCAACCGATTTTTCCGGAATGAGGAAGCAGGATCTCATAAAAGAAATTCTAGGCATTCAGGCAAAGAAAAAGGGTAATATTTTTGCTTCTGGTGTGTTGGAAGTCCTGCCGGATGGCTACGGCTTTTTGCGCTCTCAAGATTATAGCTATTTACCCGGTCCCGATGATATTTATGTCTCTCATTCACAAATAAAACGATTTAAACTCCGCACAGGGCATCAAATTTCTGGGCAGGTTCGTCCACCAAAAGATAATGAAAGGTTCTTTGCGTTACTCAGAGTGGATACTGTAAATGGTGTTGCCCCGGAAAAAAATAGAAATATCGTATATTTTGATAATTTAACTCCACTTTTCCCTGAAGAACATATCAAACTGGAAACTACTGCAAAAGAATATTCTACACGAATAATTGATTTGCTAGCCCCCATTGGAAAAGGCCAACGTGGATTAATTGTGGCACAGCCAAAAACGGGTAAAACCATACTCATGCAGAAAATTGCCAATGCCATCACATCTAATGATCCTAAAATTCAGGTAATTCTTCTTCTTATTGATGAGCGTCCAGAAGAGGTTACAGATATGTCGAGATCTGTAGATGCTGTTGTTATTGGCTCCACTTTTGATGAACCTGCTGAGAGGCATGTACAAGTAAGCGAAATGGTTATTGAAAAAGCTAAAAGAATGGTGGAAGGCGGTGAAGATGTGGTTATTCTGTTAGACTCCCTAACTCGTTTGGCAAGAGCCTATAATACAGTAATTCCACATAGTGGAAAAATTCTTACGGGTGGTGTAGATTCAAATGCCCTTCATAAACCTAAACGGTTTTTCGGCGCTGCACGTAATGTTGAAGATGGTGGAAGCCTTACTATTATTTCAACTGCATTAATTGATACCGGTAGTCGTATGGATGAAGTAATTTTTGAAGAATTCAAAGGAACCGGTAATCAGGAACTGGTGCTTGATAGATCTCTCAGTGACCGTCGTGTGTATCCTTCTATGGATATAAAACGATCTGGAACTCGTCGTGAAGATAAGCTTATGGGACGAAAAGACCTCTCTCGAATTTGGCTCTTGCGTAAATTGTTAGATGAAATGACAAATGTAGAAGCAATGGAATTCCTCCTTGGAAAATTAGGACACACCAAAAGCAATCGTGAATTTCTCGATTCAATGAGTACCTAATTTTAATTTTATGTTAACTGATAGGATAGGAAGAATTACTCCCTCTGCTACCCTTGTCATGACGGCAAAAGCTGCGGAACTTCGTGCTGCTGGAAAACCTGTGATTAATCTCAGCGTAGGAGAACCCGATTTTCCCACGCCTGAAAATATTCGTAACGCCGGTAAGCGTGCTATTGATGAGGGTCATACCCGCTATACTCCAGGGGGTGGTACTCTGGAATTGAAAAAAGCCGTTGTAAAAAAACTAAGCCGAGATAATGACTTGCATTATGACACATCACAAATTCTCATTTCCTGTGGGGGAAAACACTCACTTTACAACGCCTGTCAGGCACTTTTTCAATCTGGAGATGAAGTAATTATTTTCTCACCCTATTGGGTATCCTTTCCAGATTTTGTATCAGTAACCGGTGCAAAGCCCATATTTGTAAATACAGATCCTACCCGGCAATTCGAGCCGGTGATGGATGAGTTAAATGCCAAAATAACCTCCCGGACGAAAGGCATTATTATTAATTCACCCTCTAATCCCACAGGTGGAGTATGGAGTGATGAGGCAGTTTTAAAAGTATTAGAAATCGCCGGGACAGCTGGTGTATGGGTTTTTTCTGATGAATGCTACGAACAGTTAACCTATGACAGAACTTATATCAGTACTGCAGTGTTGGGAGAAAACACCGAAAAAGTATTAACTTTCCAGTCTTGCTCGAAAACATATGCTATGACTGGATGGCGAATTGGATACACGGCAGGGGATGAAAAAGTAATTAAGGCCATGGGAAAATTGCAGGGACAAAGTACTTCATGCCCCAGTTCAATCGCTCAGGTTGCTGCTATTGAAGCGCTTATTGGGGATCAATCTGAGGTTACAATAATGCGGAATGTTTTTAAGAAACGCAGGGATTATATTGTGACCCGCCTGAATGAAATGAATGGTGTTCATTGTGACACTCCCGGTGGTGCTTTTTATGTTTTCCCTGATTTTAGTTCATATATGGGGGATGATAGGAATATCCAATCATCAAATGATTTGTCCATGTATTTGCTGAAACAAAAAGCCGTAGTCACAGTTGCAGGAAAGGCGTTTGGAAACGATGGAAATGTACGTTTTTCTTACGCAGCTTCAGATGAGGACTTAGCTCGAGCAATGGATTTAGTAGAAGAAACATTAAAAGAATTAGAGTAACGAGGAGAAAGGAATAAAATGAAAAAAGGAATACATCCAGAATATCAACTAGCAATGGTACACTGTGCATGTGGAAATAATTTTGAAACACGTGCTACCGTTGGGAAAATAAATGTGGAAATTTGCAGCAACTGTCATCCCTATTTTACAGGGAAGCAGAATCTTGTAGATACTGCAGGACGAATCGAAAAATATATGGAAAAATATAATCTCACTGAGAGCGATTTAAAACAGTAGCTGAATTACATTTAAATAAAGCGGTTTCCGTTTTCCAAAGCGGAGCCGCTTTTTATTTACCATGAAAAAAAGACTATTATATCATTTACGCCTGTTAATCAGCCAGTCCTCCATTCTTGTTGGCGGTCAGGCCGTTATGGAAGGAGTTATGATGCGCGTACCTGGCGCATACGCAACAGCAGTGCGTGATCCAGAAGGTAATATTCAAATAGATAGGCATTATTTCAAATCTAAAGTTGAATTATATCCCTTTTTAAAAAAACCATTACTTCGGGGGATAATAGGATTGTTCGAATCATTGAAAATTGGATATTCAACTTTACAATGGTCCGCTGAAATCAGTATACCTGAAGAAGAAGGAAAAAAAGAGCCCAGCAAGTTTGTGGATGTATTGCTCACACTATTTTCATTTGGACTGGCTTTAGGTTTATTTTTTGTAGCTCCAATTGGGCTTACATCCTGGCTCTTTGATAAAGATCAAGATGCTTTCATATTCAACCTTATTTCTGGCTTATTTCGAGTAATATTTTTTCTTACCTATTTAGTACTTATTTCACTCATGAAAGATGTACGCCGTCTCTTCCAATATCATGGGGCAGAACATAAAACAGTTTATAATTTTGAATCGGGGAAAGAACTTGATATCTCCAATGCACAACAGTTTCCCACTCAACATCCCCGTTGCGGCACCAGCTTTCTCTTTATTATCATGATAGTGGCAATTCTATCCTTTGCAATTTTAGATTCAGTGGTTCTGTTTTATGTTGATGAATTAAAAATATGGATGCGGCTCATCTTCCATATCCCTTTTATACCAATTGTAGCTGGACTGGGATATGAAGTGCTAAAATTAACCGCAAAACATCGTAGTAATATTTTTTTTCGAACATTGGCTCAGCCAGGTTTATGGCTGCAAAATATAACCACTAAACAACCTGATGATGAACAAGTGGAAGTTGCACTGAAAGCATTAAAGGAAGCCTTTGGGGATAAACTCTCTCAATATTCCAAGGGTGAAACCTATGTTGCAGAGGCTATCGGATGATTGATAAGCTCCATACCATAATAACCCGTTATGATGAATTGGCAGACCTTATGAGCCAACCTGGTGCCATGCAGGATATGAAAGCCTTCACTAAATTGGCACGAGAACATAGTGGTCTTACTGAATTAGTTGAGCATTCAAAAAAATATATCTACACCTACGAACAACTTCAGGAAGATGAAGAAATTCTCAATGGTGACGATCCTGAATTGAAAGAATTGGTGAAAGATGAAATTGGTCCTTTGAAAGAAGACATTGCCAAACAGGAAGAAAAACTGAAAGTGCTGCTTATTCCCAAAGATCCAAATGATAATAAAAATACTATTCTTGAAATAAGATCAGGAACGGGGGGAGATGAAGCGGCGTTATTTGCTGGAAATCTGTACCGCATGTACCTTCGCTATGCTGAGCGGAAAAACTGGAAATCAGAGGTTATGACTTTGCACGAAAATGAAGGTGGCGGAGTTAAAGAAGTAATCGTAACTATAATTGGTAACGGTGCCTATGGACTTCTAAAATTTGAATCGGGTGTTCACCGAGTACAAAGGATTCCTGAAACTGAATCAAGCGGCAGGGTGCATACAAGTGCAGCCACCGTTGCAGTACTACCTGAAGCGGAAGATGTGGATGTAGAAGTAAACGAATCTGACCTTAAAATTGATACTTACCGGGCTTCTGGTGCAGGTGGACAGCATGTAAATAAAACTGAGTCTGCAATTCGTATTACTCATAACCCCACCGGGCTTGTTGTAACCTGCCAAGATGAAACATCGCAACATAAAAACCGTGATAAGGCAATGAAGGTGCTCCGCTCTCGGCTCTATGAAGTAAAAATGGAAAAACAGCATAAGGAACGAGCAGATGCACGGAAATCCATGGTTTCCACTGGTGACAGGAGTGCCAAAATTCGCACCTATAATTTTCCCCAAGGCCGTGTAACAGACCACAGAATTAATCTCACCCTTTATAAACTCAACGAAATTATGGATGGTGACCTTTCTGAGACCATTGAAGCCCTGCAATTAGAAGATCAGAAGGCTGCCATAGAGGCAGTGTGAGGTTAGCTGTTGGTTATTAACTTTTAGTTAGCAGGGGTACAATATATCGTACCCCTACTTTTTAATTACTTTTTCTCTATTTCGCTTTTCTCGTAATTTCTAACATATTCAATCAGAATTATTTTTATGTAATACCTATCCGATGGTTCTTGGCGGGTTGGTCGGATCAATCCATCGGATAGATAATTTGGTAATTAATATTCATCAAAATTCATGCTAATCTGCTTGCCTACCTTTGGCATGGTGGTTAATTTAATAGTAAGAAAATTTCAAAAATTCACATGACCACCACCACTAAACTCTGGCGCATCATTGACCTCATTAACTGGGGTACCGATCATTTTACCACAAAAGGTTTAGATAATGCCCGCCGGGAAATGGAGTGGTTTCTTTGCGAGGTTCTTTCCTGCCAACGTATTGATCTCTATGTTCGCTTTGAAGAAATAATGAATGAAGACGAATTGGAAGTTTTTCGCACTATGGTAAAACGCAGAATTTCCGGCGAACCCTTTCAGCATATTATTGGCAAGGCACCCTTTTATGGCAGAGATTTTATCGTTAATCAAAATGTGCTTATCCCCCGCCCTGAAACTGAAATTCTCATAGAACGCATAAAAACAAATGGAAGTGTAAATTCCCTATTAGATATTGGTACCGGAACAGGATGTATTGCAATCACTGTAGGATTAGAAAATTTGGCTGATAAAATATTCGCGACTGATATTTCTGAATCTACTATTGAAATTGCAAAGGATAATATGAAACTCCATCAGGTAGAAAACATTCGATTTGCCCACCATGATTTTCTAAAACAAAACTTCAAGACCAAATTTGATGTGGTAATTTCAAATCCCCCCTACATTGGTACAAACGAAATGAATACCCTTCAGGCTGAAGTGCAGGATTATGACCCCCCATCAGCTCTCACAGATAATGGAGATGGACTATCATTTTACCACCGCTTCGCTGAACAATTTGAGAATCTATTAAATATTGACGGCTATCTCCTTCTTGAGTTTGGTGGCAATGCTCAAAAACAAGCTGTAGAGTCAATCTTTCAAAATGCAGGTTTAAAAATTGAATTCTTCAAGGATCTGCAAAATGATTGGCGAATTGTGGAGGTACGCAGATGAATCGTCTTTTTGCCAGCATCCAGATTCTCCGACCTTTGAATATGATTTTAAGTCTGTTTGCTGTATTCATAACTGCATGGCTGGTAAACGGTATTACCTCCCCCCTGCTTCCATACACCGCGCTTGTGGTTCTCTGTTTTGCCGGTGCATCCAATATTCTAAATGATGTACTGGATATTCATATTGACGAGGTGAATCGGCCTGACAGGGTCCTCTCCTCAGGCAGACTTAAAGTTCGGGATGCCCTCATTATTATGAGTATTCTGTACGCTTTGGGTATTATGGCCACAAGCTATCTGCATCCATTAGGCAGGCAGATTGCCCTTATTTTAGTTTTGCCCTTACTCGTATTATACACACCACTATTTAAACGGTTGCCATTTATTGGCAATCTGGTTGTGGGGTCAATATTAGGATTGGTATTTCTGTTTACCGAGGGAGCTATTACCGGTCATGTGGATAAAATGTGGATTCCTTTCTGCCTGGGGGTAACCCTTTCTACTATTCGAGAGCTGGTGAAAGATGCTGCTGATATTGAAGGAGATGCTGTTGGTAATTTACAAACATTCCCCAGAAAATATGGACTGCCAGCAACGCTTTGGCTTCTGCGGATTCTAACTATCTGCCTCTGCTTTGGGGCATCAATTCCCTGGTTTGAAGGATGGTATGGGAGTTATTACCTTTTTCTGCTCATTGGAGGTGTTGCCCTGCCATCATTGTATTCTGTGTTCTTTCTATTGAATGAGAGTTCTGGATCAGAAGTTTATGCCATAACTGCACAAATATTTAAGGGCACTACCATTGGTGGAATGCTGGTGATCCTATCCGCTGGATTTTAGTTTTTAAATAAATCTTTCATCAAATTCCTCTTAGTGATGGCAGAAGCTGTTACCAATCCTGAAAAGAGGGCGCTGGTAACTCCCACTGTTAATATGTCCTGCCCCGTTAAATAGAGATTCTTAATTTCTGATTTGGGCTTCAGCCATTTCTGGTGAAAACGATCGGGAGCATGGTCAATTCCATAGAGTTCTCCTTCAGGATAGTTAGCCAAACTCTTCACGGAAAGAGGAGTAGAAAGTTCGCTGTAAGCCATGGCTTCTTTTGCCTGGGGAACATGCTCATATACTTTTTCTAAAATCCGTTCGCTTAGTTTGTCTTTCATTGTTTCATATTCGTCTCCCCGATTTTTCCAGGGTTTGTCCTTCCAATTATCATACTCTGACCAATTAGCAACGGTGATAGCCTCCATAGTTGCAAATCCGGGATGTTCATCTTTAAAAGCGGGATCCTTCGCCGAGGGGAAGGAAACATATACCACCGGTAATTCCTTAGTTGAATCCTGCATATAATTAGCTACATTTTGATCATGGTTGTATCCGGGATAAATCCACAAATTAGTATTGCCCAGCTTCAGTTCCTCCGCAGATTTGTTCAACCCAATATAAAGACACATATAACTGCTGGTTGGCGTAACGGTTTTAAGTTGAGCGGACATCTGTGAGAAAGCCTTGTTATTTCTCAGGAAATTGCCATAGGTATTCATCACCCCTGCAGAACTGATAATGAGGGGAGCCAAAATTTCATCCCCCTTTTCTAAGCGGACACCAACAGCCTTCCCTTTGAGGGTAATGATTTCATCCACACCGGCATTTACATATAACGCACCTCCCATACTTTCGAGATAATCCACAGCCGTTTCGGCAATTCTGCGGGAGGTTCCAATAGGATAATTTCCGCCGTCCAAATAATGACGGACTACCATGGCATGCATGGCAAAACTACTGTGCCCCGGTGGAAGTCCATGATCACCCCATTGACCACTGAGAACACTTAGAATATTTTCATCATCGAAAATATCCATAATCACTTCTCTGGTGGTTTTATCTGAATGGCTAAAGAATTTTCGGGTCATTTTATTGTAGGTGAAATTCCCCAGCCAGTTGGGCAGTGCTTTATTGGCAAAATAGGATTGACCCGATTTAACAGCCTCATCTACAACTTGAATATACCTACGCATTTTATCTTCCGTGCCAGGAAAATAGCCAGCCATATCCTGAATGAATTTCTCACGGGGAGCCACAAAATTATACTGTTTATCAGGGAAAATAATTCGGTCATAATTATCCTCCATCTTATGCCATTCCAGCTTGCCATCAGATACCAGATCAAATAATTTTCGCACAGGTGAGCGGGGATTATGCACCTCACCAATATAGTGGATGCCTACATCCCATTCATAATTATCCCGCTTAAAGGTGTGGGTCCATCCTCCGGCTTTAAAATGCTTTTCCAGAATGAGGACTTTCTTACCCTCTTTGGCTAAAAGTATTCCTGAAGTCAATCCACTGATTCCCGACCCAATTATTATTACATCATATTTATTATTGGCATATTCACTGCGCCATCCAGACCATTTCTTCAATATAATTTCCTTTCAGTTTATATGGAAATTTAGGATAGATGGATGGGATTTAAATCAATTATTAGATTAACTTTGCCCCATCAATATGAAATTAATCTTTCTAATTATCTTCTAAAATGATTTCTGCAAATACAACCCATGTGGGATTGGTACGAGCTGAGAACCAAGATGCCCTGGGATATATTAAAGTGGGCGCTAATGATCTATTTGTTGTCTGTGATGGTGTGGGTGGACTTCCCAATGGTGCGCTGGCAAGTAAAACTGCACTGGACTCAATCATCGCAGATTTTACCATGATGTCGTCAGCAGAACCTGAAACTCATCTTCAATCAGCCATGCAAAAAGCTCAAAAGGCCGTTATAAAAACCAATCCGAAGCCCTTGGGTACTACCGTGGTTGCCCTCTATTTAGGTGATGGTACCGCCTACACTGCCTGGTGCGGAGATAGTCGAATTTATCATTTTCGAGATAATCTTCTTCTTTGGATGTCACGAGATCATAATGTTCTGCATGATATTTTAAATAAAGGTAAATCCAGAGGTAGTATGTTTATGAACCCACAAGCGTTGAATCGTTTTTTCGGACGTGAATTTGAAGTGAAGTCCGATTATTATTCATTTGCTGTAGAACCTGGGGATCAATTACTGCTTTGTTCTGATGGACTTTCTAATTTTTTAATGGAGCCGGATATTATTCATGCCATCACTAATAATTCACCGCAGGATGCTTCTGAGCTCATGGAAAGAAAATTGCTCACCGAAGAAATTGGAGCTCCGGATAATTTCACCTGGTATATCATTCAAATTTAAAATAGGGAATTATGGCAAAAGGAACACATAGCTACGTTGAGGATCAGCGCAACGAAAACATAATCATATATATTAACGGTGAATTCTTTCCCAGAAATGAAGCCAAAATATCTGTCTTTGACAGCGGCTTTTTATTGGGAGATGGTGTGTGGGAAGGTATCCGTTTGCACAATGGTAAGCTCTGTTTTATTGAAGAACATATTCAACGCTTATATCATGGGGCTGAAAAGTTAAAAATAGAAGCTGGAATGTCGGAAAGTGAGCTGATCAACCTTTTATATAAAACCCTGAAAGTAAATAAAATGCATACTGATATTCATATTCGCCTTATTGTTTCCCGTGGACTTAAACGAACTCCCTATCAACATCCTAATGCCAATGTAGGTGGAGCTTCTATCGTTATCATTCCCGAATATAAAAAAGCAGATTCAACCCTGTTAAGTAAGGGCATTCGTTTATGTTTAGTGGATATAGTAAGAGGTGCCCAAAATTCTCAAGATCCCCGCCTTAATACATTGAGCAAACTCAACTGTATTTTGGGCTGTTTGGAAGCGGATGAAAAAGGTTTTGATGAGGGCATTATGCTAGATGTAAATGGATTTGTCTCCACCTGTAATTCTACCAATTTCTTTATTGTTAAAAATGGAGAAGTGTGGACATCCACAGGTGAATATTGTCTGCCCGGAATCACCCGTGGGAACATTATCAAACTTTGCCGTGAAAACCATATTCCCGTTTTCGAGAAAAATTTTCAAATGAAAGATGTCTATTCTGCAGATGAAGTTTTTGTTACAGGGACCTTTGCCGGTGTAATTCCAGCGATACAAGTTGATGATACCACTATTGGCAATGGAAATTGCGGTTTAATAACGGGAGGGTTATATCATCTTTACAAATCAAAAATTGCCACCCTGTATCCGGGAGAACCAAATTGAATGCTGTCAAAATAGCCATGTGGTCAGGACCCCGAAATATTTCTACAGCGCTCATGCGCTCATTTGAAAACCGTGAGGATACGTTCGTAACCGATGAACCATTTTATGCTCATTACTTACAGCATACCAATGTAGATCATCCCATGCGGGATGAAGTGATAAAATCGGGGAATCCTAATTGGGCTGCAGTATCAGACTATCTCACAAATACCATTCCAGATGAAAAATCAGTTTGGTATCAAAAGCATATGGCGCAACATAATTTGCCAGGGGTTGATCTGGAGTGGGCGGAAAAGGTTTTCAATTGCTTCCTCATTCGTGATCCAAAGGAGGTTATTTTATCTTATACAAAAAAATATGAGATTACCTCTGTTTATCAATTGGGGTTTCCACAACAATTTGATTTATTTACACAGCTTAGAGAAAAAAGGGGAGTTCCCCCAATTGTTCTGGATTCAAAAGATATCCTGATAGATCCAGGGTCTATGCTAAAAAAATTATGCCGTATATTGGATATTCCCTTTACAGACAAGATGCTCAAGTGGCCAAAAGGGCGGCGAAATTCTGATGGGATCTGGGGAAAGCATTGGTATAATGCTGTAGAACAGTCAACGAGTTTTCAAGCTTACCAAAAAAAGGACGAAAATATACCTGTTGAATATACTGCAATTTATGAAGAAAGTATAGAATTCTATCTACAATTATATAATCAGAGGATACAATAAAATTAGCGTCCTTCCTCTAGGTTTTATTTCTGATTTAGATATTACTAAAGAGACTGCCCTTGTATTAATTTATTGGAAAAATTTTATGCATCCAAATATTAAAAAAACAGTCTCCTGTTTGAATATATTTTGTATTCAATAACTCAACTACAATGAGAAACAAATATTGACCAGTTTAACCGAAAGTAAATCCGCAAGAATATCTACATTATGTGCTCTATATTTTGCTCAGGGATTCCCTTGGGGATTTATGACTACAGCTTTGGTGGCATATCTTGCTAAACAAGGGCTCACCGTAGAAGATACCGGGCACCTTATAGCAATGGCAATCCTACCCTGGACCTTCAAACTCATCTGGGCACCCCTTATAGATTCATTCAATTTCCCTGCTATGGGCAGACGACGTCCATGGATAATTTTCGCTGAAATTATGATGGCAGTTACATTAATTGCAATGGCTATGAGTGGTGATATCACTTCTAATTTGACTTTTTTAGGGTGGATGTTTTTTCTACATAATTGTTTTGCCTCATTACAGGATGTCTGTACCGATGCCCTGGCTGTTGATATTCTCCATCCTGATGAGAGGGGCCAGATTAATGGCTATATGTGGGGATCAAAAATAATTGGAGTGGGATTTGGCAGTTCTATTATGGGCACCATTTTGGTCAAGACATCTCTTAATACTACTGTATTATTTCAAGCTGGTTTGGTGTTGGCTGTAATGATTTTTCCTCTTTTTTTTAGGGAGAGGGCTGGAGAAAAACTCCTTCCTTGGTTAAAAGGAAAATCTATGTTACCTGGCGATTTTGCAACCGTTAGAAATCCACTTACTGTCATAAAAGATTTGCTGAAAGGGTTTTCTATAAAAGCAACTTTTATTGGGGCTATATTTTTACTCATTGCCTCTATTGGCGATGGAATAAATGGCGCAATCCTTCCTGTATTATTTATGCAAGACTTAGGTTGGGAACCGGACTCTTACTCTCAAATTGTGGGAGGCTTAGGAACTATATTGGAGTTTATTGGTGCACTGTTGGGTGGATTTTTAGCTGATAAAGTGGGGCGAAGAAAAATCATTGCCATTGGATACGGAGGATTTGCCATGACAGCAATTTTATTTGGTATATTTTCTGCTTATTGGGAATTCACCTATTTTTCGTCCACCTATTTAATAATATCACCCTTTTTTAGGGCATTGGGCGCAGTAGCAATTTTCTCCCTTTTTATGAAAATATCATGGACAAAATCTGCAGCCACTATGTTCACTAGCTATATGGCAATGTCTAATATGTCATCTACCACCGGCAGTAAATTGGCGGGCACTTTAAATAACTATGTTTCTAATGATATAACTTTTATAGTAGTAGGGATTCTTGCTGCTATTCCTCTGGTTTTACTGCTTGGCATAAATGCCGATAAACATCCCTTTCAAGAAAACCCCTAGTTATTGTGTAGAATAAGTATGGTTGATATTATGAAACATAAATGCCCAAATATCTGTTGCTGCCTGAATTCGTTTCGAAGTTGGCATTCCTGCACCATGCCCCGCATCTGTTTCAATCCTGATTAACAATGGATTTGGATTATCTGGGTTTTTCGCCTGCAAGTTGGCGGCATACTTAAATGAGTGTGCTGGAACTACCCGGTCGTCATGATCTCCTGTAGTCACCATCACCGCCGCATAATTACCATTTTCC
>Ga0208747_1000236_pt1 | contig 16549 bp, 15 predicted proteins | sample Knorr_S7_td_AAIW_FD_185597 | JGI IMG/M metagenome (GOLD analysis project Ga0208747, IMG submission 185597) | Marine microbial communities from Southern Atlantic Ocean transect - Knorr_S7_td_AAIW_ad_750m_LV_A (SPAdes) (version 2) | ecosystem: Environmental > Aquatic > Marine > Oceanic | place...
GAAAAAGCAGTAGCCTAAAGGCCGCTACGCCAGCGCTGCTTCCGCCGCCTTGATCGTGCGGTCGATGTCCTCGTCGGTGTGGGCCAAGGAGACGAATCCGGCCTCGAACTGGGATGGGGCCATGTATACACCATTCTCGAGCATGGCATGGAAGAACCGGCCATGGCCTGGAACGTCAGATTTCTCCACTTGGGCCAGGCTATCTACCGGACCGCCGTTGAAGAACCCGGTGAACATGGAGCCGACGCGGTTGATGGTCGAGGGTACTTCTTTGCGGGCGAACACATCAGTTAGACCCTTGGTCAACCGGACGGCCATGGCATCTAACTTGTCGTAGACGCCGGGCCGGCTCACCTCTCGTAGCGTCGCCAGTCCGGCGGCTACGGCCAACGGGTTTCCGGAGAGTGTGCCTGCCTGGTACATGGGACCGAGGGGCGCTACCAACTCCATGATTTCCTTCCTGCCGCCGTAAGCCCCCACCGGCAGTCCACCGCCGATGATTTTGCCGAGAGTTGTTAGGTCGGGCGTTATGCCGAACCGGCCTTGAGCGCCGCCGACTCCCAGTCGGAAACCGGTAATCACTTCATCAAATATCAGCAACGAACCGTGTTTCTCAGTGATACTGCGCAAGCTTTCAAGAAATCCCGGTGCGGGCGGGACCACGCCCATGTTGCCTGCCACCGGCTCAACGATGATTGCGGCGATGCCTTCCGGGAACGCGGCGAAGGCCTCTTCGACTGAAGACAGGTCGTTGTAGTCGGCAACCAGGGTTTCGCTGGCGTAGGACTCGGGAACACCGGCGCTGGTGGGCACTCCGTGGGTCATTGCTCCGGATCCCGCCTTAACCAGCAGACCGTCGGCGTGGCCGTGGTAGCAACCGGCGAACTTGATTATCTTGTCCCGTCCGGTATGGGCTCGAGCCAGCCGGATGGCGCTCATGCAGGCTTCCGTTCCGGAGTTGACCAGACGAATCATGCCTATGGACGGGATGGCCTCGCAAACGAGTTGTGCTAACTCAACTTCTTGAGCCACCGGCGCGCCGAAGCTGGTGCCTCCCGCAGCGGCTGTTTTCAGGGCATCAACAACCGCTGGATGGGCGTGGCCCAAGACCAGAGGTCCCCAGGATCCGAGATAGTCGATGTATTCGTTGCCATCCTCGTCCCATATATGGGCACCGCTGCCCTTGGCGATGAACGGGGGTGTGCCGCCGACGGCGCGGAATGATCTAACCGGAGAGTTGACCCCGCCGGGGATGTACTGCTGAGCCTGGGCAAAAAGCTTTTCCGACTTGGATAGTTGCATCATCCGTCCTGCTTTAATTGTCTGCTAGGAAGCCGATAGATCAAGCGGTCCGTCTAAGTGTGCCTAGGACGCATCCCTCAGCCACTGAGAAACCTCTTTGGCGTGGTAGCTGAGGATAAAGTCCGCGCCGGCTCTCCTGATGGAGGTTAGAATCTCCAGGGTGATTCGCTTTTCGTCGATCCAGCCTTGGGCTCCGGCGGCCTTGACCATGGAGTACTCGCCGCTGACGTTGTAGGCGGCCAGGGGATGGTCGAAGCGTTCCCGCGCTCTTCGTATAACGTCCATGTAGGACATGGCGGGTTTGACCATGACGATATCGGCGCCCTCGGCGATGTCGCTTTCTATCTCACGCATCGCTTCCCGGGCGTTGGCCGGGTCCATCTGGTAACTTCGGCGGTCGCCGAATTGGGGCGTCGAACCGGCGGCTACGCGGAAGGGACCGTAAAAGGCCGAAGCGTATTTGGCGGCGTAGCCCATGACCGGAACATCTTCATAACCGTGGTCGTTCAGGGAGTCGCGGATCGTTTTGACTTGGCCGTCCATCATCGCTGATGGGGCGACCATGTCGGCCCCGGCCTGTACATGGCTGACGGCTGTTCTGGCAAGTAACTCTAGAGAAGCGTCGTTGTCCACCTTCCCGTTCTCTATCACGCCGCAGTGGCCGTGGTCGGTGTATTCACACATGCACACGTCGGTGATGACCATCATGTTCGGGACTTCTTTCTTGATGGCTCGGACGGCTTCTTGGACGATTCCTTCCGGGTCGTATCCCTCGGTGCCCAAGGGGTCCTTCTCTGCAGGTAGACCGAATAGCAATACGCCGGGGATTCCCAGGCCTGCCGCCTCGGCCACATCTTGGGTCAGTTGGTCAATGGAGAAGTTGAAGCAGCCGGGCATGGGTTCGATGGGCTGACGCAATCCCTGACCGTGGGTCACGAACATGGGATATATGAAGTTAGAAGGAGCCAGTGTGGTTTCACGAATCATCTTTCGAAGAGGCTCGTGCTCGCGGACCCGGCGCAGGCGTAAATCTGGGAAACTAACCATGAGTAAGGCTTCCTTTCTCAACGATTTTGGATTCGGCAAAGTGCGCTACTAGGGCATCGGCAAGACCTTCGACAGTGTGTTCGTCGGCGACCAGATCGACGCGCAAGCCCAGTTCCCTGGCGGTGGCTGCGGTGGTGGGGCCGATGCAGGCGATGCTGCTTGCCTCCAGGGCGGCCCGGTCTCCGTTCAGCATGTTCACTAGATTGGTCACGGTGGACGAACTGGTGAAAGTTACAGCATCAATTTCTTGGGAAAGGGCTTCACGAGCTTGGGCGTCCACTCCTTCAGTCGGGACGGTGCGATAGGCGTTGACTCGGTCCACTAGAGCGCCGGCTTCGGTGAGTCCCGTAGCGAGGGCGTCCCGGCCGATATCCGCCACGGGTAGTAAGACCGGCACTCCGGTCCAGTCGCGTTGGGATAGCTCTTGAACAACGACTTCGGAGACGGGCCGGGTTGGAACGAAATCGGCGGTGATACCCCTCTGTGCCAGGGCATCGGCGGTGGCGGGGCCTATCGCCCCAACCTTCACGCCGCCCAAGGCTCTTGAATCCAACCCTAGGTGGGCTAGACGGTCGAACACGGCTTCAACGGCGTTGCTGCTGGCGAAGATTACCCATCGGTAATCCTTGAGACCGGCAACGGCTTTGTCCAGTTCGGCGTAGTCTTCCAGGGGTTTCGTTTGGATGGATGGAATCTCAAAGGTTTGGGCACCCAATCCTTCCAAGAGCCGACGGAACTTGGAAGCTTGGGTTCGTGATCGGGTGATGAGCACTTTCTTGCCAAAGAGCGGGCGGCGGTCGAACCAAGCAAGCTCCTCCCGTAGGGCCACCACTGGGCCGATGACGGTGACGACCGGCGCTTTAATCCCAGCTGCTCGGCCTCGTTCCAGGATGTCATCCAGGCGTCCCGTGACGGCGGCTTGGGCAGGCCAAGTCCCCCACTGAACCAGGGCTACCGGCGTGTCGACAGGCACGCCTTCTTTTTTTAGGGTGTTCAGGATGGATTCCAGAGCCGACCAGCCCATCAATACCACCAGGGTGCCGCCGGTGCGGGCCAGAGCTTGCCAGTTGACCGACGTTTCTTCTTTGGCGGGATCCTCGCTGCCGCTGACCACGGTGAAACACGTGGCTATTCCCCGATGAGTGACGGGGATACCGGCATAGGCGGCTGCGGCGATGGATGAGGTGATTCCGGGCACCACCTCAAAGGGGATGTCTTTCTCGGTCAAGGCAAGGGCTTCTTCCCCACCCCGGCCAAAGACGAAGGGGTCGCCGCCCTTGAGGCGTACCACGACCTTGCCTGCTAATCCACGGTCGACCAATAGTTCATTGATTTGGTCTTGGGTTAGTTCCCGGCGGCCCCGTTCCTTGCCCACGAATATTCGCTCGGCGGACGGAGGGGCCGAATCGATAAGAGACGGGTCCATCAACCGGTCGTAAATCACTACCTGGGCTTGCTCCAAACAGCGCAAACCTTTCAGCGTGATTAGACCAGGGTCGCCGGGACCCGCGCCTACCAAATACACTTTTCCAGGTGAATTATTCAAAGAGACTCCGTTTTAATAAACACGGTCGTTAGTACTAGGGTTCAACCTCGGACCATTCAATCTCCAGAAGCGGTCCGCCGCCGCGCTCAACTACTGCCAGATAGGCATCGGCGGCGAGTTGCAGCGGATCCATGGTTAGGCCGTCTATCTTGGCGCGAAAGGCCTTTTTGCCATCGGCCGAACTGAGGAAGATAGTCAGGTAGAGAATCTCCCCCTCTTCCCGGGCGTAAGCGCCCATGGGCAGTTGGCAACCACCTCCCAGCTTTTCCAGAAAGGCCCTCTCGGCGGAGACTGCCAGACGGGTGCTGGTGTGTTCGATAATCCTCAGCATATCTTGCATGCGGTAATCGTCGCCCCGTATCTCCACCGCCAGGACTCCCTGTCCCGGAGGTGGCACGAATCGCTGGGGCGACAGATATTCGGCGATGTGCTCGGTCAGGCCCAACCGGATAAGTCCGGCTGCGGCGAGAACGACGCCGTCGTAGTCCTCTCCTTGGCCCTTGCGCAGCCTCGTGTCCACGTTACCCCGTATGGGCAGCACGGTGGCCTGGGGGCACAGGGTGTTCATCAATACGCGGCGGCGGGGACTGCCCGTGCCGATCCGGGCACCGTCCGGCAATTGGGTCAGTGGGCTGTTCCAACGGTTCACCAGAACGTCCCGGGGGTCCTCCCGTTTCAACATAGCCCCTAGGACCAGGCCATCGGGAAGGGTGGTCGGCAGATCTTTGAGGCTATGGACCGCCATGTCAATCTCGCCGTCCAGCAGCAGTCTTTCGATCTCGTTGACGAAGACGCCAAGGCCCATCCCCTCCAGGGAGGACTCCGTATTGATGTCCCCCTGGGTTCGGACCGTGACGACCTCGAATTCGCGATCGGGATATATCTGACGAAGCCGGCCGATAACATGATTCGTCTGATATAGGGCCAGGTTGCTTCCCCGGCTCCCGACTTTTATGACTTTGCTGGAGACCAACTAAGCTCGCCCAGTGGAAAGAACGCCGGAGGTAACCGCCGGGCGTCCGCCGCACTTCGCCGGGCTGCATTTTTCGAGGGTACTGCATAGGCCAGGCGCGTTGGTGTCGGTCAGGCGGGCGAGAAGGCTGGACAGGGCTAGTTCTTCTTGGCCGGATTGAGCCAACTCCAGCAGTTCGTTGGTGATACAGCACTGCCATCGCTGGGAGTCTATCGTCAGACCACGTGCTTTTACTTCTTTTCTGGCCGAGGCAAGTACGCCGGCTAGGTCAGCCCAGTCTAGGGCGGAGTCTTTGGTTAGGGTTTCCCTTAGTTTTCGGGCGAGGGCCGGGCTGGCTCCGCCGGTGGAGATGGCCAGAGTAACCTGCCCGCGCTGCACGATGGCGGGAGCGATAAAGGTGCACTGGTCCGGGTCGTCCACCACATTCATCAAGATGGCCAAACGCTCTGCTTCCTGGAATATCTCTTGGTTCACTTCCCGGTTGTTGGTGGAGGCGATTCCCAGGAACGCGCCGTCCAAGTCACCATGTTGGTATTCTCGTTGCTGCCACTCGAAGTCGCCCGCTTGGGCCCAGGCCTGTAGGGCTGGGGTGACTGTTGGGCTGATAAGGATGACTTCCGCCTTTGCGTCCTGCAATTTGGCGACTTTATCTTCAGCGATGGGACCGCCGCCAATCACCACGCATTTCTTGCCGGTTAGGTTCAGGTAAACGGGATAGTACGCTGTCATGTATTAGCTCCTTTGAGCCGTTGGAGTGGGATTGGATACGCCGGAATATTGGTACTGGTCATATTCGGGGACGAAGTAGCGCACGCGGGTCTTCTTGTATTCGCGGCTGCTATAGAGAAGCATCCGCTCGGTGATTCCGGTGGCCTCGCTTATTTCCCGTTCAATCTCCTCGCAACCATCCGTCGAGGTGGCGTGGACCATGGTGAAATGGGTGTAGGGCCAGTCGGGGAAAGTTGGTCTTTCGTAGCAATGGGTAACTGCCTTGTTTGCCGCCATTGTCATACCAACTTCTTCGGAACGCTCCCCAGGCACTTTCCACACAATCATGGCGTTGGCCTTGAAGCCGGAGCGGCGATGGTGCAGGACCGCGCTGAAGCGGCGCATGAACCGGCGGTCCTGAAAGTCCTGGGCGGTGGCGAAGAGCGCTTCGGTGGTCTTGCCCAACCGTTGAGCCATGTCGTCAAAGGGTCTGGAAACCAAGGGCAGGTCTTCCTGAAGTTCCCGGATCGCGTCTTTGTCATCCTCAGTGAGAGGAACAGCTTCGTTCCAGCCCTTGGCGGCGTCTTTGGCATAGCCGTCGGGACTGTAGTCAACGGACGATCCCTTTTCCTTGACCATGTCGAAGTTGACACCAATCTTGAAGAAGCGGATCGTGGGCATCATGCGATAGCTGAGGGCTTTGGTGTCGCGCCCCATCACTTCCACGGTGGTTTCCAGGTCGTGGTCACCGGGAACTGCCAGAGTGAACCAAAGGTTGAAGTAGGAACCTTCACGGGCGTAATTGTGGCTGACGCCGGGATGCTTGTTGATGCGGAGGGCACCCTTATGCAATTTGTCAGGCTCGAAAGCCATGGCCACCAGAGTTGTTTTGTAACCCAAGCGGCGGGTGTCGAAGATGGCGCTTAGCTGGCGTAATACGTTCTTTCGCTTGAGGTCGGCTAGCCTATCGATAACCTCGCTTTCGTCGATGCCAAGCTCTTCTCCCAAATGCTGGTAGGGACGGTCGACGAGGGGGAACTTGCTCTGTATCACGTTTAACAGCTTCCGGTCTGTTAGATCCATGACTGTGGTTAAGACCTCCTTGAAATATGGAGAACCATAAAGGCGCCCCGCCTGTTTGATGCTATTGTTTCTCGTATGATTCCGCTACGCCCACCATGACCCGGTCGGCGAGTTCTAGGATGTGATTCCAGGATTTGGAGTCTGCCGAGTCCAGCACCATGGAACGAAAGAACACCAGGGCTTCCAGAGTGTCCTTTAAGGAAACCCCTTTTTCCGACATCTCGGTGCCGTACTCCCGTCCCAACACGTGGGACTCTGCCAGGGCTTCCTGGCGTTGCCGGCGAACCTGAGGCTCATGAACCAACAGGGTGAGCATTCGGCGCCCGAATAGACGCATCCGGTCCCGGCCATCCTCCTGCACGCTCTGGTACCAGGGTTGTTTGGTTACCGACTCACCTTGCAAACGCCGGCGGATGCGCCGGAGGGCCGAACCTTCGAGTTCCTCTTCCGAATCGCTGCCTGCATCTGGAGGACCGCCATTGGTCAGGGACATCACGTCGTCGCTCCAGAAGCGGCGATGCCCGCCGGGTGTTCGGTAAACTCTTAGGTACTCTTTATCGGCCCACTGGCGTAGAGTCGCCTCGTTCACGTCCAAGAGGCGGCAAGCTTCACGCAGGGGAAGCCATTTGGATTGTTCAGGTGGGGTTTCAAGCATTAAAATCTATAGAAACCTATAGAAACTTGCGCATCGAAAGCGCTGCTTTTCGAGACTAACATAGGCATTCATCAACGTCAATCGGCGGTTTCGCGCGATGCATCAGGACTTGGCAACCACGCCTAAATTGTTGGTAAAGTAGTCTCATGCTATAGTTGAGATATCATGAGATTTTTCCGTATGGATAGAAATCAGATCGATGGGAAGCGTGAGCTTTTCCGTAAATTGTCTCGTGAAATTGCTTCAGAATCGGTAGTCAACGCCATGGAAAAGGTTCCCCGGGAATCGTTCGTGCCTTCCGATAGCCGCCACATGGCCTACTTGGATATCCCCCTGAGCATCGGCGAGGGGCAGACTATCTCCCAACCCTACATCGTCGCCTTGATGACCCAAGCCCTGGAACTCTCACCCAGTGACAGGGTGCTGGAGATTGGAACCGGCAGCGGCTACCAAACCGCGATTCTTTCCATGCTGACGCCCAAGGGCCGAGTTGTCACTATGGAGCGAGTCCCGGCCCTGGCCCACAAGGCCCGCGGACTACTCCAAGAGTTGGGATACTACAATGTCGTCGTGAAACAGGCTGAAACCTCGCTGGGTTGCCCCTCCGAAGGTCCATACGACGCCATCATAGTCACTGCGGCCGCTCCCAGACTTCCCGAATCCCTACTCTCCCAACTTGCGGTAGGCGGGCGCTTGGTAGCCCCCGTAGGAACCCTGTCCCAGCAGGAGTTGGTTCAGGTCCGCCGCACCGATGAAGGACTTTCCTTCCGGATGCTAAGCCCTTGCCGGTTCGTCCCCCTATTAGGGAGAGAGGCCTTTCCCCATCCCTAGGCGCCGGTACTGGTTGTTCAGCCGTCAAGTACTGACATCAACTGTCCCACATTTTCGCAACCCCTTTTTCCTTCGTGTCTCGGTCTTTGGGCATACACGCACGGTGATTTTCCAATCCTTAATCTCTTTGTCAGTGTGTGATGTCTTCCCCAAAATGAGGCTAATTGGTCGATGTTTAAGCCTGGAGCACAAGGGTCCCGGTGCTATAATTTCAGATGTGAATAGGTACCTAAGCGTGCCTGATTCTGCAGAGTATCGTTACGGAATGGAGTAGCATCAGACCATGTACCCCCTTCTGGACCGCTTAGGACTGGAATACCAGTTATGGTTGCCCCCGGCTGCCTTCGGAGTGATTCTCCTGGTTTCGTTGCTGGCGGCTTGGATCTTCCACAAGCTGATTTTCCGCTTGGTTCTCCATCTGTCCCAATGGACCCCGTCTGACCTGGACTCAAGAATGATGCTGGCCACCCGTTGGCCTCTCACATTGGGAATCTTGGTATTGGGTGCCTATCTGGCGGTGACCATGGCCCTTGGCGTTCCAAGAGTCATAGCGGTTAGGGTATTTGGCTTTCTGGGAATCGTCTTGGGCGTTGTCGCGACGGTTGGTGTGCTATCCAACGTAATCGATTGGTACTTGGAGAATCTGGCGACACGTACCCAGCACGTGATTGACGTCAAGTTCATTCCTCTACTGCGCCGGGGCGTCGTGGCCTTGGTCTACGGTATCGGCGGTCTTCTTATAGTCGACCTTCTGGGATTCAGCATCAGTCCTTTGATAGCCGGTCTGGGGTTGGGAGGTTTGGCGGTGGCTCTGGCCATTCAGCCCACGTTGGCCAACCTGGTTGCCGGGACCTACGTTATGACTGATGGCGTCGTCGGTCCGGGGGATTATGTTGAGCTTGAAGGTAGCATCGCCGGCTATGTAGTTGAGGTCGGTTGGCGCAGCACCCGTATCCGCACCTGGGGAAACAACTTGGTGGTGGTGCCCAACAGCAAGTTCGCCGAGACTATCATCACCAACTACCAACGGCCCATACCGGCGGTAAACGTATATCTGCCATGCGGTGTGAGCTACGATACCGACCTTTACCGTGTGGAAGAGATCTGCCGTGAAGTGATGGACCAAATTCTGGAGAACGAGCCCTCAGCTGTAAAGGAATATGGCGGTTGGTTCGGGTTTGACAACTTTGGGGATTCTAACGTGAATTTCTGGCTGTTCGTTCAGGCCAGGGACCGTTTGGCAGGATTTGAACTACAGACGGCCCTGATACAGCGATTGCACCAGCGTTTCAAGATGGAAGGCATCGTAATCAATTATCCGATGCGTACTCTTGAATTTCCACGTGGCTGGGGTGGTGATCAAATGCCGCCGCAGCTACCGAACTTCCGGCCGGCGTCGCGGCCCAATGGCAAAGCTACCCTGCGCCGGGGCCGGCGGCAACGGATGGCCCGTGACGTGTACGTTCCCCATGACGGCGGGAATGCTGAAGGCGGAGTGGGGTCTGACCCTGGTCCAGGCTAGGCGTCTTGCTACCTGAGGGGCCAGTAGCTATAATTCATTTGTTATCGCCCCTGACTGGGCCTGTAGCTCAGGCGGCTAGAGCGCGGTCCTGATAAGACCGAGGTCGATGGTTCGAGTCCATCCAGGCCCACCACTGTTATATTCCATCACCTCACTTGCCCCTGTTTTCCGGCGCGGAACCCTCTAGCACGATAAACTAACTACCAGTTTTTATTGACCAGTTAGATATGTAATATATATAATCGCCTCATCCTGTAGGACGTCGTCCAAGTCAGGTGCAATGGACCGCAGGGTATCGCTAAGCGCAACCGCATCTTCAGCTCGAATGATTAAATCCAGTATTCCTGCGGCAACGTATAACTTGAATAGCCTTAGTTGGCTAAACTAGCGAGCTGAGAACTTGAATGTCCTGGACTGAATGTTCCGGATCGAAATATTTGGAGGTGTCGATTTGTCGTACCCAAGGTTCCATGTGACTAAAGCAATGATTTGGATTCCCTTGATATTGATTCTCGCTATAGCCGCCGCATGCGGTGGCACCGCTGCCACGCCCGTCGTGGTTGAGAAAGAGGTAATCAAGGAAATCGAAAAAGAAGTTATAGTCGAAAAAGAAGTAATCAAGGAAGTAGAAAAACAAGTCATCGTAGAAAAGGAAGTCATCAAGGAAGTAGAGAAAGAGATAGTGGTAGTTGCTACCCCGATCCCGTCGGGAGCGACTTCCGGTGCGATGCAACCTGCGGGCGAGCTTAACATCGGGCAATCGTCCTTGGGTACCTTCATCTACCACCCGTCTATCGCTGGCAACCCAGCAATATACGTGGTCAGCACAACCATGGGAGAGGGCTTGGTCCGCTTCGACAAGAACCGGAAGGCGGCTCCCCAACTGGCCGAGTCCTGGAGCATCGCCGACGACACGCTCACCTGGACCTTCAACATCCGGCCAGGGGTCCAGCTCCACAAAGGGTATGGTGAATTGACTGCGGACGACATAATTTATTCTTACCAGCAATGGGGAGGTGAAGATGCTGTCCACGCCCGGTCCTCCTTCATCAAGGATTTCTGGGTAAACCCCGAAGGCAGCGTGGAGGCAACTGACTCCCACACCGTTGTGGTGAAAACCGCCAAACCCTGGATCAGTACACGCGCCCTTGAGTTCATGCGCCACGTGGGCGGAACCAGTGGTAACGTGGTGAGTAAGAAGCAGAGCGAAGAGCTTGGGGTCGAAGACGCCAAGCTGGACACCGCAATGACCGGACCTTGGGAACTGGTTGAGACCAAGACCGGCGAATTCTGGAAGATGAAAGCGTTCCAGGACCACTGGAACAAGGTTCCAGCTTTCGCCGAGTTGACGCTATGGGAGCTTCCCGAGGAGTCGGCCCGCTTGGCCGGGTTCCAGACCGGACAACTTGACACTTTTATCATGTCTTTTGACAACATTACTCAGGTGGAGAAGGTCGAAGGAGCCCTGTTAAACTCCGTGGGCCTTATCAGTCAATCGGGTATGAATGTCTACGGCCAGCTTTACACTGGCATCGGCGACCCCGATCAGAAGGGTGATTTCGATGGAGACAGAGCCTGGGTGTCGGCCAACGCTGATATAAATTCCACTGAGTGGGCTAATGCTCGGTTAGTGCGCGAGGCTATGACTATAGCCATCGATCGGCAGACCCTGGTCGACACGCTGCTGGGTGGGTTCGGCGCCCCCCTGTGCATTCGCGATTGGGGTGGCTTCGAACACTTGATGCCGGCTGACTGGACTTGTGACTACGACCCGGACAGGGCAAAGAGTCTTCTGGCCGAGGCCGGATACCCCAACGGTTTCACTATCGACCTGACGACGGCGATCCGAGGCGTTGCCGCCGAGGTGGAAGCTTGTGAGGCTATCGGCGCCATGTGGGGCGAAGTCGGGATCGATGTCAAACTCCATAGGATCCCATACCAGACCTTACGGCCTCAGTTGGTGGGACGCACTTGGCCCGGCGCGACCTGCCACGCTATCTCAATAAGGTTGGAGCCGATGCTGGGCTTGAACAACTACCTGGATAAATCGACCTTTAACTACGGTACATTCCACCCCTACCTGAACGAGAATATAGGCGGTGTCATGGGTGAGTTGGAGGACGCCGCGCGGATGGAAAAGACGCTCGAGATGTACGACTGGATGGCCCACGAGCAAAAGCTCGGGTTCGGTCTCTACACTATCGAAGGTGTAGTACCAGTGGGTCCCAGGATCCAGCCGTGGGAATATACCAGCTTCAGCGACATCAGACTCCCCAACGGCTACGAGAACATCGTTCCTCGCTAGGAGGGGATAAGTCAATTCGTATTTCCCGCTGGTGCGGAGATTTGTAACATTTCCGGACCGGGCCGTAAGGCCCGGTCCGGATTCGATTGTCCTACCGGGTATAAAAAATATCTGAGATGACTACTCTACTGGGTAGCTCATTAATGTTGGAAGTAAGCCAAAGAGGTGTCTAAGACGGGACCTCTGCCGACGACGGAGGTCATCATGGAGAGATTGAGGCCGTTATTTATCCTGTCGGCGCGCACCCTTTTCGGGGTGCTTATCGGCGGGACATTCGGCTTCTTTGGAGTTGGGATCGGTTGGGTCTCGTTCGTGTTTTTCGGCGCCAGATCCGGAGACACACTACTGCTCTTATTTATCGCGGGGGCAGCGCTGGGAACCACTATAGGTGTGTTCCTGGCGTGGATGAATCTCGACGGTAATTCGGCAGTTCGGGTTATTGCGACCAGTGCGTTGTTTCTGCTGGTGGCGGTTGGTGGATCATGGGGAGGATATCGATACGGTTCGGTGCAAGATGTGCCCTGCTGCGGTACTGCGGATGTGACCCCTATTACCTACATCGTCATGGGAGCTGTTTTAGCGACCAGTGTTGTTGCTTTGATATTAAACGTTAGCCGCCGGGCGTTGCCCTTCCTGAATCGATAATCTGGTATCTGGCAAACCGAGGACTGGCAAGTGTAACTGGGAGAACAGGCCGGTAATTGGGAACAAACCCGGAGAGTAGAAGATGCAACGATTTCTAGTCCGCAGGTTCTTCATATCCATAGTCACGCTATTAGTTGTGTCCGTGGTGATTTTTGCCATGAGCCGCGCGTCGGGCGACCCCAGGCACATCTTCCTAGATGACTATTCCACTCAGGAAGACTGGGACCGGTTGACGGTTTCCTTGGGCCTGGATAAACCCTACTACCAGCAGTACGGCATCTTCCTTAGCGATGCGATGCAAGGGAACTTTGGCGTATCGATCAAAGAGAAGCGGCCGGTGGTGGATATCATCGGAGAACGGGTAGCGGCTACCGTTCAGCTTGGAGGGGCGGCCTTCTTGTTCTCCATAGTGTTGGGACTCCCACTGGGTGTGCTGTCCGCAGTGAAGCGTGGTTCGCCCTTTGACTCAGGTGGAAAAGTTCTTGCGCTGATTGGCCAGTCAGCCCCCAACTTCTGGCTTGGCATCATGATGATGTTCTTCTTCGCGGTTCATCTGGGCTGGCTACCCCCCTACGGAAGGCAGGAGAAATTGAGCATCGTCCTCCCTGCCATAACCCTGGGCTGGTATTACGTGGCCGCAAACCTGCGTCTGATTCGTTCGGCAATGCTGGATGCTTTGGACTCTGAGTACATCAAACTGGCCCGAGCAAAAGGGGTAACACCCGCCGTCGTTATTTGGAAACATGCTCTGCGTAACGCCCTGGTGCCTGCGCTGACTTTTGCTGGCGTAACCCTAGGTGCTCTGGTCACTGGTTCATTGGTTGTGGAAACGGTGTTCGCCTGGCCCGGTTTGGGACAGTTGGCGGTTCAGGCCCTGTTCGGAGCTGATTATCCGCTATTACAGGGCGTGGTCATGGTATTTACGATGCTGTACGTGGCAGCCGCTTTGGCGGTGGACGTACTTTACGCTTATATCGACCCCAGGATACGTTACGCCTAATGTACCGGTACCGGTCGATGGACCGTGGTAAATTAGGTAGTAGGTAGAGGAAGTAGTAAAGATGGCCGAACAAACTTCCGGAAGTATCGTTATTGCCCCAAGGGCATCCCGAGCAAGGGCTGCCCGATGGTTCGCGCAATTCCGGAGGATGCCTCTGATACCCGTAATCCTGCTGGGGGTTTTCATTTTTGTGGGTATAACGGCGCCATGGATATCTCCCCACGATCCCTTGAAAAGTGACCTGAAGGACAGGAACGCTCCTCCCGTTTGGGCTAGCTCCGAGATGGCAACCAAGACAGTTGTCCAACGTCTATCGATCAACGAAAGAGCGACGCAAATCTCTCTACAGAAAGCCGCACTGGACAATCCAGGCGTTGCGATTGGGGACAAGATTGAGGTTGTAAGCAAGGTTGGGGGTAGCTCGAAATACATCCTGGGCACTGATCACCTAGGCCGGGACGTATTGAGCCGGGTATTGCACGGAGCCCGTGTTTCTCTGATAGTGGTGTCTCTGGTTATCGTGGTGGGCATAACCATCGGCGTGACCGTTGGGATGCTGGCAGGCTGGTATGGAGGCTGGGTAGACGAGATTTGTATGCGCCTAGTGGACATCAAGCTGGCGATACCCACCATTCTTTTGGCCTTGGTGATGGTTCTAGCTTTGGGACAGTCCTTCGTTCTGATTGTGGCTGTCCTTGCTCTAACCATATGGCCCCGTATAGCCAGGAATGTAAGGGGCGAAGTGCTGAGTCTGAAGACCGCTGATTACGTTGGTCTTGCCAAGGTGGCTGGCGCTTCTACTCCCCGCATAATGATTGTTCATATATTCCCCGGCCTCATCAACACCCTGATTGTGCTGACCACTCTGGAGATTGGCATCGTCATCCTGCTGGAGGCTACACTCAGCTTCTTGGGCGCCGGTGTTCCGCCGCCAACTCCGGCCTGGGGTTCAATGGTGGCTGACGGAAGAGATCGGCTGGCGGTGGCCTGGTGGATCTCCACCCTGCCGGGTCTGGCCATCGTAGCCGTCGTTATGGCGGCCAACATATTCGGCGACTGGCTTCGTGACACTCTGGATCCCCGTCTGCGCCAATTGAAATAGAGGGTCGTCTGGCTAGTTGATGCCTGAGGCTATGTCAGCCTAGGGCTGGAACAGGAAAACATTAAGCAGAGGCAATCTTGCCTCTGCTTTTCTGTTGGCTAACTGGGAGAGTTTCGCTAAAACAGTGCTATGGGGTTGACCGGGGAGCCGGTGCCTCCTACTACCCGGAGGGGGTTGACCGTGAGCATGAACTCGTAGCGGCCCTCTTCGGCGCAGGCCTCGGCTAGTGGCTGCAAAAGGGCGTTGTCCAGCAGCCCGATACCGTAGGCGAAGATCGCGGCATGTACCGACCAAGGGATGTCGTATCCATTGGGTTCGAAGTCCATCATGTCCCAGACCAGCAATGAGCAGTCCGACTCACGAATGAATTTGAGGCATGATGCGTGCAGGCCGGGACGTTGGCGGACCGGATGGGATTGGGACCCCCATTGTGGATTGGTCTCGTTCCAAGCATCCCGGCCACCGTAGACAATCAGCGCGTCACCCGGTTCCATTGTCACCCCTTGGGACTTGGCGACGTCCTCCAGGTCCCAACCGTGGATCGGCTCGTCCATCTTGACGAAGGGTTGTCCCCGGAACTTGGGTACGTCCAGGAGCACTCCCCGAGTGATTATGCCTTCCTTCCAGTGCTCCACCGAACCCCAGGTCGCGCCGTCGAAAGTTATGACATCGTCGGGGTTGCGGCCGTTCCACATGCCGTTGTGGTCCCAAACGTGGCACAGAGCATCCAGGTGAGTGGTTGCCTGGCCGTGGTAGGCGATGCCGTAAAAGTCCGTGGCCAGACCTCCGCCGTCGCCTCTGACCCCTCGCTTCATGTAGTGCATGGCCGGCGTGGGGTTGTTTCCCGCGGGAGTTTTAGGAAACTCCCGGCTTAGCGACACGGCGCGGCCGGTTTTGACCAACCGGGCGGCTGCGGCACGCTTTTCTGGCGTGACCATGTTGACCGCGCCGATCTGGTCGTCGTCGCCCCAACGCCCCCAATTCCGGTCCTTTGTCAGATATTCCAGAACCTCTTCCTTGGTGGGTATTCTACGCTCCATTATCGCTGCTCCTGATGGTGGATTTCCGTCGTGCTAGGTTGGTTGAATCTCTTCGGGATTCGGTCCTTTTCCGAAACCAGTGCGTCTAGTCTTCCTAGAGTGGTGATCGATATGCTATGAAGGTGGGTCTTCGGTATCTGCTGGTTTTAGATAGCCTTCGCTGCGATACTTCCGGGTCCGTTGAATATCTCAGAAAATGTTCCATCACGGTGAATTTGTATCCCCAGATGGTAATCTGGCACATGGTCACCAGGGAAGGTTAGGGCTCTTTGCATGGTAGCCTTGATTTGCACGAGGCGTCCGTCGCTGGATTTTCCATCGTGATGTTTTTCGAGCCCCTCGCAAATCTCAACGTCTTATGCGCCTTCGACGTGGGTTTCGCCCAAATCTCCTATCAGCCTTCCGTCCAGCGTGAACCGCTTCTTTGGATACGTGGCCTGGAGTTGGGCCACGATGCCCAACAAGTCCTTTACGGCGTCTTGAATAGCGATAGACATCGCATCTCCCGGTTACCTACTCTATTGACTGACGAAGCAGAGCGGCTTGTTGAGACGACGGATTTAGTACTGCCCCCGGGGTTCCATTCCCAGCAAGAACTGGCCTGCGGTTTCCAGGTGGATCATGCGGCCTTGGGCGTGTTGGGTAATGACATGGATGTCTTGGAATAGACGGTGGATGGTATTAGGAGTGAATATGGCGTCGGAACCACTTAGACGATAGCAGATATCAACAGCTTCAGCCGATCGTTGTATGGCGTAGGTGGTGGCCAGGCGCGCCTGGATCCGTTCCG
>Ga0208747_1000242_pt1 | contig 16372 bp, 14 predicted proteins | sample Knorr_S7_td_AAIW_FD_185597 | JGI IMG/M metagenome (GOLD analysis project Ga0208747, IMG submission 185597) | Marine microbial communities from Southern Atlantic Ocean transect - Knorr_S7_td_AAIW_ad_750m_LV_A (SPAdes) (version 2) | ecosystem: Environmental > Aquatic > Marine > Oceanic | place...
TCATAACTAAATAAATAAATAAATAAATTATAGAGCTTTGAATTCCTTCATTAGTACCAATTGACAAGCCTGCTAACGCAAACCCTATATGTCCTATTGAACTATATGCCATAAGTCGTTTGATATTATTTTGCCCAATCGCTGCAACTGCACCAAGTATCATTGATGATATTGAAATAAAAACTATTATCATTTGCCAGTGATCAATTAGACTAATAAATGGAACATATAAAAACCTAATAAAAACTGTTAGTGCAGCAATTTTTGGGACAATAGAAAAAAAACTCGTAATTGAAGTAGGAGATCCTTCATAAACATCAGGTGCCCACATATGAAATGGTACTGCTGAAATTTTAAATGCAAGACCAACCAATATAAAAACTATACCGAATGTAGAACCAAAATTTAATTTATCTAGATTAAATGCAATTACATCAAAATTGGTTGAATTAGTAAATCCATAAATTAATGAACATCCATACAATAATAATCCAGATGATAAAGCGCTTAACACAAAATATTTCAAACCTGCTTCGGAAGATCTTGTATTATCTATGTTAAAAGAAGCTAGTACATAAAGAGCCAAAGATTGAAGTTCTAATCCAATATAAAAAACCATTAAATCATAAGACCCTATCATGACAATCATTCCAAGTACCGAAGAGAGTATTAATATTGGGTATTCAATTTTATTTATTCCAATTGTTTTTACATAGTCGTATGAAGAGAGCATAACAAAAAAAGCAGAAATTAAAGTAATACCTTTCATTAGTGATGAAAGATAATCTATTTTATAGCTGTTATTAAATAAGAATAATGATTTATCTATTGGGTTAATAAAAATTAAAATAAATGCAATTAGGAGCACAACTAATGAAGATTGATAAATAAAGTTTGCACAATTTTTATAAAAAACTCCAATCATCAATAATCCCATTATAGAAATTGATAAATAAAGCTCTGGAATAATATGATTAATTTGATCCATTAATTATTTAAATTCGATAAATAAACTGTTAAATTATAGTTATAGTTCTCTATTAAATGAGAAATTGAAACTTTTATAGTGTTAAATATAGGATCGGGATAAATTCCAAAAAAAATAATTAATATTGATAACGATGATAAAATAAATATTTCAGTTTTATTCAAATCACTAATATTATTAAGCTCTTTATTCTTTAATTTACCAAAAATAACTCTTTTATATAACCAAAGCATATAGGCAGCTGCAAAAATCACTCCAAAACTTGCTAAAACTGCTGTTAAAATATTAATTTTAAATGCACCTATTAAAATAAGAAATTCACCAACAAATCCGCTGGTTCCTGGAAGTCCTAAAGCTCCGAGTGTAAAAATCATAAAAAGAATTGAATATTTTGGTACTATATTAACTAATCCACCATAGGTAGAGATAAGTCTTGAATGAACTCTGTCATACAACACACCTACACTTAAAAATAATGCAGATGATATTAATCCATGACTAATCATTTGATAAATGCTTCCTTCTAAGCCTTGATGTGTAAGTGTAAAAATTCCAAGTGTTACGAAACCCATATGTGCTACAGAAGAGTAGGCAATAAGTTTTTTCATATCATCTTGCATCAAAGCAACAAGTGACGTGTATAATATTGCAACTATGCTTAAACTAAAAATTAAAGGGGTAAAATAATGAGATGCCACAGGAAATAGACCCAACGAAAATCTAATGAAACCATAGCCAGCCATTTTTAATAATATTGCAGCTAATACTACTGAACCCGCTGTTGGAGCTTCTACATGAGCATCTGGTAACCAAGTATGCACAGGCCACATTGGCATTTTAACGGCAAATGAACTAAAAAATGCCAGCCATAAAATATATTGATATTCTACTGGAATTTTTAATTGATATAATTGAGTAAAATCAGTAGTACCAGTAATCCAATATATTGAAATTATTGCAATTAACAATAATACTGATCCCAACAATGTAAATAAAAAAAACTTAAATGCAGAATAAACTCTTCTTGGACCACCCCAAATACCAATAATTAAAAACATTGGTATTAAACCACCTTCAAAAAATAAATAAAATATCACAAGATCTAAAGAACAAAAAACTCCTATCATTAAAGTTTCTAAAACTAATAAAGTTACCAAAAATTCTTTAAGGCGAGATTTTATACTTGAAATGACAGATAAAACACAAATTGGTATTATTAGTGCTGTTAATAAAATAAAAAATATTGATATTCCATCTATTCCTAATCTAAAATTTACATATCCTCTTAACCATTCTCTATTTTCTACAAATTGAAAATCTGATGAAAGGTTATCAAACAAAAACCATAAATAAATTGTTAAAGCAAAATTAGTAAAAGATGTAAAAATAGCTACATATCTGGCATTTAAATTATTATTTTCAGGATTATTTTTTATGAACAATATAAAAAGTGCTCCTATCAATGGAAAGAAAATAATAAAAGATAAAATAGGAAAGTTCATTGAATTAAAATTAAATATGTTAATAATATTGAAAAGCCTATCAACATTATAAATGCATAATGATAGATAAATCCATTTTGAAATCTCACTGCTAAGATTGAAAAATATTTAAATAATTTAGCTAATCCATCTGGTCCGAATCTATCAATAGTTTTGACATCTCCACTTAACCAAAAAAATAAACCAATTTTTTTAACAGGGTTAACAAATAAAAAATCATATAATTCATCAAAATACCATTTGTTTAATAAAAAATTATAAATGTATTTATTTCTTTCTTTAAGTGTATTTAAAAATATTTTATTTTCTGAAGTGAATTTACCGTGATCAGTAAATAAATAATAAGAAATTGGTATTGAAACTAAAATTAATGTAGATGTTATGATTAAAAGCCATAATGGCGAATGATCATGATTAATTTCTGACAAAAATACAATTGATTCTTTCCAAAATAAATAACTACTTTCTTCACCTATTAAAAGATTTTTGAACAAATAACCTGAAAAAATAGCACCTAATGCTAAAATAATTAATGGAATTATCATTACCAATGGTGACTCGTGAATTTTATCAATAGAAATTTTTTTGTTTAAATATTGGCCATGAAATGTTTTGAACATTAATCTCCATGAATAAATTGAGGTTAATAATGCAGTAAACACACCAATTCCAGCAGCACAATAACCAACGGATGAACCTCTAAGATATGCAAATTCTATAATTGCATCTTTAGAATAAAATCCAGATAAAAATGGAAAGCCTGTTAAAGCTAAGGTTCCAATGATCATTAAAATCCATGTATATGGTAATTTCTTCCAAATACCCCCCATTAAACGGATATCTTGTTCGTTTTTAAGTGAATGAATAACTGAACCTGATCCTAAAAAAAGTAGTGCTTTAAAAAATGCATGTGTAAATAAATGAAACATAGCAACGTGATAAGCTCCAACTCCAGCTGCAAAAAACATATATCCTAGCTGGCTACATGTAGAATATGCAATTACACGTTTAATATCGTTTTGAACAAGAGCAATTGTAGCTGTAAAAAAAGCTGTCATCATTCCAATAATCGCAACTACATTCAGTGCAAATTCAGAATATTCAAATAATGGTGAACATCTAACCACTAAAAAAACTCCTGCTGTAACCATTGTAGCAGCATGAATTAATGCAGAAACTGGTGTTGGACCTTCCATTGCATCAGGTAACCAAGTATGTAAAAAAATTTGTGCTGACTTACCCATTGCTCCAATAAATAAAAGAAGACAAGTTAATGTTATTACATTGAAATTAATTCCAAGAAAATTTATTTCTTCATTTAAGTAATTAGGTGCATTGGAAAAAACTTCCGTATAATTTAATGTTCCAAAAAAATAAAAAATGAGAAAAATTCCTATTGCTAGACCAACATCACCTACTCTATTTACAATAAAAGCTTTTATTGCTGCTGCATTTGCAGATGGTTTTTTATACCAAAACCCTATTAAAAAATAAGAACATAAACCTACTCCTTCCCAGCCAAAAAATAGTTGAAGAAAATTATCTGATGTTACCAATATTAACATTGAAAAAGTAAACAAAGATAAATAAGACATAAATCTTGGTTTATGAGGATCATGTGACATATAACCGATAGAATAAATATGAATCAAAGATGAAATTAAACATACTACAACCAACATAATAGATGATAGAGCATCAATCTTGATTGCCCAATTAACATTTAATGTTCCAGAATTAATCCAAGTAGCTAAATGAACAACACTTGAATAATTTTCAGTAATTACTTTATAAAAAATAATAAATGATAATATGGAAGAAAGAGATACTAATAAACTTGTTGTAACTTGAGAAAATTTATTACCAAGACGATTTCCAAAAAAACCAGATAATATAGCTCCAAATAATGGAAGAAAAATAATTGCAATTTCCATATTAACCTTTTAAAGATTTTATTTCTTCAACCCTTATTGTTCCTTTATTTCTGTAATAGACAACAATAATTGCTAAACCAATAGCTGCTTCGGCCGCAGCAACGGTTAAAATAAACATGGCAAATACTTGTCCAGTTAAATCATTAATAAAAATTGAAAATGAAACTAAATTGATGTTAACAGCTAAAAGAATAAGTTCTATAGACATTAAAATTACAATTACATTTTTTCGATTAAGAAAAATTCCAATTATTCCAATAGAAAAAATTACCACTCCTAAAATTAAATAATGACCTAAACCTATTTCAGTCATCAAATTTCACTCCTTTATTATTTTCAACTTCAACCAATTGAACACCTTCTTCTTTTTCTCTGGAAATTTGTCTGAAATAACTTTGCTTTTTTACACCTTCCCGTTTTCTAAATGTTAGAACAATGGCTCCTATCATTGCGACTAAAAGAATCATTCCACTTAATTGAAATAAATGAATATAATCAGTATAAATTATATTACCTAGAGCATGAGTGTTACTCATGCTATCGTTAATTTCTAGTGAAATGGCATTTGAAATATTTGGTTTATATTTCCAACCACCTACTACAAACAGAAGTTCAAAGAAAATAATTGTACTTATTATAAAACCTACTGGTATATGAGAGGTGCTATCTGTAGCTTTAAACCATTCATTTTTTTGCTCAGCTACATTAAGCATCATCACTACAAACAAAAAAAGTACCGCAACAGCTCCAACATAAACAATTAGCATAATCATTCCCAAAAACTCTGCTCCAATCATAATAAACAGACAGGAAATGCTTATAAAATCTAAAATTAAAAAAAAAACTGAATGTACAGTATTTTTAGAAACTGTTAGCATTATTGCTGAAATTACAGCTATTGTTGAAAAAAAATAAAAAAAAATAGAATGTGCTATCATTTATCTGTAGGGTTTATCTGCTTTAATATTTGAGGCTAATATTTTTTCCCACCTATCACCATTATCTAATAGTTTTTCTTTATTATAATAAAGTTCTTCTCTGGTTTCTGTTGCAAATTCAAAATTTGGACCTTGAACAATTGCATCAACCGGACACGACTCTTCACACAATCCGCAATAAATACATTTTAACATATCAATATCATATCGAGTAGGTTTTCTGCTTCCATCTTCTCTTTGCTCTGACTCAATTGTAATCGCTTGTGCTGGACAAACTGCTTCACATAATTTACATGCAATACATCTTTCCTCACCATTAGGATAACGCCTCAATGCATGTTCTCCTCTAGCTCTTGGACCAATTTTTCCTTTTTCAAATGGATAGTTAATAGTTTTTTTCGTTTTAAATATTTCTTTAATAGCCATGAATAAAGCTTTAATAAATTCAAAGAGTGTAATTATTTTAATTATTCTTAAAAAAGTCATATTTTATTTCACTGGTAGTAAATCAAAATAAAAAAGAAAGCTTGAAGTTAAAATTACCCATATTAAGGATAAAGGTAAAAATATTTTCCAACCTAATCTCATTAACTGGTCATATCTATATCTGGGTACTGTTGCCTTAACTAAAGAAAATAATAAAAATAATAAAAGTATTTTTATTATCATCCATAAGGGTCCAGGAACTAAATTAAATGGAAAAATGTCAATTGGTGATAACCACCCGCCCAAAAATAAAATTGAGCCCATTGCACACATTAATAAAATATTTGCATATTCACCTAACCAAAACATTGCATACATCATTCCAGAATATTCAGTTTGATAACCAGCAACTAACTCAGCTTCTGCTTCTGGTAAATCAAAAGGAGGTCTATTTGTCTCTGCTAGTGATGATATAAAGAAAATTACAAACATTGGGAATAAAGGAACAACAAACCATATCTTTTCTTGTGCTAAAACAATATCTCTTAAATTCAGTGAACCTACACAAAGCAATACGTTAATAATAATTACACCTATAGAAACTTCGTAAGAAACCATTTGTGCTGCAGATCTTATTGCTCCTAAAAAAGGGTACTTAGAATTTGAAGCCCATCCTCCCATTATAATTCCATAAACTCCTAAAGATGAAATGGCAAAAAGATATAGTATTCCTGCATTAATATCAGCAAGCACAAAATAATTATTAAACGGAATTACAGCCCATGCAATTAAAGCTAAAGTCATTGTAACTATTGGAGCTAAAATAAAAATAACTTTATTTGCAGCAGCTGGAATAATAATTTCTTTAAACATATATTTTAATGCATCTGCTAATGACTGAAACAGTCCAAATGGTCCAACAACATTTGGGCCTCTTCTTTTTTGAACAAAAGCCCAAACTCTTCTGTCTAACCAAACAATCATAGCCACAGAAACTAGGACTGGTATTAATAAAAAAAGAATTTTGTAAACTTCATTAAATATAATAAAAATATTATCTGCCATTTATCCCTCAGTACCTGTCAATTTAAAATTATTCTTTACCGTTTTGCATTCAAGCATTGTCTTTGAAGCTCTACATATAGGATTGGTAAAGTAATAATCGATTTGTTTAATTTCTAATTTTGAATTTATAAAAGGTATTTTTGATTGATTTATCTCACTAGAATTTTTTTCTTTAGTTATATAGCTTTCTTTAGAATATAAATTATTTGATTTAATAAGTTTTGTTTCTAAGTCAAATTTATTTATAATATCCAAACGTTTGTTTAAAAATTGCGATATATTATTTATTATTTCCCAATCTTCTTTTGACTCTCCTGGAGGATAAGATGCCTTAAAAGCTTTTTGAATTCGACCTTCTAAATTAACATAATAACCATCTTTTTCAGTGTAAGCAGCGCTCGGTAAAATTACATCTGCTATAGATGCGCCTTTATCACCATGGCTACCTTGGTAAATAATAAATTCATCTTTTTTATTAAATTTTAATTCGTCAGCACCTAATAAATAAATTAATTTAAATTCATTATTATTTAATTTATTCAAAACTTCATAATTATCTTTTTTTGTAATTTTATATAAACCTAAATCCATAGCACCAACATTAGAAGCTCTTTGAGTTAAAATATTAAAAGAATTCCAATCGGGATTAATTTTGTCATTTTTTGTTAAAAAATTTTTAATTGACTTAAAAATATATTCTGCAGCATCAGAATTAAGGATGGACTCACCAATTATTATTAAAGGTTTTTCCGAATTTTTTATTTTTAAAGAAACATGATGTGAGCCTTCAATAATATCTTTTATAACTGAAGTGTCATGACCTATTATTTCATATGGATACGTAAGTTCTCCTGGATCTCCAATTGAATAAATTTTAATTTTATTTTTAACATATGATTTTCTAATTCTAGCATTTAAAATGGTTGCCTCTTGTCTTGGATTTGTACCAATCAATAAAATTAAATCTGCTTCTTCAATTCCATTTATTGTTGAATTAAATAAATAATTTATTCTTTCATCAGGATTTAAATACCTCTTTTCATTTCTAAATTCTAAATTTGTTGAATTTAATGATTTATTAAAAAATTTTTTAAAAATATACATACTTTCTAGATCAACTAAATCGCCAATAAAGCCAGCTATTTGACTTGGTTTAGTGTTTTTAATTTTATTAATCACAATTTGAACTGCATCTGTCCAATTGCTTTTTATTAATTTTCCATTTTCTCTAATATAAGGTTTATCTAGTCTTTGTTTTAACAAACCATCACAAGCGTATCTTGTTTTATCTGAAATCCACTCTTCATTGATGTCTTCATTAATTTTTGGAAGAATTCTTTTTACCTCCCATCCATAAGTATCCACCCTTATATTGGACCCAACAGCATCCATTACATCAATTGTTTCTGTGTTTTTTAACTCCCATGGTCTCGCTTCAAAAGCATAAGGTTTTGAAGTTAGAGCACCAACTGGACATAAATCTATAACATTAGCAGATAATTCTGATTCCATTGCTTTTTCTAAATAGGTTGTTATTTGCATGTCTTCTCCTCTACCTATTGCTCCTATTTCATCAATTCCCGCAACCTCTGTTGCGAAACGAATACATCTTGTGCAATGAATACATCTAGTCATCTCTGTTTTTATTAATGGACCCATGTGTTTTTCTTTTACAGACCTTTTGTTCTCAGTGAATCTGGAAAGATCAAGACCGTAAAACATTGACTGATCTTGTAAATCACATTCTCCACCTTGATCACAAACCGGACAGTCTAGTGGATGGTTGGCTAGTAATAATTCCATGACACTTTTTCTAGCTTTCTCTACTTTTAAAGTATTAGTTTTAATATTCATTCCCTCAGTAGCAGTTATGGCGCAAGAAGCTATTGGTTTTGCTGATTTTTCCATTTCAACTAGACACATTCTGCAGTTGCCAGCTATTGAAAGTTTTTCATGATAACAAAACCTGGGAATCTCTGCTCCTGCTTGCTCACATGCCTGAAGAACTGTAAGACCCTCTTCAATTTCAATTTCTTTATCGTTAACAATTAATTTAGGCATTATCTTCTTCTAGTAAATGTTGATCTATCAAATAAGGAATATTTTTATTTTGTTTAATTATTAATGGATCTGAACTATTTCTTTTTTCTATTTCTTTTCTGAAATGTCTTAACAATCCTTGGACAGGCCATGAAGATCCTTCACCAAATGCACAAATTGTATAACCTTCAATTTGTTTTGTTACCTCAGATAGTAAATCTATTTCTTTAATTGATGCATTACCTTTGGCCATACGTTCCAACATTCTCCACATCCATCCAGTTCCTTCTCTGCAAGGAGTACATTGGCCACAACTTTCATGTTTATAAAATTTTGCTATTCTTGCCATACATTTAATAATATCCTGATCTTTATTTATAACCACAATTCCTGCAGTACCTAATCCGCTTTTTTCTTTTATCAATGAGTCAAAATCCATTGTAATCGTATCACATACATTCTTAGGTAATAAAGGCATAGAAGATCCTCCGGGTATAACCGCTTGAAGATTGTCCCATCCACCTATCACTCCACCAGCATGCCGTTCTATTAATTCTTTTAATGTAATTCCCAATTCTTCTTCCACGTTACAAGGATTATTTACGTTCCCAGAAATACAAAATATTTTAGTTCCCGTATTTTTTGGCTTTCCTAAAGAAGCAAACCATTTACCACCTCTTCTTAAAATTGTTGGTACAACTGCTATAGTTTCAACATTGTTAACTATAGTAGGACATCCATATAATCCAACAAGAGCCGGAAAAGGAGGTTTTATTCTTGGTAGGCCTTTTTTGCCTTCTAAACTTTCTAATAATGCTGTTTCTTCACCGCAAATATATGCACCAGCACCATAATGAATATGAATATCAAGATCCCATCCACTGTTACATGCATTTTGTCCTAAAAAATTTTTTTCATATGCCTCTTCAATTGCTGTTTGTAATTTTTGTCCTTCACGAAAAAATTCACCTCTTATATAGATATAACACGTGTGTGCTCCAACCGCGTATGAGGATATTAAACAGCCTTCAATTAACTTTTGTGGTTCAAATTTAAATATATCTCGATCTTTACAGGTTCCAGGTTCGGATTCATCGCCATTAATAATAAGGTAATGTGGTCTACTTCCAATTTCTTTTGGAGCAAAAGACCATTTTAAACCTGTTGGAAAACCAGCCCCACCTCTACCCCTTAATTCGGATAGTTTGATTTCATTAATAATCCATTCTTTTCCTTTAGATAATATTTCTTTTGTATTCTTCCAATCTCCCCTTGAAATAGCAGAGTCTATTTTCCAACTTTCATCGTTATACAAATTTGTGAATATTCTATCAGTATCTTTAAGCATTTTTAATATTTAGCAATGTTGTTCTTTTATTTTCTGGTTCAGCACTTTTTCTATTTCTATAAGAACCGGGTTTTGGTTGTTTATCGTTCAAAATCATTTCTATAATTTCTTCCGTTTTTTCTTTATCTAAATCTTCAAAATAATCATCATTTATTTGCATCATTGGAGCATTAACACAGGCCCCTAAGCACTCAACTTCGGTCCATGAAGCTATATTATCTTTTGATAATTCTTTTTGATTTTCACAAATTTTTTCTTTGCAGACATCAACAATTTTATAAGATCCTCTAATCATACATGGGGTTGTTGTACAAACTTGAACAAAATATTTTCCCACTGGGGACAAATTAAACATTGAGTAAAAAGTTGCAACTTCGTAAACTCTTATGTAAGGAATATTTAAAAACTTGGCTATATACTTCATTGCTACTAAAGGAATCCAGTTTTCATTTTGACCTTGCGCTAAATAAAGTAGTGGCATGACTGCGCTAGCTTGTTTTTCTGTAGGATATTTGCTAATTATTTTTTTTGCTTTATTTAAATTTTCCTCAGAAAATTTAAAAAATTCTGGCTGTTCTTTAGATATTTTTTTTATACTCATCTATCTATTTCTCCAAAAACAACATCTAATGAACCCAAAACAGCTGGCACATCTGCCAACATATGTCCTTTGATTAGATAATCCATCGCTTGTAAATGGGAAAAACTTGGCGCTCTTATTTTGCATTTATAAGGCTTATTTGAACCGTCTGATACAAGATAAACTCCAAATTCACCCTTGGGAGCTTCAACTGCAGTATAAATTTCGCCTGCATCAACTCTATAACCTTCGGTAAATAATTTAAAATGATGAATTAAAGCTTCCATAGATTTTTTAATCTCTGATTTAGGAGGAGGGGATACTTTTCCATCTATTACTTTAATTGGACCTGTGGGAATATCTTTTAAACATTGTTTCATAATATTTATGCTTTCTCTCATTTCTTCAATTCTACATAAATATCTGTCATAACAATCGCCATTTTTACCTACAGGAATTTTAAAATTAAATTTTTCATAACATTCGTAAGGTTGAGATTTTCTTAAATCCCAAGCAACACCAGATCCTCTTAACATAACTCCAGAAAAGCTATAATCAAGAGCATCTTGTTGACTTACAATTCCTATATCAACATTTCTTTGTTTAAAAATTCTATTATCTGTAAGAAGATTTTCTAAATCATCAATTATTTTTGGAAAACTTTCACAAAATTTTAAAATATCTTCAGCAAGACCCATTGGTAAATCTTGATGAACACCACCAGTCCTAAAATAATTAGCATGTAGTCTTGATCCTGAAACTCTCTCATAAAAAGTCATCAATGTTTCTCTTTCTTCAAATCCCCATAAAGATGGTGTTAAAGCTCCAACATCTAAAGCTTGGGTGGTAATATTTAAAATATGACTTAAAATTCTTCCTATTTCACAAAATAAGACTCTTATATACTGAGCCCTTATTGGAACTTTTAAATCTAATAATTTTTCAATTGCTAATGCAAAAGCATGTTCTTGATTCATTGGGGCTACATAATCTAAACGATCAAAATAAGGTAAAGCTTGGGCATAAGTTTTATGCTCTATTAACTTTTCTGTTCCTCTATGAAGTAATCCAATATGTGGATCTGCACGTTCGATAACTTCTCCATCAAGTTCTAAAATTAATCTTAGAACACCATGCGCTGCTGGATGTTGGGGGCCAAAATTAAGATTTAAGGTTTTCTTTTCTTTTACCATCTTATTCTTGATCCTTATTTTTGCTTTGATCTTTTATATATTTGGTTCCTTTCCAAGGACTTTCAAAATCAAAATTTCTATAATTTTGCTCTAGTTTAACAGGCTCATAAATAACCTTTTTTTTATCCTCGCTGTATCTAACTTCTGTATGTCCTGTAAGTGGAAAATCTTTTCTAAGTGGATATCCCTCAAATTCATAGTCTGTCAAAATTCTTCTTAAATCAGGATGTTTTGAAAAAAGTATTCCATACATATCAAAAACTTCTCTTTCCATCCAATTAGCTGAAGGAAAAATGTTCGTTATTGATGGAACTTTTGTATTTAATTCAATATCTGAATTAATAATAATTCTATTGTTATTTTCATGACTAAGAAAAAAATAAACCATTCTAAATCTTTTTTCTCTTTCAGGATAATCAATGGCTGTAATATCAATTAATTGTCTAAATTTACATTTTTCATTATTTTTCAAAAATAAAATTATTTCTGAAATATTTTCAATTTTACAATGAATAATTAATTGTTTTAATTTTATTTCAGAAGATTTAATAAAAGTTGTTAGTCCTGAATTTATTACTTTTTCTAAATCCTCTAATTCAATCATCATTTTTATCTTTCGATTGAACCTTCTCTTCTTATTTTTTTTTGTAGCTGCAAAATTCCATATAGCAAAGCTTCTGCTGAAGGCGGACATCCTGGAACATAAATATCTACAGGAACAATTCTGTCACAACCTCTAACCACTGAGTATGAATAATGATAATATCCACCACCATTTGCGCAACTTCCCATTGATATTACATATCTTGGTTCTGGCATTTGATCATAAACTTTTCTTAAAGCTGGAGCCATTTTATTTGTTAAGGTACCTGCAACAATCATAACATCTGACTGTCTAGGGGATCCTCTTGGTGCAGCGCCAAATCTCTCAAGATCATATCTTGGCATTGAAGTTTGCATCATTTCAACCGCACAACATGCAAGTCCAAAAGTCATCCAATGTAATGATCCTGTACGTGCCCAATTTACTAAATTATCTAAAGATGTAGTAACAAATCCCTTCTCACTAAAATCTTTTGCTAATTGTTTAAATTCTTGTGGTATTTGTTTTTCTCGATCATTTAAATTTATCATAAAAAATTTATTCCCAATCTAGTGCACCTTTTTTCCACTCATAAATAAAACCAATCGTCAAAATAAAAAGAAATATCATCATTGAAATAAAGCCAGCAAAACCAATATTTCCTAAAGATATGGCCCAAGGAAACAGGAAAGCTATTTCAAGATCAAAAATAATAAAAAGTATCGCAACTAAATAAAACCTGATATCAAATTCCATTCTAGAATCGCTAAAAGGTTCAAAGCCACATTCATAAGGAGATAGTTTTTCTGGATCAGGATTTCTTGGTGATAAAATAAAATTAAGTACAATAAAACCTACACTTAAACCTAACGATAAAAACAAAAAAATAATAATTGAAAAATAATTGCTTAAAAATTCACTTAACATGGGTTATTTATATAATATTTTTATATATTCTAGTAGTGGAGTTATAGTCACATTTAATATTTTTAATAAAATGATAAATTAGTGGCGGGAGTGAAGGGACTCGAACCCTCGACCTATCGCGTGACAGGCGATCGCTCTAACCAACTGAGCTACACCCCCACTATGGTGGGAGGTATAGGACTCGAACCTATGGCCCTCTGAATGTAAATCAGATGCTCTACCAGCTGAGCTAACCTCCCAAAAATATCTGGTACTAATACATTACAGTATGATTAATGTAAAATAATATATAATAAAAACAATTAGCTATTATTTATTATTTTCCTAGCTAATTCTTTGTCTATTTTATAAGAGGTTAAGGTAATTTTTGAATATTTAATGTCTGCTTACTGGTGTTTCTTGATCTTTATTAGATTTAGTTAATGTGTCCACCTCAACCCATTTTATAGGTTTTAATTCTTTGGTCAGTGCGATTTTTAAAACTTCATCTACATTAGAAACAATTGTTAGTTTTATATCTTCTTTAACTTTTTCAGGAACATCTTTTAAATCTTTTTCGTTATCTTTTGGAAGTAACACTTCTTTAATTCCCGCTCTATGAGCTGCTAAAAGTTTTTCCTTTAATCCTCCAATAGCTAAGACTTGACCTGTTAAAGTTACCTCGCCTGTCATTGCTAAATCCTTCCTTATTGGTACATTTGTGATAGTAGAAACTATTGATGTAACCATTGCAATTCCTGCTGAAGGACCATCTTTTGGTGTTGCCCCTTCCGGAACATGAATATGAAAATCTTTTTTTTCAAATATTGGAGGAATAATTCCATATTCTAAGCTTTTTGATCTCACATATGATTTTGCAGCTTTTATCGACTCTTGCATTACTTCACCTAATTTTCCAGTAATTTGCATTTTTCCTTTACCTGCCATATGCACAGATTCTATTTTCAATATTTCACCACCAAACTCGGTCCATGCTAAGCCTGTTGCAACACCAACTTTATTTTCAGTTTCTAATTCTCCAAATTTATATTTTTTTATTCCTAAAAATTGAGATATATTTTTTTCGTCAATATTAACTTTCGTTTCTTTGCCTGTAACTATTTCTTTTACAGTTTTTCGAGCTAATTTAGAAATTTCTCTTTCAAGATTTCTTACGCCGGCCTCTTTAGTATAACTTCTAATTATTTCTTTCATAGTTCCTTTTGCAAGGTTTAATTCACCATCTTTAACACCGTTATCTTTAAGTTGTTTAATTAACAAATAATTATCAGCAATATTAATTTTTTCGTCCTCTGTGTATCCTGGAATTCTTATAACTTCCATCCTGTCTAAAAGTGGAGGTATAATATTTAATGTATTTGCGGTAGTAACAAACATGACGTCAGATAGATCGTAATCAACTTCAAGATAGTGGTCATTAAATGTAGTATTTTGTTCTGGATCCAAAGCTTCTAATAATGCAGATGAAGGATCTCCTCTATAATCTACTCCAACTTTATCAATTTCATCTAATAAAAAAAGTGGATTTTTTGATCCTGCTTTTTTCATCATTTGAATAATTTTTCCTGGCAAAGAACCAATGTAAGTTCTTCTATGTCCTCTAATTTCAGCTTCATCTCTTATTCCGCCTAAAGACATTCTTATAAACTGCCTTCCTGTTGCCCTAGCTATTGATTTACCTAATGATGTTTTTCCAACTCCTGGTGGGCCTACTAAACACAATATAGGGCCTTTAATTTTGTCCATTCTTTTTTGAACAGCTAAAAATTCAATTATTCTTTCTTTAACTTTTTCTAGTCCAAAATGATCTTCATCTAAAATCTCTGCAGCTTTATTTAAATCTCCATTTATCTTATTTTTTTTATACCAAGGCAAATCAACCATCCAATCAAGATAATTTCTGACTACAGTTGCTTCTGCTGACATAGGACTCATATTTTTTAATTTTTTTAATTCTGTCATACATTTTTTTGTAATTTCTTTTGGCATTTTTGATTTTAAGATCGCCTTATGAAGACTAGAAGATTCATCTTTGCCATCTTCAATTTCACCTAATTCTTTTTGAATAGCTTTTAGCTGTTCATTCAAATAATATTCTCTTTGAGTTTTTTCCATTTGGGTTTTTACTCTACCTCTAATTCTTTTTTCTACCCCTATTATGCTAGCTTCATTTTCAATTATTTTAAGAATCATATTTAATCTTTTTTTAACATCTAATGTTTCAAATAAATTTTGTTTTTCATTAATATTTGTATTTAAATGCGATGCTATATTATCTGCAATTTGAGATGGATCTTTTAATTGCTTTATATTGTTTAAAATTTCACTTGGTATCTTCTTATTAATTGAAGATAATTTTTCTAATCTTCTAATTGTTGTAATTGCTAATGGGTATAGATCCTCACTCGTTAGAAATTTATCCATTAAATATTCAATATTACATGTTATATATTTTTCACTATCTAGAAATTCATTTATTTTTGCTCTTTTAAAACCTTCAACTAGAACTTTGACTGTTCCATCTGGCAATTTGAGTAATTGAAGTATTGAACTTTTACATCCATAAGCAAAAAGATCTTCTTTTTTAGGATCATCAACTTCTGAATTTTTTTGAGTTACTAAAAGAATTTTTTTATCTCCTTTCATAACTTCAGTTAATGCATTGATAGATTTTTCTCTTCCTACAAACAATGGAACTACCATGTTTGGAAAAACCACTATGTCTCTTAATGGGAGTAATATTATTTTAGATTTTGAATCCATGTTCTAAATATGGATATATATATCCAGATTGCAACAGATAATTACTATTTTATTATTTTGAAAATTTATGCTGCTGATGTCGTGT
>Ga0208747_1000244_pt1 | contig 16343 bp, 20 predicted proteins | sample Knorr_S7_td_AAIW_FD_185597 | JGI IMG/M metagenome (GOLD analysis project Ga0208747, IMG submission 185597) | Marine microbial communities from Southern Atlantic Ocean transect - Knorr_S7_td_AAIW_ad_750m_LV_A (SPAdes) (version 2) | ecosystem: Environmental > Aquatic > Marine > Oceanic | place...
TCGTTGGGTTTTTGGCCTACTCATTTCTTATAGGACAACTAATAGTATGGTACCTGTTAATAAGCAATGACTACTACGCAGCATCTAATCCTGCGAATGCATTTTTCTATCTTTTTACCACTGTGCATGGCTTACATTTATTGGGGGGATTAATTTTTTGGGGAAGGACAACTTCTAAATTATTAAAAGGTAACTACAATTTAAAAAATCTTCAACATAACATAGAACTATGTGCCATTTATTGGCATTTTCTGCTTTGTGTCTGGTTTGTGCTATTTGGATTAATGTTGTTTACATAAAAGGAAAAAAATATGGATCATGCGGCTTTAGAAAAACTTCCAAAAGGCTGGAAAAGCATTCCTAAAGATTTAAATTCAGATCAAACCGCTTTCAAAGGAGTTAATTGGGGCAAGGCAATGATGTGGATATTTCTTTTAAGTGACACATTTATTTTCAGTTGTTTTTTAATTTCATATATGAAAGGGCGAGCATCTGTAGTTGATCAATGGCCAAATCCAAGCCAAGTTTTTGCCTTGGAGGTTGGAGGTGTGCCAGTTCCTTTATTGTTAATTGCCATCATGACTTTTGTTTTAATTACAAGCAGCGGAACTATGGCTCTGGCTGTAAAATATGGTTATGAAAGAAATAAAAAAATGTGTGGGTGGTTGATAGTGGCTACAGCTTTAGGTGGTCTTACTTTTGTTGGAATGCAAGCTTTTGAATGGTCAAAACTAATACATGAGGGTGTAAGACCTTGGGAAAATCCATTTGGAGCTAAACAATTTGGATCTTTCTTTTTTATGATTACCGGTTTTCATGGCACCCATGTCTCTATAGGAGTAATTTTCTTATTCATTTTTGCAAGAAAAACACTTAGAGGAGATTTTGATAGAGGAGATAGAGGTTTTTTTACTTCAATGAAATCTGATTACGTTGCAATAGAGATATTGGGTCTTTATTGGCATTTTGTTGATTTAGTATGGGTATTTATTTTTGCATTTTTTTATTTATGGTAAACAAGAATTATGGCTGAAACTAAAAAAGAACAAACTACAACACACAAAATAGGAATCTACCTTTGGATTTGGGGTCTTTTATTTGTACTTAGTTTTTTTTCATACATGGTTGATTGGCTTCAATTTCAAGGATTACTCAGATGGACCTTAATTTTAACTTTTATGTTTTTAAAAGCAGGACTGATTATGATGTTTTTTATGCATTTGTTCTGGGAACGTTACACACTTGTTAATGTTCTTTTATGGCCAATGACTGCAATTGCTTGTTTTGTTGGATTGATGGTTGCAGAAGGTAAATATACTGTTTTTACAAGGTTATATTATTTTGTTTTAGGAAGTTAACAAATAGGTTTTTAATTGCTAAATACCCGAACAAGCTCTGAAAAAGTTAAAATAGATTTTATTACTTATCTGAAATCATTTTTTAATTTAATGAAACCCAGAGTAATGTCTCTGGTGATTTTTACCTGTGTGGTTGGTTTATTAATTGCACCAGCTAAAGTAAATTATTTAGACGCTATATTTTCCATTTTAGCGGTTGCTTTGGGATCTGGTGCCGCTGGCGCGTTAAATATGTGGTACGAATCTGATCTAGACTCTTTAATGTCAAGAACATGTTTAAGACCAATCCCAACAGGCAAGTTAACAAGAAAACAAGCTTTTATTTTTGGAGTTTCTACCTCTATTATTTCAGTGTTTGCTTTATATTTTTTTTCAAATTTAGTTTCTGCTTTAGTATTGTTAACTACAATTTTATTTTATGTTTTTGTTTATACAATTTGGCTAAAGAGAAAAACTCCTCAAAATATAGTTATTGGAGGAGCCGCAGGTGCGCTACCGCCAGTGATTGGATGGACAATTGCTACAGGAGGAATATCACTCGAACCAATTATTTTATTTTTAATTATTTTTATATGGACACCATCACATTTTTGGGCCCTAAGTCTTTATAAAACAGAAGATTATAAGAATGCCAAAATTCCAATGTTGCCAATTACATCAGGTATCAATGTAACTAAATTAAATATTTTTATTTATTCAGTACTTTTATTTCCAGCAATCCTAGCTCCATTTTTTTTAAATTATTTTAGTTTTTTTTATTTATCTATTTCAGGAAGCTTAGGAGTTTATTATATGTATATTTGTTATAGATTATTTAAATATAAAAGTTCACGATCTGAAAAAAAAATGGCAAAACATATATTTGTATTTTCAATTTTATTTCTTTTTTTAATATTTACATCTATTTTAATTGATAGCTTAATATAATTATTTAATTTAATGTTTTCAAATGTAAAAGTAAAACTAACACTATTTTTTTTATTGATAATAATTTTTTCTATTAGCGTTATTACTTTACAAAAAAAAGAAAATTCATCTATAAAATTTAAATTAATTACTAGTACCCATACAGATCTTCCCTGGGAGTTTAGTTCAGTCAATTCAACTTTAGAAATTAAAATTGGAGAAGTGACAAATGTTGAATATATTGTAAAAAATTTAAGTGATAAAAAAACATCAGGAATAGCAGCCTTCAGCTATTATCCTAAAGAATTAAATTCTTATATGATAAAAATAGATTGTTTTTGTTATGACACTCATACACTTGAACCAGGAGAAAAACGTAAATTTGTGCTTACTATGATGATTGATCCAAAGGTGACAAAAGATAGCAAGACAAAATCATTAGAGGAAGGTATTATGCAATTTATATTTTTTGAGAGTGAAAATTTTAAACAAAAAAATAGTTAAAGATGATTTTAGAAACAGTTAAATTTCAAACAGACACATTATTATCTATGTGTGCAGTTTGCGTTAGTGACAGATCAGGTGCTCAAATAGCATTATTCATTATTGTATCTTCATTCATTTTTTTAGGTCTAGCAAATTGGACTTATAAAAAATATATTAAAAATAATCCAAAATTTCTCAAAAAATTTAAATTATAATTAAAATTTTAGTTTTTAGGTAGCTAAGCACAAGATTCTATACTAAAAAAAGCCATGAAGTACATTAGCACTAGAAATTCAAAAAAAACTTTTTCTTTTAAAGATGTATTTTTAAATGCACTGGCTCCTGACGGAGGGCTTTTTGTTCCACAAAATATTCCTTTTTTTTCAATAAAAGAGTTAAATGAGTTAAAAAAACTTTCATATAATGATCTAGCAGCAAAAATAATTATAAAATTTTGCTCAGAAGAATTTGAGGAAAATGAACTTAAAGAAATAGTAGAAAAGTCTTACAAGAGCTTTAGATCGAAAGAAACTGTTATTTTAAAAAAATATGAAGATATTTATTTGCTTGAATTATTTCATGGTCCAACTTTAGCCTTTAAAGATATTGCCTTACAAGTAATTGGCAATATGTATGAAAAATTTCTTCTAACTCAAAAAAATAAAATTAATATAGTTGTTGCAACATCAGGAGACACGGGATCTGCTGCAATAAATGCAATTAAAGGAAGAAATAAATTAAATATATTTGTACTACATCCTCAAAATAAAATTTCTGAAGTTCAGCGCAAATTGATGACTACAGTTAAAGAAAATAATGTTTTTAATATAGCTGTCAAAGGTAACTTTGATGATTGCCAAAATTTAGTTAAATCGATGTTTGTTGACAATGAATTTAAAAATAAAATTAATATGTCAGGTGTAAACTCAATAAATTGGGCGAGGATAATTTCTCAGATTGTTTATTATTTCTACGCATTTTTTAAAATAGAAGAAAAAGGAAAAAAAATAAATTTTTCAGTACCTACTGGAAATTTTGGGGATGTTTATGCAGGATATATTTCTAAGCGAATGGGTTTGCCAATAAATAAATTAATTGTTGCAACAAATCGGAATGATATTCTTAAAAGAGTTATTAATACAGGTGAGTATAAAATTGAAGATGTGGTTGAAACTATTTCACCAAGTATGGATATACAAGTGGCTAGTAATTTTGAAAGATTAATTTTTGATATAAATTCAAATGATGATTCAAATGTAAAAGAAAAAATGAAAAATCTTAAAGAGCAAAAGTTTTTTAAAATAGATAATAATCAATTAAAAAGTATTAAACATGATTTTGTCTCTGAAAGTTTAAGTGAAAAGGAAACACAAAACTTTATCAAAAATTTTTATAATAAATTTAATGTCATTTTAGATCCTCATACTGCAGTTGGATACGGTGTTTTAAATAAAATTTCTTCTGAAGGAATTAACGTTGTTTTAGCAACAGCACATCCTTGCAAATTTCCTGAGGCTATTAATAAAGCTATAGGGTTAAAACCTAATTTGCCAAAAGAGTTAGATTATATTATGAGTGCAAAAGAAAACTATGATCTAATTCCAAATAATTTAGATAAAATTAAAAATCATATATTGGAAAAAATTTAATTTTTTTCAGCTGCTTTTTTAGCCAGTTCGTCTGCTAAATTATTGTAAATATTTGTTGAATGTCCTTTTATCCATTCCCATTTAACATCATGAAACTTAACCAGCTTATCTAACTTTTTCCAAAGCTCTTGATTTTTAACCGGTTTTTTTGCTGATGTTTTCCAGTTATTTTTTTTCCAATTTTTAATCCATTTTGTTATTCCATCTTTCACATAATTTGAGTCTGTAAAAATTTTAAAAGATTTTTTTTTATTAAAATTACTTAAGGCCTTAATAGCCGCAAAAAGTTCCATTTGGTTATTTGTGGTATTATTTTTGTTGCCAGAAATTATCTTTTCATTTTTGTCATCTAGAATTATTGCAGCCCAACCACCTGCACCTGGGTTGCCAATACATGATCCGTCTGTATAGATTTTAATCATTATTAAATACAGTAATCCTCATAGTTTTTGGCACTATTATGAAATTCTAATCTTTTTAAATATTCCATTGGATCTTTAACAGTTAATAGAGCTCCTTTACTTAAATTTAAATAATCAAAAACTCTAGTTAATAAAAATCTTAATGCAGCGCCTTGACACAAAACCTTAAAATATTTTTTTTCCATTTTAGTAATTTTTCTAACTTTAGAGTAACCCTTGAGAAATTTTTTTGCTTTTGTCACATTAAAACTTAAATTTTGACTAAAACCATCAAAACATAAAGCATTTATGCAAACAGCTATTTCAAATGCATAATAATCATTACAGGAGAAATAAAAATCTATAATTCCAGAAAATTCATTATTTTTAAAAAAAATATTATCAGGAAAAAGATCAGCATGTATTATTCCGCTGGGTAAATTTTTAGGCCAATTTTTTTTAATTTCATTTAGAGTTTCCTTAATTTGTAGTGGTAAATTTATTTTTATTTTTGAGCATTTTTTTTCAACTTTTTTAAATAACTTGTCCCATGAAACTAAAGATAATGAATTATTTCTTTTTATAGAAAGTTTTTTTGTGATTAAATGAAATCTGCCAACCTGAATACCAATTTGATAACAATTATCTGCACTTAAATTATTCTTAGAAACTCCATCCAAAAAAGATACCAAAGCAGCAGGTTTTTTTTTTATTATTGATATATATTTATTATTTAGATTCTTAATTGGTTTTGGGCATTTGAAATTATTCTTATTTAATTTTTCCATTAATTTCATAAAAAAAGGAAGATCTTTTTTTTGTACTCTTTTTTCATATATGGTTAAAATAAATTTATTATTCGAAGTTTGAATAAAATAATTTGTATTTTCTATTCCTTCTTTAATACCTTTAAATTTTAATACTTTGCCAATATCATATTTTTTAGTAAATAAATTAAGATCCTTTTTGTTAATTTTAGTATAGACAGCCATTATATCTATTTATTTAGTGTTAATTTTCCAGGAATTTTAAAATAAACATCTTCCTTTATTATATTTATTTCATTTATTTTTATATCAATTTTCTCTTTTATTTCATTTATAAATTTTTTGACTAATATTTCAGGAGCTGAAGCACCTGAGGAAATACCTATAGTTTTACATTTCATGATTTTTTTAATAGGAATTTCTTTTTCAAAGTCAATTAATTCAGAATTTTTACATCCTGATTTTTTTGCAACTTCTACTAATCGTTTTGAATTTGAAGAATTTCTACTACCAATAACAAAAAACATATCACACTTATTGGCAATTTTTTTAACAGCAACCTGTCTATTTGTTGTTGCATAGCATATATCTTCTTTTTTGGGCCCTTTAATGTTTGGAAATTTTTTCTTTAGGACATTAATTATATCTATTGTGTCATCAACAGATAGTGTTGTTTGAGTAATATAAGAGAGATTTTTACCTGAATTATTACTATATTTTTTGGCATCATTAGTAGTTTCAATTAAATCAATTGTTTTTTCTGGCAATTGACCCATAGTTCCAATTACTTCCGGGTGATTTTGATGACCTATTAGTAAAATGTGAAAATTATTTTTATATAAATATTCAGCTTCTCTATGTACTTTTGATACTAATGGGCAAGTAGCATCTATATATTCAATTTTTTTTAAACTAGCATATTTAGGTATTGATTTTGGCACTCCATGTGCAGAGAAAATTACAGGTCTACTTTGATCTTTTATTTCATCTAATTCTTCAATAAAAATTGCACCCATTTTTTTTAAATTATCTACAACATATTTGTTATGTACAATTTCATGCCTTACATAAATAGGTGAACCATATTTGATTAAGCTTTTTTTTACTATTTCAATAGCTCTTTCAACACCTGCACAAAAACCTCTGGGTGCTGCTAAAAAAATAATTAATGAATTATTATTCATATTTAATTCTACTACTTTAAACTTGTATTATATCAAGCTCTTGTAGTTTTTTTTAAGGAATTTTTGATTTGTTCAAGATTTCGTTTAAAAAAAGCATCTAATTTTGATTTATCAATTGAAGTTTGAATAATTTTTGAAGTACTTTCAATTGCTATTTTAACTGAAGCATCTTTAATATCTTTTATTGCATCATTTTTTATTTGAACAATTTTTTGCTCCGTAATTTTCTTTCTGTTTTCTGAGGATTGAAAAAATTTCTCATTCATCTCAATTATAATTTTTTCACTTTCAGTTTTTGCTGCATTAATAATTTTTTCGCTTTCTTTATGCGCGTTTTCAATTTTAAGCTGGCTATCATTTAACAATTTTTTTGTCTCGTTTTTTAATTTTTCAGCTTCTTCAATTTCGTTTTTAATTACACTAATCATATTATTCATTTGTTCATTAATTTTTTGAGGAACTTTTAGATAAATTAATCCTCCAATAAATATAACAAAAGAAATAGCTACCCAAAATGTTGCGTCAATTACCATAAATATTTTTCAATTTTTTTTCTAGATACATCTTTTACTATCGTAGAAATACTGCTTTTGTTTAATTCAACTTCCATAATACTTTTAACAATTTCTGTTGAAGTTTCTATAGCAATTTTATTTATATTATTAATTGAATTTTTTTTTAATATTTTAATTTCCTCTTCTGCAGCATAAATTTCTTTTTCAATTTCTTTATTAATTTGATTTTTTTTTTCACTAATGTTCTGATTTATTTTTTTTCTAGATTCATTCATTATTTTTTTAGCTTGATTTTTTGCTTCATTTAATATGTTGTCATATTCTTGAATCTTTTTTTCTGATTCTTCTTTAAATTTTTCAGCTTGCTCTAAGTGCTGAAGTACTTGTGATTTTCTTGTTTCTAAACTTTCACTAATTTTTGGCAAAATTATTTGAGACAAAACAATATACAGAGAAGCAAATACTATGATTAGCCAAAAAATTTGTGAAACCCAATACTCTGGGTTAAGCTGAGGCATACCACCTTCCTCAGCTCCAAAACTATTAGTAGTTATCCCAATAAAGATTACTAAATAACTTATTAATCTAGTTAGCATTAATTTTTCTTTAGAATGCGAAAAGTATTATTAATGCAATAACTAGTCCAAATAAACCTGTAGCTTCAGCTAAAGCAAATCCAAGCAATAAATTTGGGAATTGTTTTTGCGCTGCTGATGGGTTTCTCATCGCACCTGACAAGTAATTACCAAAAATAATTCCTATACCAACTCCTGCACCTGCTAATGCGATTGCTGCAAGTCCGGCCCCTATCATTTTTGCTGCTTCTAGTTCCATATATCCTCCTTTTTAATGGTGTAAGTTAAGTGCATCATTTAAGTAGATGCAGGTTAATATTGCAAAAACATAGGCCTGAAGAAAAGCGACAAGAATCTCTAAACCTGTTAATGCAACCGAAAAACTTAGTGGTAACCAACCACCAATTAATCCAAGGCTAATTACAAAGCCTCCGAATACCTTTAACATTGTGTGTCCAGCCATCATATTAGCAAACAGACGCACAGATAAACTTATTGGCCTGCTTAAATAAGAAATAATTTCTATAACTACAATTAATGGTAATAATATTATTGGTACTCCAGAGGGCACAAATAATTTAAGATAACTTAATCCATGCTTAACGAAACCAATTATTGTAACACCAACAAAAATAAATGAAGCCAATATAAAAGTTACTATTATGTGGCTAGTTACAGTGAATGAATAAGGTATCATTCCAAGCATATTACAAAACAGGACAAACATAAAAAGTGAAAAAATAAAAGCAAAATATGGTTTTGCTTTTGATCCAGCTGTATCATTAATCATTTTAGATATAAAAGTAAAACTTAATTCTGCAAGCAGTTGTACTTTAGTTGGAATTATAGATTTTTTTCTTGTTCCTATAAAAAACAAAATTAAAATAGTTAATGAACTTATAACCATAAACAAACTTGCATTTGTGAATGAAATATCAAGATTTCCTAATTTTATTTCGGGACCAATTCTATAAACATTGAATTGATGCATAGGGTTAGTTGCCATTAATTTTCCTTTTATTGTTTTTTATTAACATTTTTTTGCATAAGTTTTGCTGTTCTAACAACATTGGTTATACCAGCTGCTACTCCTACAAAAAAAAATATTATAATTAACCAAGGCTTACTATCAAACCAACTATCTAAAATATACCCTATAATTGTTCCTACTAATACTGCAGCTACCATTTCTGTACTTAATTTCAAAGCCATTCCTAAAGAAGAAGGTTTATTATTATCATTATTTAAGGGTTTTTTATCTATTTTAGCTTTTGCAATTTTTAGGCGAGTTTTTAAATCATCAGATTTTTTCATTCAAAAAATCTATGCAACTAATTCTTCTGCTTTTTGAAGATCAACAGCAACTAACTGGCTAATACCTTTTTCAGGCATAGTAACACCATATAACCTATCCATTTTTGACATTGTAAGTGCATGATGAGTAACAATAATAAATTTTGTTCTAGTAATTCTTACCAACTCTTCTAACAAATTACAAAATCTTGTAACATTAGCATCATCTAAAGGTGCATCAACTTCATCTAAAACGCATATTGGTGCCGGACTAGTTAAAAAAACTGCAAAAACTAGTGATAGAGCTGTTAAAGCCTGCTCCCCTCCAGACAATAAAGTTATGGATTGTAGTCTTTTTCCAGGTGGACTAACTAACATTTCTAACCCGGCTTCTAAAGGATCATCAGAATCTACCAATTCTAATTTTGCGTTTCCTCCACTAAATAATTTTGTATAAACTTCATTGAATTTTCTATTAACTTTATCAAAAGCTTCGATCAATCTTTCTCTACCTTTTTGATTTAATTCATTAATACTAGATTTTAATTTTATAATTGCTGATACAAGATCTTCTCTATCTTGTCCCATTTTCTTAATTTCTTTTTCATACAGATTTGTTTCTTCATCAGCTCTAAGGTTTACAGATCCTAGTTTCTCTCTTTCTCTTTTTTTGGCATCAAGTTGTTCTTCTTGCATTAAGCTGTCAGGTAAATTATCTTTACTAGTCAAATTAGAAAAGTCAAATAGGCTTGACTCGTTTAAATTTAATTCTTGGTCTATTCTTTCAAGTAAATCTAATCTTCTTTTTTTTAAGCCCTCTAATGTAGCAACTGAGGTAGCTCTTTTTTCTCTTATCAACATCATTTGTTCTTGAATATTTTTTAAACCATGATTATGCTGATTAAAAATTTCTTCAGCCTTATTGAGCTCATTTTCAATATTTATTTTTTCTTTTTCTGCAGACTTTATACTTTCAATTGCCTGTCCTTTTGATACTGCTAAATTTTGAGGTTGTTTTTCTAATTTATTTAAATTGTCTAGAATCTTTTCTTTTCTTAAATTTAATTCATTCAACATTTTTTCTGAATTTAAATTTAAATTTTGCCATCTGTCAATTTCACTATCTATATTTGTGGTTCTTTCTTTTCTTTTTATTCCATCACTTTTAATTGATTGATTTTTGCTTAGAGAACCAGCATATAGATCTTGCAAATTTCTAATTTTTTTATTTGATTGACTAATTTCTTCTATTCCATTTTTTTCTGAGAAATTTTCAAATTTTGAAATTAAGCTTTTTAGTTTATCAATTGAAAGATCAATTAGTTTTGAGGCTTCTGTGATATCTCCACTATTAATTAATTTCTTACTTTGTTCAATTTCAGATAAAGAATCTCTTAAAACACTAGTATTTTCTGTAGTGTTTAAACTAGAAAATAAATCATTTGAAGCGCTTTCAAGTTTTTTTTGTTCTAAATTTAAATTTGTTATAGCTTCCTGAAATTCTGCATCTGATTTTTTTTCAATATCAAAATATTTTGCTTCTAATTCTAGTAATTCTTTTTTTTCTTCTTTTAATCTTTTATTGTTTGAATTGGAGTCAATAATAATACTTTTTTCTCTATCCATATCAACTTCTAAAGTTTTTAGAGAATCTGACATATCTTTGATATTTTTTTCTGCTCTTATTCCTTCATCCTCAAGAGCTTTAAGTTCGAGATTAATTCTTTGAAGTTTTGATAAGTTTTCTATATTTTTCTCTCTCAATGGTTTCAATTTGGAATTTTCTTCTTCTATGAGTTTTGTATAGTGGTTAATTTCAATTTTTAAAGCACTCACCTCATCTTCAGCTTCGCTATTAATTTCAGCCTCTAATTTAATTTCTTTATCAATATCTTGAAGTCTTAAATAATATAACCCTGCTTCAATTTTTTTAATTTCTTCAGAAATTAATTTATATTTGGTTGCTTCTTTTGCTTGTTTTTTTAAATTATCTAATTGTTTTTCTTGTTGGCGTCTTAATTCATCAGCTCTTTTCAAATTATTTTCAGCAGCATTTAATCTTAATTCTGATTCATGTTTTCTTACATGAATACCAGAAATTCCAGCGGCTTCTTCAAGTATAGATCTTCGGTCAGATGGTTTTGCAGTTACTAGAGAACCAATTTTACCTTGACTAATTATAGAGGGAGAATGGGCCCCAGTCGAAAGATCAGCAAATAACATTCTAGCATCTCCCGCGCGGACTTCTTTTTCATTAATATAGAATCTTGAACCTTTATCTTTTTCTATTCTTCTTTTTATGTTGATAGTATCAAGTTCATTAAATTGCATTGGACCGTCTTTATTTGAATTATCAAGTACTATATTTACTTCAGCGATATTTTTTGAAGGGCGATTTGCAGTGCCTGAAAAAATTACATCTTCCATACCCGAACCACGCATACTTTTTGCTGATGTTTCTCCCATGCACCATCTTAAAGATTCAACAATGTTAGACTTTCCACAGCCGTTTGGTCCAACAATTCCTGTTAAACCATTTTCAATAGCAAAAGTTGTTTTTTCAACAAAAGATTTAAAACCATTTAATTGGATTTTTTTAAACTGCATACACAAACTATATCAGTTTTTCGATAGCTTTTTTCAAATTTTTATACTTAAGCGGTTTATCAAACTTTTTTTCATTAATCACAACCGTAGGTGTAGATTGAATTTTGTACTTTTTAGATGCCTCGATTCGTTCATTTAGAACTAAGTCTTCAATTTCTTTATCATTAATACATTTTTGAAAATCAATTTTTTTAATCTCAAAATTATCTAATTCCTTTTTAAGATTTTTATTAATATCCTCAATTGTTTCTCCTTTTGTCCATTTATTTTGAGTTTTATATAAATGATGTAAAAAAATTAATCTTTTATCATTATCTAAGCAATGAGTAATTTTAGCAGCATTTAATCCTGCTAAATCAAGAGGAAAATTTTTAAAGTAAATTTGAACTAATCCCTTATCAATAAAATCGGTCTTTAAGCTTGGATATATATTTTTATGAAAATCTGCACAATGTGGACATGTTAAAGATTCAAATACAAATATTTTAACTTTCGCATTTTCATTACCTTCTTTTATTTCATATTTATTATAGTCTGCCGTAGCATTAGCTTCTAATGAAAAAAAAAGAAAAAATAAAATTAAATATATTTTTTTCATTTTAAGTATTTTGTCAGATTGATTAAAGAATTTTTAATTAGTTCATTATTAATATTATTTATATTTTTTAAATATCTATTTTTTGACGCACCAGAAACTAAAGAGCTTCTATTTTTTTTTGAATTTGTTTTCATTTCAAACGTTTCTAGCCGGACTTTATCAATAATTTTATAACCAAAATAACTATTAATTTTATTTATAATTTGAGTTTTGCTATACTCTATGTCAACCTCATTACCTCTTTGAACATTTATAATTAACGTACCAGCTGATTTTTTTCCATTCGGTTTAAAAGATTTGGGGTAAGAAACATTAGATATATTTGAACCAACTATGTAACTCCAGTTATTAATAATATCAGAATAAACATAACCTCTTTTATTAAGAATTTTTTTTAAATTTTTAGGCAAAGTGTCTTTAAAAGATCTTAGTCCTTGAATGTAAAAGGAACCTTGATTTATACTCTTTTTGAAATGCATAAAGACCAGTCAATACTATCAAAAAAAATACTTTATTGGTACGATAAAAATAAAAGACATCTTCCTTGGAGAATAAAATGTTCTCAAAAAAAAAAAGAATATTATACACTTGTAAGTGAATTTATGCTCCAACAAACACAAGTTAAAACTGTAATTCCTTATTTTAACAATTTTGTCAAAAAAGTTCCGAATCTAAAAGCTTTATCCAAGAGCAATCAAAAAAAAGTATTAAAACTTTGGGAGGGATTAGGTTATTACACTAGAGCAAAAAATTTACACAAAACCTCCAAAATATTAATTAAAAAATATAATGGCCAAGTTCCAGAAAGTTTTGCAAAATTAAAAGAATTACCAGGAATAGGAGATTACACAGCCAATGTACTTTTGGCTCTAATTTATAATCAGCCACGTGTTGCACTTGATGGTAATGTTAAAAGAGTCTTGTCCAGGTTATTTAATATAAATGTGGAAGATGAGGTAAATTTATTTAAAACTAAAAGGAATGGGGATCTAGCCGAAGCGCTCATGGAATTTGGTGCATTAATATGTAAACCAAAAAATCCAAGATGTCATGAATGTAAAATTAAAAAAATGTGTACATATTATGCATCAGAATCAAAAATTACATTTAAAAAAAAAATAAAAATTCAATCAAAAAATTATGATATTTTTTGCTACTTAAAAAAAAATAAAAAACAAATAGCATTAACTAAAAATAATGATTTAGGCTTTTTAAAAAAATTCAATTTACCAAAAATTAAAGAAACATCTAAAATAAATAAAAATTGGAAATTTTTATGTAATTTTAAAAATTCTATATCTAACAAAAAATTAAACATTAATTTATATTATAAATTTTCTTCCAAAATACCTTCTCAATATAATTGGTATTCTTTGAATAAAAATAATGCGTTTATTCCTTCATTTACCAAAAAAATTTTTAAACAAATTTCATATTTGTATCGATGAAAAAAAAAGTAGCTATTATTGGATCGGGTATAGCAGGACTTGCTTTGGCGGGTCTTTTACAAACTAATTCTAATTTTGAATTTGTTATATATGAAAAAGGAGAGACTTTAAACTTAGATGAAGGTTTTGGTATTCAACTGTCTGCTTATAGTGTTTTTATTTTAAATAAAATTGGTTTTAATCAGCTAAATAAAAATGAAAAATATCATCCTTCGAAATTAGATTTTTATTCAATAAATTGTAATAAAATTTGTGATTTAGATTTAAGCAAATTTAATTCTACAAATGACAAATATACGACTCTCAAAAGATCAATTTTAATTAAATTTTTAAAAGAAAAATTGTTATCTAATTCAATAATATTTCATAAAAAAATTAATGACATTGAACAAATAAATGGAAAAATTAATATTAATTTTATCGATGGATCAAGTGATAAGGTTGATTATTTAGTGGTCTCAGATGGAGTTTTTTCCAATTCAAAATCAGTTATAGAAAAAAAAATTTTTAAACCAAGCTATTATGGAGCTATTGCTATTAGAACACAGATTAAAACACAGGGTATTTCTAATCTTAATAGTAACAACATATCTTTAATTATGGGTTCTGATGCTCATTTAGTTTTGTATCCAATAAATCAAAGAAAAGAACTTAATTTAGTTTGTATAATTAGAAAAAAAACAGAAAATAATGATTCTTCAAAAACAATTCTAGAAAATACAATTTTAAAAGAGAACAAAAATTTAACTGATTTGTTTAGAGGAGATTTAAAATTATGGCCTATATATACATCTGGAAAACCCATTAAATCTATTTACAAAAATGTTTTATATATTGGGGATGCTTTCTATACTTTTCCACCAACAATGGCTCAGGGGGCATCACAGGCCATTGAATCTGCTAATGAGATTTTTGATTTAATTAGCGATAATCACCCAGATATACAAAATGAATATTTTAAAAATAGAGTAGAAAGAACTAATCTAATTAATAGAAGATCAAAATTTAACTACTTTGGATTTCATATTTCTAATCCGTTGTTAAAAATTTTAAGAAACCAACTATTAAAACGACTTGTCAAAAACAAAAACTTTATTCACAGCTATTTAGGTAAAATTTACAAATAAAAAAAATATATAAAATTTTCTTATATATTTTTTGATAAAAACTTTTGTCTAAGATTATCTATTGGAACTATTGAGCCGCCAACATTACAATACCAATAAGTCCAACCATTATAACTTTCAGTTCCCATTATTTTAGCTGCAACTTTATGTATAGAACCTGCAGACTCTTTATGTTTAATACTGCCATCTACCATGATTTTTGCATTAATTTTTTTCTTTTGATCAAAAATATTAGTTCCAGGCTTAATTATTCCTAGTTCAACCAGCGATCCAAAAGGTATTCGTGGTTTAGACTTATTATTTTCTAATGAATCTAGGTAGCTTTCCTCAATAACTTTAGCTTTATTAATTCTTTCATTTGCTGCTTTAAAATATTTTTTATCTTTTTCTATTCCGAAATATTTTCTCCCTAATTTTTTTGCTACAACAGCAGTAGTTCCTGTGCCTAAAAATGGATCTAAAATAACGTCATCTTTATTTGTTGTTGATAAAATAATCCTATGTAAAAGTGCTTCTGGTTTTTGAGTAGAATGAACTTTTTTTCCATTTTTTTTCAATCTTTCTTTTCCACTACATATAGGAAAGGTCCAGTCAGAACGCATTTGTAAATCATCATTTAAACATTTAAGAGATTGATAATTAAAAGTATATTTTGACTTTTTATCTTTGGAAGACCAAATCAATGTTTCATGAGCATTGGTAAATCGTGTCCCTCTAAAATTTGGCATTGGGTTATTCTTATTCCAAATAACATCATTTAAAATCCAAAATCCTAAGTTTTGTATAGTCGTTCCTAATCTGAATATATTATGATAACTTCCAATTACCCATAGAGCTCCATTCTTTTTTAAAATCCTTTTACATTCTTTTAGCCAAGAAATAGTAAATTCGTCATATTTTTTGAAACTTTCAAACTGATCCCACTTATCATTCACTGCATTTACTTCAGAGCTGTCTGGTCTAGTTAATTTATTTTTTAACTGAAGATTGTAAGGAGGGTCAGCAAAGACTAAGTCAAAAGTTCTATCGGGAATTTTTTTTAATTCTACAAGACAATCGCCATTAATTATTTTATTTTTAAAATTATCTTCCATTTATAGGAAGTGATTAGACTCCAAACGGATTCCATGGTCAACCTGTGATTGAATTTAAATGAGTCTTCTTGTGTACAAAATTATTTTTGACTCAATATCTTGTGTATTGGCTTGTAGGTTTTTCGATGGTGAGAAGTGACACCAAATTTTTTTAAAGCATCTTGGTGTTTTTTAGTTCCATAACCAAAATTAGTATCCCACGAATATTTTTTAAATTTTTTTGACAATTTTTTTATATGTTTATCTCTTGCAACTTTTGCAATGATAGAGGCAGCAGAAATTGAAGGAATAATTTCATCACCACGGATAATTGCTTTAATTTTTATGTTATTTAT
>Ga0208747_1000254_pt1 | contig 16085 bp, 15 predicted proteins | sample Knorr_S7_td_AAIW_FD_185597 | JGI IMG/M metagenome (GOLD analysis project Ga0208747, IMG submission 185597) | Marine microbial communities from Southern Atlantic Ocean transect - Knorr_S7_td_AAIW_ad_750m_LV_A (SPAdes) (version 2) | ecosystem: Environmental > Aquatic > Marine > Oceanic | place...
CTTCACCAGAAAAGAAAACATCGAAACAGATTCATTGGCATATTGAGATTTATCCGAGAATAGAAACAAAGAAGGGGTTAGAAATATCTTCCAATATTCAGGTGAATAAAATTTTACCTGAAGAAGCTGCAAAAAAATTAGCAAAGAATTTTCAGAAATAGTTTATCAGTTTCCAATCATTTGAAAAACAATTTGTCTATCTCTGCCCTCAATATTGCATTCAAGAAATATGACATGTTGCCATTGGCCGAGAAGTAATTTTTGATCTTTGAACGGAACAGTAATACTAGAGCCTATCAATGAAGCTTTTACATGTGATCGTCCGTTTCCGTCATGCCAGGTATTTTCATGTTCATAGAAAATATCATCAGGGGCAATTCTTTTTAGCATTGCGGGAAAGTCTTTCTCTAAGCCGGGTTCATATTCAATTGTTGTAATAGCACCTGTAGAATGTCGAGTAAATATAGTCACTATACCTGTTTCAAGTCCAGAAGATTTAATTTCTGAGTTTATATCGTCAGATAAATCAATCATCTGATTCTCATGTTTTGTTTTAATTGTAATCTCTTTGGTGATTATATTCATTATTATTTAGATAATTTATCCTACTGTAATAACTTTGCTTTGAGTTAGAGAGAGCGGATTTTTATCTGCGAGATTATCAACTGCGACTACTTCAATTTTAAATTGTCCGGCAGAGGTAGGAGTCCAGCTATTGCCAAGTAATGCCGATTTTCCTGCATCGACTTGTATATTAAATACAAAGATTTCAGTAATAAATTCGCCAGTATCGGCATTTGTGATAGTAGCAAGCCAAGAAGTGGTTATTCTTTCATCAGAAATATTTGTGATTTCTGTCTCAATAGTAATAGATTCGCCAATTGGGGTTGGATCAAGAATAGGGACTAATGAGGTACCGTATACTAATGTTATTTCACCCAATGAGATTTTTTCATCTATTGCTGCTGGAGGTTCAGGATCTGGTGCAGGGTCTGCTGCTGGTGCTGGAGGTTCAGGATCCATTGGCATAGCAGGGTCAACTGGTGGGCTTTCTACGGTTAATAATTCATTTATTCTTTCGTTTGCATTTGTAAGATCTGCTTGAATATCTGCGAGGTCATTCTGTAAATCTTCAATGGTTTTTTCATAAGTATTAAATTTATTTGTACTTTCTAGAAGTTCTCTGTTAATTGCGTCGAGATTGTTCTGTGTTTTGGCAAGTAAATCTTTAGTTTCATCAAAACTAGTCAGTCTGCCTTCAAGAATAAGAATTTCGGAATTTGCTTGATCGAGATTAGTCTGTAATTTGCTTAATTCGTCATTATTTGATTTATCGATAGGAATTTCAACAGGAACAGGCTCTGAGTTGTCTGTAAATAATTGTGCAGCGCCATATCCAAGTGCTAGGCCGATTAGCAAACCAACAACGGCAAAAACAATCTTCGGAGATATTGAACTAGGCTCGTCGGTGTTCTGTGTATTATTTGAAGTGTTTTCTTCCTTTTCAGGTGCTCTTTCGTAAGTAGAGGGATCATATCCCATTGTTATCAATTTTATTGCCGTATTACTTCTTTTATATTTTTGCATAGTTCTAAATTTAATTGAAAATATTTCGAATAAATTATATGATGGAAATACAAGAAAATAACAAGTGATAGTTTGGAAAAAGCGGTTTTTGGAGCAGGTTGTTTTTGGCATATTCAAGACAGGTTCAACAAAGTAAAAGGTGTGTTGTCGACATCGGTAGGTTATTCTGGAGGAGATACTAATAGCCCGAGTTATGAACAAGTGTGTACCGGTAACACAGGCCATGCAGAAGTAGTTGAAATAGATTATGATCCGAAGGTTGTAACATATTCAGAGTTATTGAGTGTGTTTTGGGCGTGTCACGATCCAACTACAAAAGATAGGCAAGGTCCTGATATCGGCCAGCAATATCGTTCTGTTATATATTATTTTAATGACGAACAAGAAAATTTAGCAAGAGATTCGATGATTAAGATGGATAAATCAGGAAAGTTTCATGATTCAATAGTAACTGAGGTGCAGCCCATAAAAGAATACTATAAAGCAGAAGATTATCACCAGAATTATTTTAAAAAAAAGGATCCATATTCGGGTTAATATGAGCGTGTAGTAAATTGAAATTTGGATTATCCATACCCGTTACAATTGGTAAGAATTGGAAGAATAAATTACTAGAGATATTACCTTTGATCGAAGAAGCAGGAGTTTCTTCTTTATTGGTGTGGGATCATTATATGCTTCCAGAAAAGTATGGTATTGAGAGCAACAACACGATAGATGCATGGACATTGTTATCATTTATAGCTGCGAACACAACAAAAATAAAAATTGGAACATGTGTAACACCAATTCCTTTTCGGCCACCACAACAATTAGCAAAGGTTGTTTCATCCGTTGATAACATTTCAGACGGTAGAGTTATCCTAGGAGTAGGTGCAGGATGGCACAAACCAGAATTTGATGCATATAGTACATGGGATGATTCGAAAGTTCGTTATGAAAAAACTGTGGAAGGATTAGAAATTATGAAAAAACTTTGGACAGGAGAGATAGTAAATTTTAGTGGAAAATATTATAAGATTAAGAATGCTATTTTACAGCCAAAGCCCATTCAGAAACCATTTCCAGAATTATGGTTTGGTACAACTGGAAATAAGATGTTAAAATTAATGACTGAGTATGGGTCGGCATGGATACCTGTAGGAATATCGTCCAAAGATTATTCAGAGCGTGTAAAATATATTAAAGAAATTTCGAAAAAAAATATTTGTTTAACTTATTATGATCACAGAGACATGGAATCTTATAATGTAAATAAAGTAGTTGATGAATTTGAATTAGTTGGTTGTGAATATTTTATCGGGTTGTTAAGATATGAATCAGAAGATATTAAACAAAAATTAAGAAAGTTTATGGATGTTATTTCGTCTTATAGTAAATAGTGGGCACGCCCGGATTTGAACCGGGGACCTTCGCCATGTCAAGGCGATGTCCTAAACCATTCTAGGAGTTTGATCAACTCTGGCTAGACGACGCGCCCCTGATATGATGAAAGGAGAAAGTTATTTAATTGTTATAGTATTACAGTTATTTTTTTATCAGATTCTATAAATAGTATAAAAATACAAGATACCTATGCTTCTTCATAGTGAGGTTGAGGCTCAAGCAGTAATTCCTTTTCTACGTACAACCGTAGCAAAAATATTGATTGATAAATATGAATTAACGCAGCAACAATCTGCAAAGAAGATGGGTATTACACAGGCAACAATCAGTAATTATATGAACCGTAGTAGGGGAAATATTGAATTGTATTTGATCACAAATCGTATTCAAACATATTCAGAACAAATAGCTGATGCCATCATGAATGAAAGTAGTGAGATTGTTGTGGGTGAGAAGTTTGAAGTTGCATTGAAGTTTATTCGTGAACAAGGAATAATATATGATTTACATCAAGAATTGGAGAATAATCACACGATAAAAGACTGTCCACTTTGTTCCAGTAGGCGTAAATAAAAGATTTTTCAAGTTAGATTAAGAGATGAATAGTAATGTCAAATGATATAGTGAATAGTAAATATTTTTTCTATTTATTGCGGTTCCAGGTGTTCATATCCGGCGCATCTGTAATGGGCTTGGAATTACTTGGAAGTAGGTTAATGTCTCCATATTTTGGGAACACATTGTTTGTATGGGGTAGTTTAATCGGCATTACATTAACTGGATTAAGTGCGGGATATTCTTATGGAGGAAAAAAATCTGATCAAAAAGCTTCGTATCAAACATTTTCTTTATTAATCTTTATCGCAGGAAGTTATACATTACTTTCTACGTTATTAGCAGCAGAAATTTTCAAGATTATTTTAGTATTTAAAATAGGTGAAATATATGGGCCATTAATTTCTAGTATTGTGTTTTTATTAGCTCCTGCTTTTTTGTTAGGTGCAGTAACTCCTTTTGCAATAAAATTAAGTGCAAAATCGATGAAGACAATTGGACAAACAGCAGGAAATTTGTATTCATTATCAACTGTAGGAAGTATTTTTGGGACATTTGTAACAACATTTATTCTTGTTCCAATAGTAGGTGTTGATATAATATTATATTCGATCAGCGTAATTTTAATAATGTCTGCAATCGTGGGAATTTCTAAGCAAATCAAAGTAATTGCAATAATTTTAATTTGTATATCAATGTATTCTGCAATATTTGTACAGGCACCATTGGCAGGAATAGTATTTGAAAAAGATACGCAATATCATAGATTACTAGTACATGATGATTCGGTAACCAATATACGAACATTAATTTTGGATAATAATTTCCACAGTGCAATGGATCTAGATGATAGGCATAGAATAGTGTATGAATATACTAAATATTTTCATTTAGGGCTATTATTCACAAATGATGCACAAGACGTTTTGTTTATTGGAGGTGGGGGTTTTTCCGCGCCAAAGAAGTTTCATGCGGATTATCCGGAAATGAATATCGATGTCGTTGAGATTGATAAAGACGTTGTTAGTGCGGGAGAAGAGTTCTTTTTTGTTCCACAAGATGAACGTCTTGAAATAACTACGGACGATGGTCGAATTTTTCTTAGAAAAACAGATAAGAAATACGATATCATTGTACTGGATGCATATGATAAAACTTATGTTCCTTTTCATTTAATGACAAGAGAATTTCATCAATTAGTATCAGAACATTTGACAGATGATGGCGTATTGATTTCTAACATCATTACTTCAATAGATGGTGATTCAGCAACTTTGTTTTTATCTGAATTAAAAACGATGGATAGTGTTTATTCGAATATTCATATATATCCTGTTGTATCAGAACAAGAAAAAGTAATACAGAATATAATTGTAGTTGCTCAAAATAAAGAAAGTAGAGTTACAAAGTTTGAGTTGTTATCACGTCAAGAGAATATTGAAGTAGATTTATCAGAAGAAATAGAAAAAGAGTACAAAGGAATTTTAGAATTTAATTCTTACAAAGTTTTGGAGGACAACTTTGCCCCTGTAGAGAATTACCTTAATCCATTAACTGGGAAACAATATGTCAAAAGAATTATTTCAGAAGATGGAGTTGCTATTGAGTCATTAGATAATAATGAGCAGAATTGGAATAGTGAATTGAGTGTAAATCAGTTTTTATTTGTACTAATATCGGCAATTGTATTGGTATATTCGATTTATTCATATAGTTATATTGATAAAAACTAGATGTGTGAGAATTGACTGAATTTCAAGTTGTTGTGATAGGGGCTGGTCCAGGAGGTTATCTAACTGCTATAAAATTATCACAGTTAGGTCAGAAAGTAGCATTAATTGAGAATGATAAACTTGGTGGAGAATGTTTGAATTATGGATGTGTACCATCGAAAACTATGATCAATACGAGTGATATGTATCATAAAATGCCTAATTTATCCACACAGGGAATAGAATTCGAATCAGTAAAAGTAGATTTAGAGACATTTCAGACGTGGAAGAATTCTATTACAAAAAAATTAAGGGGGGGCATAGATCTATTATGTAAAAGTTATGGAGTTGAAATTGTTTTTGGAACCGCTAAAATAAGAAACCCAAATTTAGTCGAGGTCATAAATGGAGAGAATAAGAAAGAAATTTCTACAGAATATATAATAATTGCAACGGGTTCGCGTGCAAAAGATTTAGAAGATTTAAGATTTGACGGTAATCAAATTATTTCGGCAAAGGATGTATTGGATTTAGATAAAGTTCCAAAATCAATGTTAATAGTTGGAGGTGGAGCCATAGGATTAGAATTAGGAACCGCATTGGCAAAATTTGGAACACAAGTAACAATTATAGAAATAACTGACAAACTTTTGCCTGGTATTGAACAAGATTTAGTAAATGTTATTGAGAGATCTGCAGATGAAATTGGAATAAAGGTTTTGTTGAATTCAAGAATTACAGAAATCAGTAAAGAATCTGAAGTTGTTGTGAGTATAAAAAATAATAACGATGTATCGAATGAAAAGTTTGAGAAGGTATTAGTGGCAGTTGGTAGACGCGCGAATGTTGAGAAGTTAGGACTAGAAGAGATTGGTATAAAATTCAATAGTAATGGATTCATACAAGTAGATGATAAAATGCAGACAAATGTTTCAAATGTATTTGCAATTGGGGATGTAATAGGGCCTCCATGGTTAGCTCATAAAGCATACATGCAGGGACGAAAACTTGCTTATCATATTGCAAAAATTCCAGCAAATATACAAATAAAGAATATTCCTTATGCAATTTATACTGAACCTGAAATAGCGTCGGTGGGATTGACTGAAGAGAGTGCATTGGAACAGAAATATGATATTCGCGTGGGAAAATTCCAATTTGCAGCAAATGCCAGAGCATTGACATCAGATGATGGTAAAGGATTTGCGAAAGTAGTCGTGGATAACAGCACTCATGAGGTTTTAGGAGTTCATATAGTGGGGAAAAATGCGTCAGAATTGATCAGTGAAGGAGTATTGGGGCTAAATATTGGAATGAAAATTGAAGATATAGAAAGTTCAATTCATCCACATCCAACATTAACGGAAGCGTTATTTGAAGCCGCATTAGTAAGTTTAGATAAATCAGTTCATTCGTTCATAAAGAAGTCTAAGTCAGAATAATTAAAAAAAAATAAAAAAATTTAGAATCCTACCAAGAAACGCGAAATTAATTTAATGTATAGATTAAACTAACGTTTTCGTTTAGCTGCTTTTCGTTTAGGAGCTTTGCGTTTAGCTGCCTTGCGTCTTGGAGCTGCTTTCTTTGCTGCTGCCTTACGCTTTGGAGCTGCTTTGCGTTTAGCTGCCTTGCGTCTTGGAGCTGCTTTCTTCTTTGCTGCTGCCTTACGCTTTGGAGCTGCTTTACGCTTTGCTGCCTTGCGTTTAGGAGCTGCTTTCTTCTTTGCTGCTGCTTTACGCCTTGGAGCTGCTTTCTTCTTGGTGGCTTTTCTTTTTGGAGCTGCTTTACGTTTAGCTGCCTTGCGTCTTGGAGCTGCTTTCTTCTTTGCTGCTGCCTTACGCTTTGGAGCTGCTTTGCGTTTCGCTGCTTTACGTTTTGTTGCCAATTTATTTCCCCAAAGTTTTTATAAATTATTTTGTATATAAAGAATCTAACTTCAATAAAAAATAACAATCTTTAAATTAAAGTGTAATTAGTTTTCTTTTGTATTTTTTTTAAAGTTTCTTAAGGATTATTGTATTTTTTTTAAAGTTTCTTAAGGAGTATTGTATTTTTTTTAAAGTTTCTTAAGGATTACATTGTTATTTTTTGTATGCGGGAGTCGCCCAGCCCGGTCAACGGTGCGAGGTTCAGGTATTCGTTTGAAAATCCTCGTCTTTTAGAAGTTCGTGGGTTCAAATCCCACCTCCCGCATAAAATCTACAGCCAGATTTAAATTAAACAAGGTATTGATACAATTACATGAGTTCTAAAGGGCAAAAGAAAGACAAGAGTGGACAAATGCCTTCATCACAAGCTGGCTTACTCACTTTTTTCGGTGACGATGCGAAAGGGATCAAACTTTCACCTATTGTAGTTCTGGGTGGGGCATTGGCAATAACTGTTATATCTATTGCATTGCGAGTTTTTCCAATAATATAGATAGCCCTGAATAAATATGGAATCTACTTTTAAATTACAAAGAAAATTCAGGCTCTTATTTACATTACCTTCGTTTTTTGTTTCGTTAGTTATTGCATCTGCAACTTCATTATCAATAATATTAATTCAAGGTATATTTTCAAATGCTATAATGTCACAAAGATACGAAGCAACAGCAATATTTTTTGCTGCATTTTTATTTTCAATTATTTTAGAACGTTTAATATTATTACGACATTCGTTTGCTTCTGTACGTAGATTGCTCGCAATGTCGATTGTTCCAAATACATCATGGGCGATTCTTTCAGCATTTGGATTATATCAGTATTCAATATCACAAGAACAACAGGTATTTTATTTAATGGTTGTAATGGGTCTGTCAACTGCAATTTCAATAAGAATAATAATTTTAGGATCAGTATTTTTCAAAAGAATCAGTGTAGGTACTTTAGTTTCGTTTATACAACCAATGTTATTATTTGCAATAATTCCTTTTGCACAGACTGGTGTATTATTTCCAATAGAACAGTTTTCATTATTATTGGCAGAAGAAGCTTTAGCGTTTTCATTAACGATGGTTATACCAATTATTTGTGTGGGTTATCTAATTTTATTAAGTAAAACGGGTGGACGAATAATAAAAAATTCACCGTTAATTATTTTTCAAGGTTTTTTACAGGCATGGGTTGCAGAACGTCCTAAAGTAATCGAAGAGTTAATTGAAACTTTTAGTTTGGAAAAAGAGATCGTTACATCAGTGATTGAATTCTCTGATGAGAAAGACACACCAACAAAGAGAAGAGCAATAATAGTTCCAGAGGTTCATCCAGGACCGTTCTACCCTATAGGTAGTAGTAATTTACCGTTTGAATTATGGAAATGGTCGGACAGTAATAATCTAAAATCTCTGGTTTTCCACGGAATTTCTGGACATGAACATAATTTAGCTTCGAAAGCAGTAGTTGATACATATCTTACGGAGATGAATAACTTGCAATTAGTATCTGATGGAAGTACATGCACAGAACCAAAATCAAGGAGTATAGGAAGGGCAACAGTTAGCGGATTAGCGTTTGGTGATTATGCAATGTTAATACTAACTTTGGCTCCGTATGGAATGGAAGATTTCCCGATATTTGTTAGAGAAGAAATAAACAAAGCTGCAAAGTCAATCGGTTTTAATGGATCAATATTGATTGACGCGCATAATTCAATTGGTGTTACACCGGTAAGGGAAGATTGTGAAGATATCATACAAGCGGCGAAGGACATATTGCGAAAGATTAGATTCAACACGCAAATGCCATTTAAGATGGGATATTCCCATTCAAATAGACTAGGCATAAAACTAAAGGAAGATGTGGGTCCTGCAGGTATAGGTATGGTTTTGTTCGAGATTAATAACAAGATGCATGGAATAGTTTCGGTAGACGCAAATAATGTTGCATTGGGTTTTAGAGACGAAGTGCTTAGTAAAATTGATGACGTAATTGACATTTGTACGACAGATACCCATTTTAACGCTGCAAAAGTGATGAATTCAATAGGGTATACTCCGTTCGGAGGAGAGTCTTCCGTAAAAGAAATCAGCAAAGTTATCAAGACATTAAGAATAGCGGCGGAAAAATCGATGATAAAATCAAATTTTGTAGTGAAAAGAAATAAAAATTCGTATAAAGTTTTTGGCTCTGCTTTATTGGACGATTATTCTGTTGGTTTGGACCGTTTATTTAATATAGCAAAGATAGGTGGAGTATCTACGTTTTTAATAATATTAGCAGTATATGCACTAGGAATTACTTTAGTAAAGTGATTAGAGTTTAACTTGTATCCATTCAGCGCCTGGTGGAAAGATATCTGGATCGCAGTCATATGCTGAAATTATAAAGTCATCAAGCACCTCATGGTCCCCTGTGTAGTTAACGCAGACAGCAACTTCAAATTCAGTTCCAAGTTCAGGCAAGAGTTCTAATGGAAAACCAGTCAGTAAACTGTTTTCATTGCTACCTATAAGACCTGGGAATTCATCCTTTCCAATTTGATAACGATTGTCTTGGCCAGGTAGACCGGCATCCCTGAAATATCCGCCAGACATATCTTCTTTTGGCGTTCCGTCTTGATTAATGTTTACTCCAGTAGGATTCCACACGGCATCAATTGTATAATCTGTTACATTATCGTTATTATGATCAATTCTCACTCTCCATGTTAGTAATTCGTCTGTGAGTTGGAACAATTGCCCTTGTTGAATAGGAATTGTTCTAGCTAGGTTTGTTGGTGGAGGATTTACAACAGTAATTTTTATCCACAGCCATTCATCCTCTATCCAGATGTTTGTTTTTCTAATATCAATCCAAGTCATTATTTCGTTGCCGACATTTGGTGGAACAAGTGGACCTGGTGAAGGTGGAACATGTGCCATGTCATCTATTTCATCAAAACTTGTTACTCCTTGATCGTCGGAATTAAGATTTCCAAAATCCTCATCAAAAATCGGTCCGTCATCTAATACAGTATTTCCTGTCAATATAGAATCATTACTAATGGTGTATGCTACACCAGCTATTATGACAACAGCGACTATCCAGAAAATTGGTATTTTTGGCATCTTCCTAAACACATCTATCTTAATTAATCTAATTAACATTACTAAAAATGAATAATAATTTGAGATTTGGTACGTCAGGCATAAGGGGTTTGTTTCAGGAAGAGATAGACACGAATATGGTAATGAAACTGATTGAATCAATTTCACTGAGTGATTTAGGTTCAAAGTTTCTAGTTGGTCATGATTCCAGAAGATCGTGTATATTATTTGCAAACATACTGACGTCTGGATTGAGTTATCATGGGAATAATGTAAATCAGATTGGTTTTGCGCCAACGCCGTTGGTGGCATACGCGACTAGAAAAGGAGATTTTGATTTAGGTTTTTCTGTTACTGCGTCGCATAACCCACCAAATTATTGTGGAATAAAAATATTTGATCCGAATGGAATTGCAATAGATGAAAAAACAGAACAGATGTTGCAGAATTATAGTTCAGAGTACAAATTCCACCCTGATAAGTTTGGAAGAATTACTTTTGATGAAGGAATAAAGGTAGATTATTCATTAGATATTATGAAGAGATTCAATTCAGGAAAAAAGAAATTTAAAATTTTAGTAGATTGTGCAAACGGTGTTACTAATGACTTTACACCGTTGCTTCTATCAAAGATGGGGCATGAAGTTATTTCCATTAACTCGCATCCAAGTCATTTGTTTCATGGACATAGTCCTGAACCAATTAAGGAAAATCTTTCTGTAACTACAAATCTGGTGAAGAATAGCGATGTGGATTTTGCATTTGTGCACGATGGTGACGGGGATCGTCTTGTTATAATAACGAAGGAGGGAATTGTTCCAGACTATATCTTTTCGTATTTGCTGTTATCGATAATCATACAAGAAAGAAAAGGCAATGTGGTAATTTCCATAAACTCTTCCACTGCATTGGAGGATCTTGCACAATCACATTCTTGTAATGCATCTAGAGCTCGTCTCGGCAAAACATTCATCACATTGGATAAATTATCTGGAATATATGCAACAGAACCAAGCAAGGTCATTGACTCGGACTGGGGGATGTGGGAAGACGGAATGTATGCTGCAATAAAATTGGTGAATCATATGTCGGTCAATAATCTTGACATGCAGGACATGATTGATGATGTTCCAAAAAGAAGTTATTTGCAGAATAACATCGTATTGGAAGCTTTTGATGCTGATTTGCTGAAGGAAAAGGCCTTAAATGTACTAGAGGAGCCTGTAGAAATTCAAGAAATCGATGGCTTGAGGTTAGTTTATGCTGATGGTTGGGTGTTGTTTAGGGTTTCAGGAACTGAACCCAAGTGCAGGATCTATGTGGAGAGCAACAGTGAAGAACGAAGTGCTGACTTGATGAAGAAGGCAGAGAGTGTTTTATTAAACTAGTATTATCGGAAACGCACTTTGAACAGTATAGTTGCGATGATTACAACTGTCCACAAAAATAATGTCAGTAACATAGAGGTTGCAGCTAGCAGCTCTACAGAACCGTTTACGAAGAGATCCCAAAGAATTGCGGATATTACCTGGTTGTTCGGAGTTACGAGGAATATAATTGAACTCAGTTCTCTGAATGTGAGGACGAATATGTATATCCAGGCAGATATAAGAGCTGGTTTTAGCAAAGGCAGTATTATTTTTTGTACTGTGTAAGTCCATTCTGCTCCTGTAACAGAAGATGATTCTTCAAGATCGTCTTGTATCTGAATAAGTGCGCCGTTTGCAAATCTTATTCCTTGCGGCATGTACTTTACAAGGAAGGCCAACATCAAAACCATCACAGTTCCGTAAACTCCAATTGGTACTGTAAGGAACGTCCAGAGCAATCCAAGACCCAAGATGAATCCAGGAAATGCTAATGGAAGTGTTCCGAATCCTTCGAGCAGTCCTGCACCACGAATGTTTTTGCGTCGGGATAGGTAGGTGAGAATTGCGGCAATTATTACAACGATTGTGGCAGAGACTACTGAAACTACACCGCTGTTAATTAGACTTGAGACAATTCTTCTTTGACCAATAACTGTTTCATAGTTTCTCAGAGTCATGTTGCCGAAAAGATTGTTTGGATCCCAATATGTCTGGAATGACAAAATTAGTACCATGCCAAAAACAACCACGATATGCACAAATACATAGAAGCAAAGTACTGCAGTACCCGCCCATTTCCACTTTCCAAGGTCGAGAATGCCTGGCTGGTATCCCTTGCCTGTAATGACCTGGAACTTCTCCTGGCGAGAAGTAGCTTTCCTGTAGAGATAGACTGCAGTCATGGTAATGACCAGAATTATACTTGCATATGCAGTTCCTAGTCCGTAGCTTGGCGGTATAGACCAGACTACCGCTTGGTATATCTGGCTCATAAATACCTCAATTCCTGCAGGTAAACCAATCATAGCCGGAGTTTCGAATGATTCGAATGCAAGAATGAATGTAAGAAGATAAACGGAAAGTATTGCAGGGAACATCAATGGAATTGTAATCTTTCTGAATATAGAAAATAATGACGAGCCGGAGATTCTAGCTGTCTCCTCGAGTGATGGATCCATAGTCTGGAACGCGGCGGAGATGACAAGATATGCAAGTGGTACAAGACTAATGCCCATGACCCAAACCATCCCTGGCAGAGAATAGATGTTGAATAGTGGATCAGCAAAACCGGTTAGGTTTCGCCACCATGTATTTGCAAGTCCGGAATTCGGACTGAACAAGTATATCCATGCAAGGTTGTCGACCATTCCTGGCAGAATTATCGGCAGTATTGGTATGAAGATAAAATATTCGCGCAGTGGTGCGTTTGTTCTTGTTGTAATAAATGCAAGCACTGTTGCGATAGATACGCCAAGCAGTGCGCTTCCCAATGCATAAGCCAAGGAATTCACTAATAGTTCTAGGGTTTTTGGATCGGAAAAAACAATTACATAGTTATCTAGTGTTAGTTCTCCAGCTCCTCCGGGATTGCCGCTCCAGAAACTTCCGAAGATCAAGAAAGATACGGGATAGATTATCAAAAATAGTGTAAATGCTAATAGTAAATAGAATATTGCAGAAGTTTTGCTCATGTTTGATATTCTTTTGACAAGCATAGGGACGTATCTATCTCGTAAATTATCTATATTAACCCTGTTAGAATTATGTTAATTAATTCTCAAAATCATACTGTAAACTTTTTAATTTACAGTGCGTGCGATAAGTTCCTTTAGTTCTTCGAGGTTCTCTCCTGTCTTGGCGGAGATTGTCATGATTCTTCTTGTTCCGATGTCTTCCAATAGGGCGATTTTTTCGCCTAGTTCGTCGTAAGGAACAAGGTCCAGTTTGTTCAGCGCAAATATCATCTTTCCCTTTTCCACGCCTAAACGATCCATTGTCTGTATGCATATCCTCAGTTTATTTTCATAAAGTTCATAATAGTCAGAGGCATCGACGACTACCACTACCGCATCGGTGTAAAGAAGTTCTTCTAGCGTCGAGCTGAAAGCATTAATCATGTAGGCTGGCAGCTTGCCTATGAAACCAACAGTGTCCGAAATCAGGTATGGTTCTTTTTGAATTGTAACCCGTCGGGTTTTTGTAGAGAGTGTTGTGAATAGCTCGTCGCTTTGTTCGGTGTTTTCTCCTGTAAGTGAATTGAAGAGCGTGCTTTTTCCTGATGAAGTGTATCCAGCAAGTGATATGGTTTTGAATCCTTGTCTTTTTCTTCCTTCTCGGTGCAGTTTCCTCTGGTTGCCTGCTCTCTTTAATTTAGATTTCACGGTGTTGGCTCGATGTTGAATGTCTCTAGTATAGACGTCGACCTCAAAAATTCCTAGACCACTAAACCCTGGTTTTTCTCCCTTACGAGTTAGACGAACTTTTTCTCTTGCGTGCACTCTTTCGTATGTAAGTTTGGCTAATTTTATTTGGAGATGGGACTCATCGGATGAAGCTCTGCGTTCAAAGATTTCCAGTATAAGAGACTCACGATCTAGTACAAGTTTATTTAATTTTGATGCAAGATTATAATTTTGTGATGTTTTTAATATTTCGTCAAAAATTATTACGTCAGGGTTTAATACTTCACAAACTCCGACGAGTTGTTCCAAGACACCGCCACCAATTCCATATTTTGGTTTTTTCAGGAATTTTTGTCTGACGATATGTACAATTTCATATCCTGCGGATTCACATAATCCCATGGCTTCTTGAAATGAGTCTTCTTGCTCGTATGTAATTAAAATTGCTTTAGAGTTCACGATTAATCCTAGAAATCATGTTTTATTATATTAAGTGATGCGACATTGTGTATTGCTGAGGAATGTTATAGCTGAAGCGGATGTTTCGGCGATTGAATATTGGTTAGCCATAATTAATTTTCCCAAATTGTCCTTCCAGACCACAATATTGTCGTTTTGATTCAGTGGATCATCTAGCCCTGAACCCCAGTTTACGCCTACAAGTTCTCCGTTCATATTAACTATAGGAGAACCGCTCGAGCCTCCGAAGACTGAAGGTAATGAGAATGAATGTTCTGATGGAATATCGTCTGCGTTGCCGTTGTATGTCCCTGCAGCAATCACCCAACTTCCTAATTCGCCAGGATGGCCGACCAAGATTATCATTTCGTCAATGTCTGGATTTACAGTAGAGATAGGAATCGGTACAGAATCGATTTCTATTTTAACTAATGCTAGATCGAATGCGTTTGAATTAACGCGATTGTTGAGTATGTAGTTGCCCTCTTTTATCACGGTTCCAGTGTACTTGCGTCCGTTAGATAATTCGACAGTAACAAAGTTGTTGCCGTCTGTAACATGCGCATTTGTTAGAATACATCCATTGCTAGATACAAAGAAACCAGTGCCATAAGAGGAACTATCGCTTACATGCACCACACTTTCACGTATGTTATTTCCAACACGATAGATTTCGTCCCGTTGGCCTAAAATGGATTCAGAGAGAAGGAGAGATAGTTTTGTGTTGTTATCATTTAGTATTTCATTTTCTTCAATAAGATTTTGTTTTTGTCTTTTAAGTTCGTTTTCAATATTTTCTAGATTACTAATTGTCTGTTCTTGATCCTCGATGTTGTCCACCAAGTCGAGGATTTCTGATTCCAACGTTAAAGAGAGTTCGTCTAACGTCAGGATTGCAGTTGACAGTAGGAGAATATCGTCATTTAATGAATTAATTGCGGATTGTTTAGCGTTTCCGTCTTCAATAAGCTGGGAAATTTCTGAAGATTTTGTTTTTATTTCGGATTCAAGTTCAGTTTTTTGGTTGTTAGTGTCTTCAAGTAGTTGTTCGAGTTTGTCCAATAGGGTTTTAGATTTTTCATAATCTGCTATAAGAAGATTCAAGTCGTTCCCCAGTTGTTGGTTTTCGTTCCCCAGTTGTTGGTTTTCTTTATCTAATTTTTCAAAAGAGTCTTCAAGGTCTACAAAATTTATTGTTAATTCATTGAAATTGTCGGTTAGTTTTCCATAATTTACATTTAGGACAGTATAGTTTTGGTAAAGAACTATTGTAGGTGTGATTAAAATCAAGCAAAGCAGAATAACTTTGAGCATATCATCTATAGGGTCGAGACCAAATAAAAGTTTGAGTGATTAAGAGAATTTTTCTCTGAGTAAATCCAGATCGGATTGAGTGCGAGGGTATGCGTCTTTGTCGGGGAAGTATGTTATCTCTTCGTTTGGCAAGATGTTTGACATTGAATATTTAGCTTTTACGTTTTCGTTGCCTGGTACTCTAACTGTATGAGGCGAATCGCCAATCATTTCCTGGCCTTCGTCTGACAGCATGAATTTGATCAACACCTTTGCCGCTTCTTTGTTTTTGGAAGCTTTGGTCAATGCAATA
>Ga0208747_1000263_pt1 | contig 15837 bp, 14 predicted proteins | sample Knorr_S7_td_AAIW_FD_185597 | JGI IMG/M metagenome (GOLD analysis project Ga0208747, IMG submission 185597) | Marine microbial communities from Southern Atlantic Ocean transect - Knorr_S7_td_AAIW_ad_750m_LV_A (SPAdes) (version 2) | ecosystem: Environmental > Aquatic > Marine > Oceanic | place...
GAATATACTTCCTGCAGGTTGTTTTGTTTTAAATAAAATAAAATTCGAGTCAGACGGGAATGCGGTTACTGATTCAATTTTCTGAAGCTCGCCTAATAATCGGTGGCGTTCATCAAGAATGGAATCAATCTGCTTTTGGGCCACTTCAAAGTTTGTTATTAAGTGTTCAGCAAAAGCTTGAGATACGGTGTTTGAATTGTAGGGTAACCGAACTTTGTTGATTTCACTGATAACCAGCGGGTCAGCCACGCCAAAACCCACACGCAGGGCAGCCAGTCCAATTTTCGATAGACTCCTTAACACAACCAGGTTGTTGTGTTCTTCGATTTGATTGATAAAACTTTTTCGAGAGAAGTCGTGATAAGCTTCATCAATTACGACTATCCCTTGAAAACTTTCAATGACTTTCTGCACTTGGGTGTCGGAAAAACAATTTCCCGTAGGGTTGTTGGGGTAGCTTAGAAAAATTATTTTTGAATTATTTTCTTCGGCTGATTGTAAAATCACATCTGCACTAAAATCCCAGTGACTATCAAGAGAAATGCGAACTGATTTAATTCCGAGGCTTTGCGCTATGACGGAATACATGGCAAAGGTTGGGTCGGGAAATGCAATAGTATCTCCTTCTTGGCAAAAGACTTGAAGAAGAAATAGGATAATTTCGTCAGAACCATTCCCAATAACCAGGTGTTTGGTTTCTATGCCTAACCGGTCTGCAATAGAATCTTTAAGGGCTCTACTGTCTGGGTCTGGATACCTGTTTAATTGTAGTTTTTGGAACGATGTTGAAAATAGCTCGAGCAGCTCTTTTGAAGGAGGAAATGGGTTTTCATTTGCGTGTAATTTTATTTCACAGTCAGTACTTTCAACATGGTAAGGCTTTAGCGAAAGAACGTTTCCTTGGATCAGTTTCGTTATTTCCACGCTGGACATCAGGTGTGTGCCTCATCATTTATTAAATTGTCGAGGTCGGGAGAAGATGGTTTGTAATGTTCTTTTCGGAAATGCTCCGCCGTAATAATTGAAAGGAGATGGTCGGTGGTTTCTTCTGCGTCGACATTGGTCAATATGTAATCATAAAGAGGCGATAGTTGCATTTCTTTTCCACTTATTTTTAGACGCTCCTGAATTATGCTGGCAGACTCGGTTTCTCGATTTTTTAGTCTGGTCTCTAAAACTTCTAACGATGGTGGCATCATGAAAATAAAAACAGCTTTATAGTGAATGGCTCGTAAAGACTGTGCCCCTTGAACGTCCAGTTCAATTAATACATCATCCCCATTAAGGTGGTGGCGATCCACAGACTCGAATGCCGTTCCATAGTAGTTTTTAAAAACTTTTGCCCATTCAAGAAATTCCCCGCGCTCTATTTTTTCTTCAAATTCTTTTTTAGAAGTAAAATGATAGTCAGTTCCTTCCACTTCGCCGTTACGAGGTTCCCGTGTGGTGTGGGAGATGCTGAATTTAAGATCAGGAAGTTTCTGTATTAGCAATTTACAGATTGTGGTTTTTCCGGTTCCTGATGGGGCTGAGAGAATAAATATTATTCCGTTTGACTGCATGATTCAGGTTCTCTTATCGAATTCCAGTTTGTTAGTGATGGAATTATACTTTTCTTTGTTTTGTTGAGAATAATTGTAATTATTTATTCGATGTTGGCTAATTGCTCGCGTATTTTTTCTAGGCAACTTTTCATCTCTATCACTGCCTTGGAAACTTCGAGGTCAATGGTTTTAGAGCCCATTGTGTTTACCTCTCTATTGATTTCCTGAGTCAGAAACTCCAGTTTGCGCCCTTGTGGTTCATGAGAGGCAACTAATTTATTGAATTGATCTAAGTGGCTTTCGAGTCGAACAAGTTCTTCTGTGACATCGCAACGATCTGCTAATAAAGCTGATTCTTGAGCAATACGAGCTGGGTCAATTTCAATGCCAGTAGTTAAGCTCTGTATTTTTTCTTTCAACTTATCTTGGAATTCCTGAACAGTAATGGACTGTTTTGTCGAAATTAATTTTCCCAGTGCTTTAATGCTGCTTATTTGATTTAGAATATCTTTTTCCAGGTTTTTCCCCTCATCTTCTCGCATTTTAACAAGGTCGGTAAGTGTTTTGTCGACCGTTTGCAGCACTATTTCTTCAGAGGAGTCTTCAACTTTCTTGAGTTCTGGCTTGACAACATCTCTCTGGGATAAAATCGTATTAATATCAATTTCTCCTTTTAGTCCTAAGCCTTCTTGAATATTTTTAAAAGCATTTAAGTATTCAGTAGCGAGGGGGAGGTTAGGGGCGACTTCAAGGTTTGCTTCGGAATCGCCATTTTTTTCGATAGCGATGCTAATATCGAATGAACCGCGGGCACATTTGGATTTCACCATTTTCTTTAAAGGGAGTTCAAGGGGCGCAAGTGACTTTGGCAGGCGGGTGTTGATGTCGATGAAGCGGTTATTTACCGAACGAATTTCTACCTTGCAGGTAAGGTTCTCGTTTTGATTTTCATGTCTGGAAAACCCAGTCATACTTTTAAGCATAAGTATCAATCAGGCTTTCTTAACAACTATTTTAAAGTGTCCATTAATTTTTTCCATGGAAAGCACTTCGTGCCCATCATTTTTTATACTTCTAGGAACATTTTTTTCTGGTTCACCTAGATCTAGTAGAACCTCAAGGCTATCTCCGGATGACATGGCCTCCAGTTTTAGTTTTGTTTTAACGTAGTTGAAGGGGCATTTGACTCCTAGCAGATCAATTTTTTGGAAAGATGGGCTAGTGCCTCCTTTTTTCTCATCACCGCCAACACGTATTCTTAAAGATTTGTCGGATTGCATTTTGTTGTTAACTTCCCGGCACTCTTCAGCAAGGTCACCAGAGTTTTGCACCCACCATGAAACGACATCTTTGTTTGCTGACGAGTTTTCTTTTTCATAGCGTTCGCCCATTTCAGCAAATTTTCCTGATACAATCTCCATATCAATGATGAGTGAGTGAAACTTTCTAATACATTCTAGATCATCATTAAAATCCATTCCCTCTGTAACCAGCAAAGCTCTTGCAGATGCAACGGTTGAGCGTTTTGCATGATCCATCGCTTGAGAGTATTCTTTTTTCTCCAAGGCTAGTTTACTTTGAAAATGAGCACGTTCAGCTTCGGATAAACGATCTGTTATCATGTCTGTGACTGCTCCTGCACACTCTCCTTGACCGCGGTCTTCCAAACTAAATTTTTCTTCAGATCCGAAATCTATATATGAATGAGGAGCTTCTTCAACTTGCGGTAATTCTCTTAGCGGGTTGAGTAGTTCTCGAAAGAAATCCTTCCCTTTCCTATCAAAAAATTCTCCGAAAGATTCATTAGCAAGTTTATCACTTTTGAAGGAGTCTATAACTTGCCTAGTTGCCTGGGGTGCGTTTTTCGCTGGAATTTTAATTACTGAAGTACCAAAGACAACTTTATCCTCATCAATTCTACCACCCAACAATATTTCGTAATGTGGGGCGAGAACTCCATTTAACTTTTTGGCTCCGCCATGAAATCCTATAGACGCGATATGGTGCTGACCACATGAGTTCGGGCATCCACTTGCCTTAATGGATATATGGTCTAATTCTTTGGAATGAGGAAATCCATTTTCCATTTCTTCATTTAAGTGTTTCACCAATCCTCGTGACGCTGTTATACCTAAGTTGCAGGTTTCTGACCCTGGGCAGCAGGTAATATCTCGAATTTCTTCAGTGCCTGCCCTGTGTAAACCAATTTTTTGTAGTTCTAGGTAAAATGTGCTTAGGGCTTCATTTTTTACCCATGGAATCATCATGTTCTGATTTACTGTATTTACGATAATTCCTCCAGCGAGGCTAGAAGCCATATTAGCAACGGTTCGCGCCTTATCACTAGTTATATCGCCCAAAGCCAACTTAATTTGCACATTTAAATAACCGCTTTGCTTCTGTTCGCAGGTATTCCTATTTTTCCACGTTTGAAATTCTGGGTCTGAGTTAAATTCGTCGTTAATCTCAAATTCTAGATTATTGGGAATAAACTCTTCTTTTGGAATCTCTATAGGAGGGAAGGTTTTATTTGCCAGCGCAGCAAATTCTTCCTCATAAAGTTCTTTTATTTTATCCAAGCCTAGTTTATCAAGGACATATTTAAATCTAGCCTTATTGCGGTTTTTCTTGTCACCATATTTGTCAAATACCTGAACAATTGCCTCGCACATACGAAGCAAGTCTGCTGTTGGGAGAAAATCAGTCAAGGGCTTTGCCCCATGGGGAAAAGACCCGAGTCCACCGCCAATTAATACCTTGAAACCCCGAATTTCTCTCCCACTCTCATTTTTTATTTGAGCATTAAGTCCTATGTCGTGAATTGGGGCAAGTCCGCAGCCAGAACAGCCACCAAAGCTAATTTTGAATTTTCTTGGTAGATTTTGTGTTACAGCATGACGAAGTAAATAACTTGTAACTGCTTTACCGTAAGGAGCTACGTCAAATACTTCCTCTTTACAAGTACCCGCTTTATGACAGGCAGTAACATTTCGCACAGTATTACCGCAGGCTTCCCGCGTGGTAAGACCATAGTCTGCCAAGTCCTGTAATCCTTTAGAAACATCCTCCAATTTTACGAAATGAAACTGGAAATCTTGCCGGGTGGTCACATGCAGAATTCCATTAGAGTATTTGTCGGCAAAATCAGAAAGGCATAGCAGTTGCTCTGTTGTCATTCGACCAGTGGAAAGTTTTGTCCTGACCATTTGAACGTCATCCTGACGTTGACCATAAATTCCTTGTTGTAGGCGAAACCGTTTAAAATCTTCGGGGTCTACCTTCCCGCGATTCAATCGCTCCACCTCGGCTGTAAACTCTTCAATCTCCCTTTTTACTTCGGGAGGTATATTTAAAGTGCTTGTATCCATCACGAACCTCTTTAATTACAAAGGGTATTTGGAAGTACCCATTTTTATTACTAAGTTTGATTTAATGAAACGGTGACGACTAAGGATGCTTGATAACAGGTCATCAACTAAATCTGTCCTAACACTGAATACCATTATATTAGTATAAAAAACAAGATTATACCCTAATAAATTAAATTTTTTTGGGTGGTGGCGTAGAAAAGGTTTTTTTTTATGACAAATTTTAATAAGTCTAAGGTAAGGTGATTTCATAGTATCTTATAAAACGTTGTATTTGAAATACTAATTTTGATTACTTGATAACTGGGTGTGTTTATTACCAAATGGCTTCTTTATTGATTTACATTAATTTTTTCGTTTTTCTGGCGATTTTCATCATTGCCCTGGCCCGTAATTCTAATTTTAATACCATTCTTGTCGGTCTTACGTATTTGGCACCCTTGGTTCCGTTTGGGCTCCATTCCGAAAATATGGAGAGGTTTTTGCTTGTTTCTTACTTCAATCTAATTTTTGGTCTTATTGAAATTATTGTTTTTGTTATAACGGTCAAGCCTGGGGATACGCCGTTTGACAAAGAGCATCTTAAACAATTATTTGGCCATACTTTGCCAATTGTAGTTGCATTACTTGGCTTGTCATTTTTAGGCCGCTCGACGGAATTTCCTGTGTCGGCAATGGAATTGGGAGTCATCATTACTCTTTTTGTGTTGGGCTCTGTTATGCGGATTATAGCCATTTGTCAAATTGGAGCCGCCGCATTCAAATTTGATATTGTTTTTCGCGAGAAACAAAAATTAAAAACCGATCAGTTGTATGGTTTAATGCGACACCCCTCCTACACGGCAATGATGATTGTTGTTGTTTCTTTCGCTGCGATCACTCATTCTCTTTTTTTTGGAGTTCTTGGAGTTTTGTCTGCCTGGATAGGTTTTCAGTACAGGATTTATCATGAAGAGAGAGGGCTAGCAGAACAGTATGGAGAGGAATACGAGGTTTTTCGTTCTAGTACAGGGATGTGGATTCCCTACTTTAAATAAATAAAATTATGAACTATTGCGGAAGTCAATATAGTGAGTGATTCCTAAAACCAACAAGATATAACCGTAACTGGCTATATAAAATATAGCCTTGCTAGGGGCGAAATTCTCAAACTTTTCGTTGTTAGAGAGAGTGAGATTTTTTAATCTAAAGTAATTGGCCACAAGCATAACAAAAAAAAGAATGAGCGGGTTATAGTTCAAGATGCTCATCAACCCTGAAGTAACAAAAGCGAGTCCCCACATGATTGGAATTTTGATCCATCGGTTTTTTGTGAGGTCATCAATTACATTAAGGGCAGCTACGTAGCCAACAAGATAAAATAGAAACGTAAGTCCAAGCCAGACAAAAAAGTCTACTATTTCTCTGCCGCCTGTAATGTCGTCGAGCCCAAGAATCATGTGGTTAAGGGTAGCATCCGTTTTAGCCAAGAACAATAGCGCCAACTAACTCAGCATATGAAGTCTTACGATATAGTTATCATTCGAGGAGGGCCAGCTGGAGCCTCAGCAGCCTTGTTTCTTGAAAAAAAGGGGTACCGTATTGCCTTGCTTGATCAAGCGGTGTTTCCCCGCGACAAGGTATGCGGCGAATTTATCAGTCCGGCCGCAGACGACATTTTTTCTGATTTGGGAATTCTTGAATCGATTAATGCTTTGAACCCCACAAGACTTTGCGGAGTGGCGTTATCTTCTTATGAAAGTTCCTACTTGCAAGTTGATTATCCCAATACTGTTGATGGGAGAACCATGACCAGTTTGTCAGTGGAGCGTTCAATGTTAGACGACTTAATGATAAATCAAGTTCGTAATTCAAATATTCAGTTGATGGAAGGGTTTAAGGTTACAGACTTGCTATTTGATGGGGGTAATGTTTGTGGTGTGAAGGGACATGATGAAACAAAAACAAAGTTTAGTATTAAAGCAAAAATTGTGATTGATGGCGGAGGTAGAAATAGTATTTCTCTCCGTCGACTGAACTTGAGGAGAGGTTCTCCTGGGAAAGGAAAAATCGCATTAGCTGCACATTGGGAAGGCGTCAAAGAGCTTGGAAGTTATTGTTATATGCATATTAGTCATCCTGGGTACACTGGCATTGCCCCGGTAGGGTACAACAGGGCAAATGTTGTGCTTGTTGTGGATCGGAATTATTTAATTGGTGTTAATGTTGAGCAATTTTTCATGACAACAGTTTTAGGGAATAGATTACGAGAGCGAATCCTTGGAGGCGGTACCCCGGTTGAAAAAATAAGGACAGTTGATTCATTGGCCTATTCGGTGAAAAAAATAAGGTGTGGAGGCCTACTTCTTGTGGGTGATGCCACGGGTTTTATTGACCCTTTTACAGGCGAAGGGATCTACCTTTCGCTAAGAAGTTCTCAACTTGCGGTGGGAGTAGTGGAAAACGCTTTCGATAAATCTGATTTTTCAAGTAGACAACTTCAGAGCTATGATCTGATAAGAAAAAAAGAGTTTAGAAAAAAAAATATTTTAAGTAAGTTTTTACAGCGTTTGATTTACAGACCTTATTTGTGTAATCGAGTTGTTGAGACGCTGGCAACACAAAAAGAATTGTCGAGCTTACTGGTAGGAGTAATTGGAGACTATATGCCAGCAAATAAAGTAGTGTGTTTTCAATATCTTCTGCGTTTGCTTGGTGGTATGTTAAGCCACCGCCAACCCTCATTCCTCCCTACTAAGTACAGACCACCAACCAAAGAATTTTAAGCTAAAGAAAAAAGTTATTTGATTGTCTGTGTAATACGGTAGTTTTACTTTGCCTGACTGAGGATTTCTTCCATTTTATCTTTTAAAATAAGTTTTTGTTTTTGGTGTTGTTTTTTTTCGACTTCTTCGTGAGTGGTTGGGAATTTTATTTTATTAAGGTTCTCGATTTTAAGCTTAAGCTCTGTATGTTTAGAGTGTAAGCGTTCAAAGTTAACATCGGAGCTAAGAATTTTTTCGAGTGTTTCTTTTTTTATCTCCATAGTTATATTCCTTTCTTTGAAGATTCTTTTTCCTTGAATTTTAATTCGGCTTCTGACTTTCGCACATACTTTATTGTTAGTTCGTCTAAATTAGTTGTTTTTTTATTTTCAAAGCAATTTTGAGCCAAGCGAGCAGCGCAGGCGGCGACCGTATCGGTGCACTTACTTTGCGTTGGTATAAAATTCCCCCCGAGTTGTGACCTGAGAAAAGGGCCGTATGAATTCAATCCAGTACCAACAAAAATAGTTGGTTCGGTGATCTCTTGGCACAACCGACTTGGTGTTAAGGCACGGTCGGGAGTGAGGCGCTCTAAAATACCCCCATTACCGCAAAAACTTGCCGCGTACACCTCTTTTTTTCTTGCATCCAGAATAGCGCAAACCTTATTACCTATTGGCATCGCCTGCATTGCCAATGCTTCCAATGTGTCGATTTTTACAAAAGGTTTTGGAGTGGCTAGGAGCAAACCTTTCAATATGCTCGCACCCACTCGTAGGCCGGTAAAAGACCCTGGTCCTGTTGTCAAACAAAACCCATCAAGATCCTGCAAATTAACACCGGAAGAGGATAGAACCTTATCAATTAAAAAAAGAACTTGACTAGAGGCAGTAGCATTTGTACCAACTTCAGCTTGATTGAGAACTTTCCCGTCTTTCAACAGGGCAATGCTAGCTTGTGGGATAGACGAATCAATTCCCATGAGAATCATGGGGAAACAAAAAACATGTTTATAGAATTATAGTTTTTGAATCTAAAATATAAAATGTTTTGCTCACATTCAGACATTAGATAAAGGCAGAAGCAAAGTCAAATCATTTTAAATTCTCTTTAGATATTTTCCAATGAATACCTTGTTAACTAATTGAAATTATTAATTTTAATGCTTGACAATTGAAATATTTGATCATATCTTTGCTTTTCTAGTATTTAATTGATTTTATGAGGGTAAATCTATTAGTAAAATTTTTCCTGTCAAACAAATCTTACATCTATTTGTGAGGTAAGGCCTATGTTCTACGAAGTGAAAGTATTTGATTCTCGGGGACAGCTTCAAAAAGTAGTGTCTTCCAAAAAATTAAGTAATCGATTCTGGCGTATAAATGACAACCTGCCATCGTACTACGAAGAAAGTTCTGTAAGGTCTGATGATTGGAATTCGAAGGGGAAAATACAGGTTAAAAAAGTAAGCGTAGAGGAGTTTTTATAAACTACTTTTAATCTCTCCATGATCACCGAAAAGTGATGCTAATCTTATTTGCGTGACTGTATTGACTTATTGTTTTAATCTATTTGTGACATAATAGACCTTAAGAGATTACGCCAGAAGGTTGTTTTCTAGCTTTTTAAAGTTGTCTCCCTACCTCTTTTTATCATGATCGAGATTATTTAATGTATTTAAAAACTGATCAAGGTTTAGCTGATTTTTGTGATCATTTGAATTCTAGTCCCGTCTTGGCAATTGACACAGAATTTGTTAGGGAAAGAACCTACTATCACAAGTTAGGTCTCATTCAAGTTTCTGATGGTGCACACTGTGCTGCAATCGACCCAATTCATATTTCCAATCTAGAGCCATTTTTAAACCTGGTTCGTAACCAAAACACAGTTAAGGTATTTCATGCTGCCAGGCAGGACCTTGAAATATTGCATCGCCTTTGCGATGGGGTAATTCAACCGGTATTTGATACCCAGATAGCTGCTTCTGTTGTGGGGTGGGGTTCTCAGATTTCTTTCGCGAAAATTGTTAACAAGGTTCTTGGAAAAAAAATTGATAAATCAGAAACCTATACTGACTGGTGCAGACGACCCCTAAGCGAGCGGCAGATTGAATACGCTTTGGACGATGTTCGCTTGTTATTTCCGGTGTACGAGAACTTGAAAAAAGTTCTTAAAAGGCTTAACCGGGAAGAATGGCTTCAAGGTGAGTTTATACCGCTAGAAGATCCGGATAACTTTAAAGCCCCTAACCTTGAAAAATTATACATGCGGATCAAGAATATAAGAACCCTTGCTCCAAAAAACTTTGCAATTATCTGTGAGCTTGCTCAATGGCGTGAAAAAGAAGCACAGGTTAGAGACTGCTTGGCCAAGAATATTGTTAGAGATGAATCACTTCTCGAGTTAGCACGTAAAGCACCGATAGATAGTGAAGGATTGAGTCGTATTCGTGGTCTTCACAAAAATGAGATCACGCGCAGTAAGAAAAATATTTTAGCCGCAATTCAGAGAGGGCTGAACCTTCCTCTGGATCAGATTCCAAAATTACCAGAATTTGAAATATATAAGGCTCCTCCCGGCATAGAGGAAATGCTTTCTGCCCTCGTTCAAATACGCGCAGAGAAACTAAAAATCGAACCTAGTGTTTTGGCGGACCGAAAAAAGATTAATGACTTTGTTAAATGCTTTGACCAAAAATTAAGCCTTGAAAATCACCCGCTTTTTTGCGGTTGGAGAAAACAAGCGATTGGCAACCAACTATACTTGGCTTTAACAGGGGAAATGGCCTTGGCCATTGGGGAAAATGGTAAGCTGGTCAATTTTTCGGTTGATTCAAATCTCAATAAATCTACTAGAGAGGATTCCCCTCTTAAGTGAAACAATAGCCTTATTAGCTATAGCCGTTCTAACTTAAGCGTTCTTAGCTAAAAGCAAAGACTGCAATTCTTTGAATCGTGGATTTTGACGGAGGTTTTCTATGTCTGGGTCAGTTTCAAGAATTTGATGGTTTTTAAACCCATTTGCGATTGCTTGGTTTAAGGACTCGATGCCCTTAGGGATATTCCCTAAAAGCGCATAATAGCAAGAAAAATTATAGTGCAGAAGAGGGTGGTTGGGGTTTATCGACTCTAGAGTGTTTAAAGTTTTTAGAGAAAGTTTAAAGTTTTTTTTATTTAGGTAGGCGGTGCTTAAATTGATATAGGCTTCTTCAAAACGATTGTTGTGATGCAGCGCCATGTTATAGTTTTTTATGGCTTCTTCTGTTTTATTTTGTTTTAGGAGTTTATTCCCTTCGTTGTAGTGATAAACACCCATTCTTTTTTGAGCCTCCGGACTTTTGTGGTCTTTTTTTTCTTCATTGTGGGCATGAATGAGTCCTTTATTGTTCCCCCCATTTGCAGAGGTTGGTTTTTCTGATTGTTTTAAGTAGAACCCCATCTGATCAGTTGTAATAAATATAATTGATCCAATAATAAGGAGTAGAGGCATTAACTTGAGAAATTTATTTGGAATGTTCATGGTTGGCACGTCAAAAATAATATTTTTTAGGTATGATAATTGTAGTGTGTCGAAAAAATCAAGAATGGTAGGTTAAAAATTTCATTAACTCGTTTGCCGAGCCAAGAGGTATTACGTTGTCAATTTGTGCGCCATGCGAACATAAATTGTATATTTTGATTTGAGGGTTTACAGCAGCTATTTCTTCAATCGCACGTAGATAACTATACATTGCTTGGTTAGTCGCTACGTTCTTTCCAACAATATTTTTGACGTTTACTGTCTTCTGTTTCATGCTCTCTGATTTGTGGTTTTCTTTGAGCATACTCGCACTATCCAACCTATCAATCATTTGTTTATTATTATTTGAAAAGCTTGAATAAATTCTGTTGGAGGGGAATGAAAGGTCTTGCCCTGTCAAAAATATAGGATTACAGCCAAATTGGATTAGTACGTCTAGCGCGAGACAGGAAACAGAACCACCAGATTGAGTGCTTCCCTTGCTATTAATAACAGATTCTTCTTCCGTGAACTGAGAACTCGTTTGTTTAAAGACCACAAATTTTTCACCTTTATAATAGTGAACAACTTTAGTATTTGCGGAGGGAGTGAATATAAGTTTTGCTGAGCTTTCTAGATAATCTCGAAAATATTGAAAACTGTCTTCTTGAGGGTCTAAAGAAAATACATAATCCGGGACAATGCCTTCACGTGATAAAATTGGTAGTGCGGTGTCGACGCAGGCTAAAATAAATTTTTTGTCAATCTGTTTAAGATAGGGAAGAATGTCATCAAGTGAGGGTCCAGCGCTAACTAGTAACCCAGGTTTTCCCTTGTGTTTAGAGCGTAAAAAATTTATTCCAGCATTTTGCTCCACGATTTCTTTATTTAAAACATAATTTTCCTTTTCCATGTCACCAAGGACAGCTGGGAATCTACGTTCCATCAACAGAACTTCTAACGAATTCGTCAACTGGGGAAATGATGAGGGGATACATTTGAATGAAGGTGAGTGGAAAATCACCTCAAGATCTTTTGTGTTTGTACTTTGCATTTTCCTCATATACTTTGCGATCTCGGTCGAAACGATTTCTTCGTTCAATCCATAGACGATGTGGAATCTTTCATGGAGTAATACTTTGGACTGATTTCTCAAGATCATTGCGGCAAGTAAAAGATCAGGATTCAACTCTATTGCAAGAAGGAACCCATTGGGCCCAATTTTTTCTAAGATCGCATCTATGTGGTATCCGAGCCCAAACCCGTAAAGGCAAACTTGACTTCCGGTTGTTACTTTTTCAGCAAATGCTTGACCTTCTTTTACAGGATCATACATGCTGTGTATGAGGATATTTTTAAACCGGACGGTGTTATCCCCGGAGGGAGTTTTTTGCACCTTAATCGATGAGGGTAGTGGTTCAGTTAGATGCTTTGTACATGAGCTATGTTTTTCTAGCAGCTTCATGTTGTTTTTAAAGAAGTGACTCATAGAGGACAGTTTTTGTAGCTAGTCAAGCTTATCTAATAATTTAACTAAATTTTTACGTTTGCTTGATTTCATCTCCTTAATCATACCTAGGATATCTCATAAACTCTTGTAATCTAGAAAAAATTGTTCAAAATAGTTTACCGTGAACTATTCCTTAAATTTAGTAATTTAAACTATGTCGGCGATACCCCAGGATAACAGTAAGTCACGCGTGAGAATTCTTCCTGATGATTTAGCTAATCAAATCGCTGCAGGTGAGGTAGTTGAAAGGCCCATGTCTGTAGTCAAGGAGCTTGTAGAAAACTCGATTGACGCAGGGTCTACACGTATTTTAATTGAAATAGAACAGGGTGGAAAAAAGCTTATACGTGTGACAGACAATGGATCTGGTCTATCATTAGAGGATGCGGAGCTTTCTTTTTTACGTCACGCGACAAGTAAAATTAGCAGTTCTTCAGATCTTGAGAAAATAGTTTCTTTGGGGTTTCGAGGGGAAGCACTTCCAAGCATTGCTTCGGTTTCGAAAGTGCGCATGACTACCTCTGCCGACGAGCACCTAGGTGGGGTGATTATTTCGATAGACGGTGGTGGTTCCGCTCAGACTAAAGAGACGTCTTGCCCTCATGGGACAACCATAGAGGTTTCCCAACTATTTTACAATACCCCTGCCCGAAAAAAATTTCTAAAAGGGGATGGCACGGAATCTTCTCATATCACTCAAGTTGTAACGCAGCATGCGTTAGCACATCCTCAGATACACTTCACACTCATCAATAACGGCCGGAAAGTTATCGATGTTTTGCCAACAGATCAGCATTTGTACCGGATAGCAGAGTTATTTGGAGCTGAACTCGCTAAGGAGCTTGTTCAGGTAGATACCGAGTACGGCGACTACCGACTTGAGGGGTTTATTTCTAGTCCAGTTTATACTCGTTCGTCACGCTCTGCTCAGTATTGTTATGTAAACCAGAGGTTTGTTAGAGATAAAGTGATTCTTCATTCTACTCAGCAAGGTTATAGTCACCTCCTTCCCAAAGGACAGCATCCCGCAATCTATCTTTTTTTATCGATGAACCCAAAATTATTTGATGTGAATGTTCACCCTGCTAAAGCGGAAGTTCGCTTTGCTTTTCAACAGGAGGTCCACCGTTTTGTAAGTGGCTCTGTGAAAGATTCGCTAAGTGGTAGCAAAAAATTGTCATTGCCTTCTATGGATCAATCAGAAAATAGGTTTCATACTACTTCCCAGTCAAGGCAAACAGATCATAGGGTCGGTCCTGCGTCCAATTATTCAGAAGGTCAATCCTCTGCTAGGCTGTCTTCAGCCATGAAGTTAATTTACAAGGACTCTGCTGCGTGCTCAGTTGACCTAGAGTCAACGAGACTCAGGTCACCCCAAGTTGAAATCTTTCATGAAAAACCAAGCGCTGTTTCAAATCTTATTTATTCTGAGTTTGAACCTTTGGGCCAATTAGACCGTTCATTTATCCTGATGCAGGGGAAACCCGGAATACTTGTGGTTGACCAGCATATAGCTCATGAACGTGTACTTTATGATCGCTTTAAAAAAGCAGCGGAAAATAAAAAAATTGAAGTTCAACAGTTGCTATTTCCGCTAACTATGGAATATTCCCCAAGTGAAGTAGAACAGTTGGTCCGCCATAAGGATTCTTTGAGTGAACTTGGATTGGAGTTGGAACTATTTGGTAAGAATGAGTTTTTGTTGAGGACAGTGCCCGCAATTTTAAAAAATAACGATAAGGAAGAAATTATGCGAGAAATCGTTGATATGCTTCCTGCGCAAAAACATGAGGAGGCATTACACGAGAAATTTGAAGAGATACTTATCATGATGTCTTGTCGTAACGCTATAAAAGTCAACATGTCTCTTAATTTAGATCAGATAAGGAAACTTATTTCAGATTTGCAGGAAACTGAGATGCCATATACCTGTCCACATGGTCGTCCTATAGCGCTCTTATACGATATAGACTCGATATTAAAAAAATTTTTACGCAAGTAAAATGATTGTAAAAGCTTTAAACTTTAAGGTGATAAATGCGTGTCTGTGGATGATTTTAGGATTACCTTTGGGCTGCTCTAAGTGCTTAGGATAGTAGTTGGCCTAATGATATGTTCCCCATCCTGCCATTTTGATTAGCACTTTCACAGGCGCATTAAGTTCTCTAATCTCATAGCGAATATAAGTGCGAAAACCTACATCAATCAATCTGGCGAGAGCGATTTGCGTGTGGTTGATTTTTCCTAATTATTTTTAGGTTTTGGGCTAACAGGGTCATGCAAAAACTGCAGATATTAAGTTTTGGGAGTTGGAATTAATTACGCTAATTCGACGCCATTTTTTCTAAGAAATTTGTATGCTTCGTCGATCCAGTAACGTTCTTTTTCCAACTTATAGTCTGGTAAGTCTTTTGATGAACCGATAATAGATTTCATCTCGCTAATCGCCTCATCTTTTTGTCCTTTTTGATCAAGGAGATTTGCATAGTGATAATGGGCATTGAAAAAACCAAATGAATTGATAACTTCTTCATACGTTTTTAAAGCTTTGTCTTCTAAGCCTGCTAGCCTGTAACATTCTGCTAGTCCTAAAATAGCATTTCCGTAGTCATGCTTTTTATCTATTTTGACTAATTCTTCGAGCGCTTCGGCTCCATCTGAGTAATTTCCCATAGCATGAAAAGTTTTGCCTAGACCATATCGCGCTTCATTCGATTCACCGTCTCGTTGAATTGCCTCCTTAAATTGAGGAATGGCGAGTGCATACTGTTTTTGTTCGAGATACGTTTGGCCAAGTTTTTCATAGTGGTAGGCCTTGTGGAACTTGCCTATCATTTCTTTAAGCTGAAGAGTTTCATCGGTTTCTACTTCCTTAGACTTATTTTTATGCCTTACGGTTTTCAGTATCGATGGGCTTGGTAGGTTCCCTCCCTTTGATTTTACAGTAAAATAGTAGGCTACTGCACCGACAGGGAAAAGAACCACCATTATAATGATCCATATAAAGTGTTCCTTGCGTTGCATGCAGTCTATACACATCCAAACCATAAATACTAATGCCAATGTAATTAAAATATCCATGAATAAACGACTCGCTTTAAGTTGTTTGTTTAAGCAGAAAAACTATATTCCTTTTTTCTTAATAACTTTATTATTTTCGTTTAGCACGAGCA